>Ga0316207_10002102_pt1 | contig 21594 bp, 18 predicted proteins | sample 6weekpyrite_MG_FD_204943 | JGI IMG/M metagenome (GOLD analysis project Ga0316207, IMG submission 204943) | Microbial mat bacterial communities from mineral coupon in-situ incubated in ocean water Damariscotta River, Maine, United States -... | ecosystem: Environmental > Aquatic > Marine >...
CATAAATCGTCGCCCAGCTAAGCCAGGTCCAATAAGTCGCAATCAGACTGTCACCACCAAACCCGGCCATATCTGGAAGGGTCGCAGCCAGAGCCAGCAAGCTTACAGGCTCCACACTCATGATATGTCCCCTGAACACATCATCATGACCGCACCAAAGCACTTAAATCGTCAGGTAAGTCTTGCTTCTTTAAACCGGAATACGGGCTGGACTTACCCAGAAATTGCGCCATCTGATCGGCGATGCGAAGCGCAGCCCGGCCATCACCAAACGGATTGGCAGGACGGGACATACGGCCATAAGCTCTGGAATTATCGAGCAGAAGCCGGGCTTCTCTTAAAATGTGCTCTTTTCGCGCCCCGACCAATTTGGCCACACCAGACTTGATGGCCTCCTTGCGTTCAGTTTCATCCCGAAGAACCAGAACCGGCACCCCAAAGCTGGGCGCTTCTTCCTGAACTCCACCACTATCTGAAAGGATCAGATAGGCGCGCTTCATAACCGCAACAAACTCCGGATAGGCCAAGGGTTCAATGATTTCGATACAGTCCTGATGCCCCAACTCGGCTTCGATCGGGCCTCGCACACGCGGGTTGAGATGGACAGGCAAAACAAAGTGAAGATCGGGATATTCATCCCGCAAGGTCTTGATTGATGCGCAAACCCCGGCAACACCCTGATCCCAGTTTTCCCGGCGGTGCAACGTAACCAGAACCAGGCGCTTCTTTTCCTCGATACGGTCAAGCACGCTTGGTCGAACATCCATCGATGCTATCTGGTTCACAGCATCAATAACGGTATTTCCCGTCATGAAAATTTTCGTCTCGCAAATGCCCTCATCCACCAAATGGCTGACAGCACTTTGTGTCGGGGCAAAGTGCAAATCCGCCAGAGGCGCAATCAGCTTGCGAAAGCCCTCTTCGGGAAAGGGATGGCGCATATTTCCAGAGCGAAGCCCGGCTTCTACATGGCCCACCGGAATATTGTTAAGGTAGGCTGCTAGAGCACCGGAAAAAGCGGACGCTGTATCGCCTTGCACCAAGACAAAATCAGGTCTGCATTGATCAAAACTCCGCCCAATTTTCTGGACCAAAGCGCTCGTCAGACTGGTCAGGGCATGCCTGTCCCACTCGAGTTTCAAGCGAATGTCTTGGCTGAGACCAAACACATCCATGGCCTGGTCCGCCAAAGCGCCGTGTTGTCCTGTGGAAATCCACTCTGTTTCTAACCCCTCGACCTTTTTCAAGGCCGAATAAACCGGTGCTAATTTGACGACTTCCGGGCGCGTGCCCGCAATGATTGAGACTTTCATCCCCCAATTCCCCTACAAGTCAATCATCCAGAATCTGAAAGATCGACAAGTCCCTCGCCTTCCCCAAGGCAAGAACAAGGTCAGATATGAGTAAGGAGAAAAATGCGCCAATACGTGGCGTTTTCAGGATCAATCAGGGCATTTCTGCCCGATATGGGTCAAGTATTGGGCGTTCCCGTTAAGGTCAGGTTCAGCTTTAGTTTTTCGCCTCAGATTGCTTGATAGCCCGCAACAAGCTCTGCCGCATTTTGATGATCAGAAGGATCATACCGGCAAACACCGTGACAAAACTGAACAGGGCAAACCCGATCAGCCACCAGGTATTGAAATCATCGCGATCCTGATATCCCATAATGTGCAGCATCCAGAAAAAATCGAACAGACGCCACTCATCATTGCGACGCGTCACCAGCATGCCCGAGTTCTCGGACACATAAAAACTGGCCCCGTATTCATCATCGAAATTGACACGCCAGGCCGGAACAGGACCGCCCCGATATTCAACATTTTGCTCTTCCATATATTCAACGGAAGACGCTTGCATATCGCCCAAATGGCTTTCTTCAGCCAGGGCAATCGCAATTTCAGATGAAACCGGTGTCAGCTTCTCGCCCGTACGAGCATCAACCAGCGCGCTGTCTTCCTCTCGGTCAATGATCTGGAACACCGGTCGGCCCAGCCAGGGAATGACTCGCAGCGTCTCTATCTCACCTTCAAGTGCTGCCGTTTCAACGGCCTGAGAGGCAGAGATGAAATTTTCAACATCCATCACGACAGGCGGCGGTGGGCCAACAATGTGATCACCGTGAACCCGGTCAATATCGAGGACCGACATCACCACACCGCCCGCCACCCAGAGGACCATCTGGATACCGACAATCAGGGCAAGCCATTTATGGATACGCGCCGTCCAGCGAAGCAATGAAGTCATTTAAAGATCGTCCTGAAACCAACGCCGAAAACGGCAAAACCCAATACGCATTCAATACCAACGCCGCTCAAAAACACACGTCCAAACTCAGGACGTATGCAAATGGCTGATTCGCCAGCCCGAATCTGTAAACTTGAGGATGGCCGTGCCATGCCGTGTTCGCGAACCGCTTTCGCCATCACGGGTAAATTCAAGCGCAATATCGAACCGGGCTACGGCCAAGTCTCCATCGACCTCAATGGAGTAAGACGTCCAGTCATAGACTGTGATGTGAAAGGTTTCAGACGCCAATTCAGGCCCCAAATGGTGATCGCGATAATCGGCCCAACCTGTATTGACGCCCGATCCTTCAAAGATGGTGAAATCAGTGCCCTCCGCCATGACATAGTGTTCCGCAGCGGAAATATCGGATGCTTCAAGGGCTTGAGAATAACTTTCAAGTACCGCTTCCACAGAATGTTCTTCATGCGCCCAGACGGGCGTACTCGTCATCAAGCTCACGGCCAATACCGCACTCGATATCATTGTCTTGCTCATCGTGACATTCCTCTTCATGAAATCCGGTTTAGCCGCCCATCAGATGGCGCATACCGCCATGCGCCAAAGCGCCGCCCAAAAAGCCATTCACAGCCACAGCAATAGCGCCGCCAAAAATGGATATATTCATCATCAAAGCCGACACGCGGGAGTGAGACAGTCGGTGCCATTCAACACTCATGGCAATGGCGAACACGCCAAGCGCCAGGCTTGTCCCCAACCAACGATGCACCAGCATAACCCCTTGTTCATTGGCCCCTTGCGGGCCTGAATGGGCCCAGCCAAAGAAACCGGCAGCCACCGCTCCCAGAGCCGCCGTCCAGACCAGAAAACGAACGGTTTCATCCAGTTTCTCACGTCCTGATATGAGCCGCATGGCTTGCGCCAGAGCGGCAGCCAGTAACAAGGCGATCGGAAAATGTACGAAAAGAGAATGAAACCGGCCCAAGCTGGCAAAAGCCCTTTCCAATCCTGTCTGCGGACCGTTATCGCCCCAATGGGCATGGCCGGATTGAGGGGTTTGGGCGATATCATGATGGCCATCATCGACATGAGTGGCCGCGACATCGCCATCTGGTTCAGCCATATCGGTGTCATCATGGGAACGGCCACTGACCTGCTCTGAAGGCTCCGCTTCCAATTCGGGATTATAGGCCTCATCTTCCAGTTCAGGAATATAGGTTTCTTCGAACCCTTGCTGGTATGAAGAGTGCTGATCCGGAGGATGGGCCCATCCCTCAGAGACAAACCCGATTGCCAAAGCGCCTGTCAGCGCAAACAGGGTCATTATTTTGAAAAAACCCATCTCATCTCCCCGATTACATATACCAAACGAATAATCGCCCCCGAGGTCAAGACACAAAAAAGGGAGGCCCCAAAGAGCCTCCCCAAATCCGTCTAAGTCGACAGTTTTATTCGTCCAGAGTACGGAATTCGACATCCATTTCAGCGGCCAGATAAACCAGCGCCGCATAGGCCGCCACATTCTGGGCCATAGCATCCGGGTCGATCTTGTCGAGCGTGTCATCCGGTGTGTGATGCAGATCGAAATAATCCATCCCGTTCTGCGCCAGACGCACGGTCGGCACGCCTTGCGCCGCCATTGGAATGATATCAGGACCGCCGCCCGGCGTATTGTGATTACCAAACACGATGCCCAAGCTTTCAAGCTCACGGGCAATCGCTGAAATCGCCGGATTGGCGTCCTCATTCACATTAGAATTGAACTGCCAGATCGTTCCGGCCCCAAAATCGGACTCAGTGGCCAAGACGTGATTGTTCAGCTCATCAGCATGCTGTTCAGCATAAGCGCGCGCGCCCAGAAGGCCCACTTCCTCAGCCCCGAACAGGACCACGCGGATCGTCCGGCGTGGGCGCTGTGGCAGTCGACCTATCAATTCGGCAGCCGCCATGGTGATCGCCACACCGGCACCGTCATCAACCGCACCCGTGCCCAAATCCCAACTGTCCAGATGTCCACCGATCAGAACGATCTCGTCTGGTAATTCACGTCCGACCAGATCCAGCACCACATTGCCGCTGGTCACATCGCCATGCCAGCGGGCTGTTGAAGAGATGCGCATCTCAACGCTCTCGCCCTGATTATGCAGGCGGCGCAAATGATCCGCATCGGGATTGGAAACCGCAATGACCGGAATATCCGCCCATTCGCCCTCCATTGAACTCATCATGCCGGTATGGGGAAAGCGATGGCTGTCAGAGCCAACCGAGCGCACGACCAGAGCCTGCGCGCCTCCCCGTTCGGCATGTTGCCAGCCAATGCGGCGACGCTGATTGGCTGCGCCATACCCCGCTCCTGTCTGACTGGCGACCATCGGCTCGCCATCAACAAAGGCGATCTTGCCCTCAAGCGCCCCGTCTTCAACCTGAACCAGATCATGGACAGAGCGGAAATAGACGATGTCTGTACTGATCGGACGCATTCGCGGTGACCGACCTGATCCCCCCAGCGCAGTTCCATAAATATCCATCTCATAGGGTGCGGTCATGGTGATTTCCATCTCACCGCGTTCCCAATAGGGCATGGTGAACTCTTCAATCGACACCCGGTCAAAGCTCATCGCCGCACCGGTGCTGACACCCCATTCACGCGCCCTGGCTTCGGCATCAGAGCCGCCCAGTCTTGGACCTACTTCCGTGGTCAGCGATTCAACAATGGAAAAGCCCAGATCACTATCGAGGGCCTGTTCCATGAGCATGCGGGCTGTTTCAGCCTGCTCTGGTTCCAGATCATAACGCTCCTGGGCAAAGCCCGAAGCAGAGACAAGAGACGCAGACACAATTGCAGAAGCGCAAAGCGCGACCATGTTTTTCATTTCAAAACCCCATTTTGATCGGGACCACTATGCTGACCTTCCCGGTTCGCGCAAGCCGCCCCTCCATGACTCATCCGTAATGCTTGGCCATCAGGCCCAGGCCTTAATTATCCTCTGGCATAGCCGGTACAGGCCGATACTCAGGGGCCTCCAGCGCTCTTTGTGTGACCAGATAGGTGGCAAAGCTCGCCAGCCAATGCCCACCGGCATAATCATCGCCATTGACCGATGCTGTGCCCACGCGTGAGTGAAGTGCGTGTGCCGCCATCAGCGAGGCAATGCGGGCATCCCTCTCTGGCAGAGCCGAGGCGATCGCTTCCAAATTCCACGCCCGGGACAAATTCACCCCATCCAGATGCACCAGCTTGCCATCGGTCGGGTCAAGCACAATACCCGGCTCCAGCCAGTCACCGGATCCGTCTGTTGGAATGTTCGGCAGAAAAGCGCCCAGCCAGTCAGCATAATCCTCACCAGGCATCACCCGGCGCATCAAATCGGCTTCCATCAGACACGGTGAGAGAAAATCTTCCCCGGACGGTTCATACCCCAGCGGGCAGTTCTCGTCTTCCGCATGAAAGCCCATGGTTTTATTCACCAGCAGGGCTTCAAGCTCAACATCTCCCACAGTTCGGGCCCAATCCAGAGCCAAGGCAAAGCCGAAGGCTGACTGGTTATGTGTGCCGATACGGATCGGATAACTCAGATTGGGCAGCCAGTCCTTGTAACGCTGGGCAATGACTTGTTCGAGCGGTTCAAGGGCAGCTTGCCAGCGCCGGGCACGAGGATCATCCCATTCGCGCAATTCAACACCCAGCTGTAACAACCAGGCCAATCCGTAAGGCCGCTCAAAAGAGCCCGCCCCGGGTCCATCGAAATAAGCGATTTCCCCGGTGATATTGTCCACTGTCAGATTGGCATCAAGCGCCGCCGTCACAGTTTGGGACAGCCCGCCATCCTCCATTGACCTCAAAAGACGCACTAACAGCCAATGGCCATGCACGGCCGAATGCCAGTCAAAACACCCATAAAAGGCGGGATGCATCTGGCGCGGTGTCTGTGCGTCCGCATCACTGTCCAAAACATGGCTGATCTTGTTGGGGTATTCCCGGGCCACACAATCCAATGCTAAATTCAGAAAACGGGTTTCGATACTTTCCGCCTCTTCATTAGCACCTGCAGCCATTGCGCTTTCGCAAAAAACTGCAAACGCAACAAGACCGCTACAAACAAGCTTTGAAACCATGACATATTCCTCGATCGGCAATCCCCAAAAACGTGACTCTTTGGGCTTTTCATTACCCAGCCTATCTGATACCCGGCCCCTACAAAATCATACATTAGAACTGGCAAGACATTTGCGTTCTTTTAAGTGATGACAATGTGAGTATGGCGCGCAAACGCCAGGGGGATCCTGATTTGCGCACAAGCAAGCCGCCCCTCAAACAATACCGGGGCGCAAGGGATTGGGAATAACATGTCCACTTCTTCGCGTAATGACGGCGGCCTTGCCGCTATGGGCGTTCAGCCCGGCACAATCAATCTGAACTGGAATGAGGCCCGTCTCTATGAAGAGATTGTCCGCCGCGGCGAAGGCGAAATTGCCGAAGGCGGGGCCCTGGTTGTCAAAACCGGTGCCCACACAGGCCGTTCAGCCAAGGACAAATTCACCGTCCGCGATGAAACCTCAGAAGACCAGATCTGGTGGGACAATAACGCCGAGATCACACCCGAACATTTCACCACTTTGTGGAATGACTTCCGCGAACACATGAATGACAAGGAGCTGTTTGTTCAACAGCTTCACGGCGGAGCCGATCTTGACCACCGCCTTCAAGTGCGTGTTGTCAATGAGCTGGCCTGGCACTCCCTGTTTATCCGCCACCTGCTGCGCGTTCCCACTGAAGCGGACCTTGAAGGCTTTGATGCTGAATTCACCATCGTCAATTTGCCAAGCTTCAAAGCAGACCCAAAACGTCATGGTTGTCGCTCTGAAACCGTGATCGGTGTCGACTTTGCCCGCAAGCTGGTTCTGATCGGCGGCACATCCTATGCCGGTGAAACCAAAAAATCCGTCTTCACTATCCTCAATTATCTTCTGCCGGCCAAGCAGGTCATGCCCATGCATTGTTCGGTCAATGTCGGTGAAGATGATGATGCCGCTATCTTCTTTGGCCTGTCCGGTACAGGCAAGACCACTTTGTCGGCCGATGCCAGCCGCACTCTTGTCGGCGATGACGAACACGGTTGGTCATCCAACGGCCTCTTCAATTTTGAAGGCGGCTGTTATGCCAAAATGATCAAGCTGTCCGAAGAAGCCGAGCCGGAAATTTTCGCCACCACAAAAATGTGGGGCACGGTGCTGGAAAACGTGGTCATGGACCCCGAAACCCGCATCCTGGATCTGGACGACAATTCACTGGCTGAAAACAGCCGCGGTGCCTATCCGTTGTCGGCCATTCCTAATGCCAGCGAAACCGGCATGTGCGGTCAGCCTAAAAACCTGGTCATGTTGACCTGTGATGCCTTTGGTATCATGCCGCCGATTGCCAAGCTGACACCGGCCCAGGCGATGTATCACTTCCTCTCCGGCTATACCGCCAAGGTCGCCGGTACAGAAAAAGGCGTCACCGAGCCCACACCGAATTTCTCCGCCTGTTTTGGCGCGCCCTTCATGCCACGTCATCCGGCAGAATACGGTGCCCTGCTGCGCGAGCTGATCGCTGAAAATGATGTTGATTGCTGGCTCGTCTCCACCGGCTGGACCGGCGGCGCTTACGGCACCGGCCATCGCATGCCGATCAAAGCGACACGCACCCTGCTCAATTCAGCGCTCGACGGCTCATTGAAAAACGCCGCCTTCCGTGAAGATCCCAATTTCGGCTTCATGGTCCCGATTGCCGTGGATGGTGTGGATGCCTCCATCCTCGACCCACGCTCAACCTGGGCCGACAAAGACGCCTATGACGCCCAGGCCAACAAGCTAGTGTCCATGTTCATCGAGAACTTCAAAAAGTTCGAAGATCATGTCGCCGCTTACGTTCGGGCCGCAGCCCCAAAGGCAGCGCGTGAAAAGACGCTGGAAACAGCCGCCGAGTAGCGAAGCCCAAACCGATCAAACATCAAAACCCCGGCCAATCGGTCGGGGCTTTTTTGTGGGTAGGGGGACAAACTTTTTTTCAAGCCCAACCGAACATCACTGAATTTGCAAAGCTATAATTGTCATCCCGCACGAATGCCCGGACTTGAACCGGGCGAAGATGCGGGACCCAGCGAACAAAAAAGACTCTGGGTCCCGGCTCTGCGGCCCGCCTTTGCGGGCCATCCGACCGGGATGACAACGATAAACATCTCCCCCTCCCCAACTCAAAAGCCACACTGCGGCCTCATTGCATGACTTTCAGGACAAAGCGCTGCACATCTTGTTTGCGTAATATCAGCCCCGCCTGTCCGTCAGGCGCACGCGCAATAACAACGCCGGACTCTTCCTTGAATCTTTTCTTTAACAAGACCTCAAATCACATTGATTAGATTCAAACAATTTAGTTTCGTAAAGAGTCTCAAAAGCGCCCATTTTCTTGCTTTCCCCCGCCCTAAATCGATGAAATCAGTCCTGCGACAACAAGCAAAACGATTTGAAAATTTTTGCCCGAAAACAGCCAAAAGCAGAAACTGTTACCTCGTCGCAACAAAAATCATTTGACGAATTGAAATAATCAGCCCTTCATAAAGGCGAAACATCTGCTCGCTTAGTTTGCGATCAGACAGAACGAGATGATCATGCGCCATTCGATTACGACATCGATGACCCTTTCAAACGCCCTCGCCCCGGCGATGCGCGTTGATGCGCGTGTTTGGCTTATGACCACCACGACATCGATGACAATTACGGTCTCTTATATCAAGGAGCGGCTGGCGTGATGTAACGGAAAGATCAAAACCCGTTTTCACCCGACCCGCTCCCGATCCCGGAAGCGGGTTTTTTATTGCTTGAATTTATGCCCCGACACACCAGAACACCGACCAACAAATCTCAAGGACCAGACACGTGACAGTTTCAGCCAAAGCCGCCGCCAGAGACAACAGGCTCTGCGTGCTCAAATTCGGCAGTTCCGTTTTGAGAAATCCCGAGGACTATGCCAAAGCGGCCCATGAGATTTACCGCCACACAAGGGCCGGTGAGAAAGTCATCGCCGTGGTCTCGGCGCTGGAGGGCGAAACCGATGCCCTGTTTGCCGTCGGTGACGCCGTGGGCCAGGGCATGGCCGATAATCTGGTCGCGCGTCTGGTGCGCACCGGTGAGCTGAAATCCGCCGCCCTGCTCGGCCTGGCCCTGGAACGCTCGGGCATTCCGGCCGCTGTGCTCGATCCCCATGAGATGGATTTGATCGCCGAGGGTGACGCGCTGGATGCCAATCTGGTCAGTCTGGATGCACACCGGGTGTTGAAGCATCTGGAAAATGCCGATGTGATCATCGCGCCCGGCTTTTATGGCGAAAGCGAAAACGGCCCGGCCACGCTGGGCCGTGGCGGCACAGACCTGACCGCCATCATGTTTGCCCATTGGCTGGGGGCCAGCCGGGCCCGCCTGCTGAAAGATGTCGACGGTGTTTATTCTGCGGATCCGCGCGATGTGCCGGATGCCGAACGCCTCGACCAGCTGGACTATATCGAAGCGGCCAAGGTCAGCCGTGGCCTGGTCCAGGAAAAAGCTATTTTTGCCGCCCGTGATCTGGGCGTCATCATCGAGGTCGCCGCGATCGGTCGCGGCTACGCCACACGGATCGGTCCTGACAACCGCCTCCCCGGACGGACACGCATACTCTCCCCCCTGCGTGTCGCCATTTTGGGTCACGGTTCTGTCGGGGCCGGTCTGTGTACTTATCTGCTGGGTCAGCCAGAACAGTTTGTCCTCAACCCGGTTCTGGTGCGCAATCCTTCGGCGCACACACAGCCGGACCTCAGCTTTACCGATCAAGCCGAGATCGCACTCGATGACGAGCCCGATATTGTCGTTGAAGCCATGGGCGGAACCGGCCTGGCGCGCTCACTAACCCAATCAGCCTTACGCGACGGAGCCCATCTGGTTACCGCCAACAAGGCCGTCATCGCCCAAGATATAGAGCTCCTGAAAGATTTGGCCCGCTCGGCCGATCGCCAATTGCGCTATTCAGCCTCTGTCGGCGGCGGTGTGCCTATTCTGGAAACCCTCGACCGGCTCACACCCCACACTGGGGTATTGGCCGTTGAAGGCGTGATGAATGGTACTTGCAATTTTATCTTCAGCCGTCTGAAACAAGGCGCATCTCTGGACGATGCCATTATTGAAGCCCAACAGGCCGGATTTGCCGAAGCCGATCCGTCCACCGATCTGGATGGTCATGATGCCGCCGACAAATTATCGATCATTTCGCGCCATGCCTTTGGCATCGGCATAGACCCGGCCAGCATCCCCAAGGACAAGCTGACGGATTTATCCAAAGCGCGCATCAAGGCGGTCAACCAGCAGGGCCTTCTGTTTAAACAAATCGGCTCCTGCGCGGTCACACGGGACGGGCGGATCGAAGCCAAGGTGGAAATTCGCGCCATTCAGCCCAACCATCCTTTCGCAAGACTGGAAAATGAACAAAACGGCTTCCTGATCCGCACCCCTCAGGGCGAGGTGGAAATTCGCGGCAAGGGAGCCGGTCGCTGGCCGACCGCTGAAGCGGTTTTTGCCGACATCATGGACATTCAGCGCCATATCACCGCAAATGACCCCCAAACAACACCGCCACACCCCGTTCACGCCCCCTCCAGACCCGGTATTGCCCCTGTATGAAACCGCTTAAAACCCTAGCCACGGCAAGCGCCCCAGCCAGTATTGGCAATGTCGGCGTCGGCTATGATGTACTCGGCCTCGCCTTTGATTGTGCCCGGGATAAAGTCACCGCTATCCGCACAGATCAGCCCAGCGTGACGCTTGGGAGCGTCTCTGGCCTGGTTGATGATCTGCCAGACCAAGTCGATAAAAATTGTGCCCTCGCCGCGGCTCAAGCCGTGCTGGACGCTGCAAAAGCCGATTTCGGTGTCCGCATTGATATCGTCAAAAACATCCCCCTCAGCGCCGGCATGGGCGGCTCAGCCGCTTCTGCCGTGGCCGCCGCCGGGGCCGTCAATGCCTTGCTGGATAAGCCGTTTGTTCAAAAAGAGCTTCTCCCCTTTGCCTTGGAAGGTGAGCGCGTCTCGGCCAACCCGCCGCCCGTTGATAATGTCATGGCCAGCCTATTGGGCGGGCTTGTGATTGCTGCCAGACTTGAGCCGCTACAAATCACACGGCTCCCTGTCCCGGACGGCATTGAATGCCTTCTCTTTCATCCAGACAAACAGATCGAAACCCAAGCAGCTCGCAATCTGCTCAGCCCTTCCGTGCCTCAAAACATCGCCGTTGAACATTCCCGCAATATCGCCAGCTTTGTCGCCGGTTGCGCCACCAATGACAGGACACTGATCGCCGCCGGTTTGAAAGATATCTTCATCGAGCCACAAAGACTTCCCCTCCTTCCCGAACTGACAGCCGTACAAAGCGCGGCGATGAAGGCAGGCGCGCTCGGCTGTTCATTCTCAGGATCAGGCCCGTCCGTCTTTGCCTGGGCTCCGATTGAAGCCCGGGAGGCTGTCAGCAAGGCCATGGCATCCAGCTTTAAAGACCAGGGCTGCGCAGCGCGAATGTATCAAGTCTCGATCCATTCAGAAGGCCTGCGTATTGAGGCCGTTACGTGAGATATGTCAGCACACGCGGCAAGGCCGAGGCGGTTTCCGCTGACAAAGCGATACGCCGCGGCATTGCGCCCGATGGCGGCCTTTATATGCCCGAGGCCTTGCCCCGGTTAACCGTGGATGAGTTTGCTTCCGCCGATGATATCCCGGGCATAGCGCGCACTTTACTCACGCCTTTTTTTGCTGGCAGCGCCCTTGTTGATGATTTCGACGAAATTTGTAACGCCGCTTTCAACTTTCCCGTCCCCATAACCACCCCTGACGACAACCAGCCAAACCTGAACATAGTTGAATTATTTCATGGCCCTACCGGGGCTTTTAAAGATTTTGGTGCAAGGTTTTTGTTTCGGTGTCTCGATAAAATCGCTAGCGCTGACGATCCGGTCACCGTATTGGCCGCCACATCCGGAGATACCGGCGGGGCTGTGGGTTGCGCCGCGGAGGGCTCAAGCCATGCCCGCGCTGTCATATTATTCCCCAAAGGCCGCATCTCAGCCTTTCAGGAACGCCAGCTATGCTGTTGGAATACACCGGTTGAGGCCTTGCGGGTAGATGGCGATTTCGACGCCTGCCAAGCCCTGGTCAAAGCCGCCTTTGCCGACCCGGAACTGTCGGATAAACATGGCCTGACATCGGCCAATTCGATCAGTATCGGCAGGCTTTTACCACAAATGAGCTATTGGGCAGCCACCAGCCTCAAGAGCTTTCGCGAAACGGGCATAAAACCCGGCCTGATCATCCCCACCGGCAATCTTGGAAATGCAGTTTCCGCCTTGATAGCAAAGACTTGCGGGCTTCCTATCGGCCCTGTGATATTGGCTACAAACGCCAATAAAACACTGCCGGAATGGCACGCTAATGGCCAGTATCAGGCCCGCCCTGCCATCGCGACCATCGCCAATGCCATGGATGTCGGCGACCCCAGCAATTTTGAACGTCTGAATTATCTCCCCCAAGCGCCTGTCGCAGGCGTGTTTCGCGTTGAGGATAGCGCCATCAAAACACGCATCCAGAAAAGCTATGAGGCAAGCGGATACATGGCCTGTCCTCACACCGCGACCGCACTGGAAGCCTTTGATAGGTTTGAAGATTCAAAAAAAGAAGAGCGCCCTTGGTTGATCGGCGCGACGGCTCACCCTGCCAAATTTGCAGATATCGTCGAACCCTTGATCGGGGATAAGGTCAAATACCCACCCGCCTTGCAGGATGTCTTGAAACGACCGATCTCGGTCACTGACATTCCGGCCAGACTTCAAGACCTGACTGACGCTTTGTCAGTCAAACTCAAAAGATAAAATCGCCCCGGAAAACGTTTCAGAATGGCCGTCTGAATTGTGTTCTTTTACAGCAACATCAAGGCTGTAACCGGCTTCAAAGTCATATCCGGCAGACAGCTGACTGACCGCTACATCATCCATTGATCCGATCACGGTCGATTCCAACCAGGTATGGGAAACACCCAAGCGCCAACCCCCAAAACCAAGGCCGCCACCAAGCGTCAAAGCAGATCCATCTCCAGCAATCCCGCCCGGGTTATCAAACCCGACCCATTCCGCATTGAAATCGATAACATAGTCACCGAACTCACGGCTCACGATCAAGGCTGTCGCAATAGCCGTTTCATCCAGGCTGACACCATCATCAGCCGCCAGATTACGATAGGCCAAGTGAAGTTGAACGCCCTCACCGACAACATCATAGGCATCAAGGGCTAGAGCAAATGAGTCCAACCCATCTGTATTGCCAACACCGCCATCTTCATGCCTGGCTCGGCCTCTCTGACGCAATAAGGAATTGGAAAAGACGCTCGTATCAGCAGTAAAAACCGACGCAGAGGCAATCAAGTCTCCAGGGGAAACTCCCACCCAGTCGGACAGGGATACATCGCCACCAAAACCGATGAACTCAGCCAATTCATAACCCTCAGCCAATTCGGTTCCAAAAACACCGGGAGTCACATCCCATGCCGTGGCAAAAACAGGCGCAAATTTGCCCATATAGAGCGTGGATTGGCTGGTGGCGTATTGAAGCACCAAACTGTCGAGATAAAGACCTTCGGTTTGAAAACTGTCAGGTGCATCAATATCCAAAACAGGTTCCAGAATTACGCCCCCGGTCAGGGACCAGTTTGAGGAAAAATTGACACCGCTCACCACTTCAATCGTGGCCGCTACAGCGCCTTCACCCGGTTGAGAGTTGTCTAAAGACCACCCGGCTTCCAATTCGACAATGCCCTCAACAAATACCAAGTTATCATTGGCCAGAGCCATTTCAGAAGACGGCAAAACTGTCAGGGCGCTCGATAGAGCGACAAGCCTGTAACACAACATTGAACCACCACCTGTTTTTATTGTTTGTGCTATACAAACACACAAACATTAAGTGGCGGTTCACCACTCCTTGTTTTTTGGTTTACAAATGACTTTGTCTATCAAGCCGCTTCATTCAAGCGAGAGACAAAATGGTCAATCGCGGATCGTAAATTGGCAACTTCTGTCTCCACCGAAGAAGAATATTGAGCCACCTCATCTGTCGATTGGTTGACCTGCCCCACTTTATCGGAGAGCTCGTTAGCCAAAGATGCCACCCGGATACTTTCATCAGAGGCAGATTGATTTCCGACCGCAATTTCCTGTGTCGCTTTTCGTTGCTCAGACACGGTTGTCGACATGGAACCGGCTCTTTCTTCAAGCGCGTTCAGAGCACTGGATATCTCTTTTACCTCTTTAACGGCGTCCATCACAGAGGCCTGAATGCCGGCGATTTGAATATTGATATCGCCTGTGGCCTTTTCCGTCTGGGAGGCCAGTTGCTTTACTTCTGATGCGACAACAGCAAATCCTTTTCCCGCCTCTCCGGCCCGCGCCGCTTCAATCGTCGCGTTCAAGGCCAAGAGGTTGGTTTGCTCGGCAATGTCCTGGATAAACCCAAGAACCTCACCGATTTTTCCGGCAGAGTTTGAGAGCTCAGTCATGCGAGAATTGGCCCCCTCAGCACTCCCTGCAACAGAACGGACCATATCTTTGGAGGCATCAGCTTGAGATTGAGTTTCTGCAATAGAGGCTGACAATTCTTCGGATGCTATAGCTGTAGAGCCAACAGATTCTACAGATTTGTTACTGGCATCTCGTGCCCCGTGGATCATTGTTCTGGATTGGTCGCACGTATCACGCAAGACCCCGACAGATCCGCCTAACCCGCTAGCAGCCGTTTCCAGCCCGGACAAAACATCCGCCATGGCTTGACTTAGATCATCGCTGACCTGAGACAATAGCGCCTGTTTTTGCTTCATAAGCTCAACCTGATCTGCTTCGACCTGATCTGTCAGCGCCTCCCGTTCGATCAAGGCATCGCGAAAATCAATGATCGCACCCGCTATATCACCTATCTCATGACCACGATCTGTATGGGACACGTCCTGATTGGTATTCCCGTTCGCAATGGAACGCATGATGCGTGACAAAGCGCTGATCGTATTGGAAACGCGATATACAGAAAACCACAAAACAGAAGAGACAACACCAGCCAGAACAATTCCCATTGCGATCAACAAAGCGCTGATCAGGCCTCTCTGTCTTGCAGACGATGACGTCATTTCGGTTAGTTCTTGTGAAGAGGCCTCTACGACTTGCCGCACCTCAACCATAGCAACTTCTAAAGCCCCGCTCATATTGGCCGCTGCCGCATCAAAATCGGCCATCATCGGGTTTCCTGCATCAGGTCCACCCGCGACATAAGCCGTCGCCATGGCATGGCCCGCTTGATAATACGCAGGAAAAGCGGATTGAGTGACTTCCAAAGCTTCGATAACCTGGTTCAATTCAGCACGTCTGGCTAAAGCCATGGCCTCATTGATATCCATTTCAAATTTTTCAGCGTAATTCTGTGCTTCGTCAAAACCATCATTCAAGCCGTCGAGTCCACGTGTTGCCGATATATCGGTCAGCCATTGTTGAACCTGGACTATATCGAGGTTCACATGATCAACAGTATCTACCAGAGGCAATATGTTCTCAGAAACATTATAGCCATATTGCTCTAAAGCATTTTGCGTTTTGAAGTTTACATGCTGGCTGTAGAATTGGATCACCAAAAATACAAAAAGAGCAAAGAACATTATTCCCGCTGAAAGATAACTCTGGTGCTTCAAGCTTAAAGACATGATCACCCTCATAAGCACATTAAAGTGCTGAAATTTTGATTCTACATCACTTACAAAACCAGATTTAAATCAACAGAGTTAATGCTTTATTGTTCCAAATTAAAACTATGTGTCTATAAAACCAGTCCACTAGGCGATTATTCCTGGCATGAAGGTTGCGACCCACTAACATCATTAAGGTTTAGGATTGAGGACAGACCATTGAAAACCATGCTTGCAACCGCACTCATATCCACTGTCATGGCTATATCCGTTTTTTCAGCAGCTCAGGCAGAGACCATCTCTCTGAATCCCAGCCAAAGTGATGGACGAATTCACAATCTGACGATCAGCGACACAGGTCAGTTGTCGATACGTATCCACTCAGGACTTCGCAGCCATGGTGATCGGATAAGTGCGCGCACTTTGCTAGTATCAGCCTCCCCGGATGATGGTGAGGTGGTTTACCAGCACGAATATCGCCTGCACAGAGGCCAAACCTATGCCAGCATGGACATATCGGCTGTGACAAACTGGAATTCGCTCAATTGGACCGCTTCTATTTCAGATTGATAAGTCGCTTTACCAGTTCCACCTCTGGGTACCTGAAACAAAATACCCGCCAAGTTTTGTTCTTGGCGGGTTTGTTGTTAGCGGCAAATACTCTGCCTTGGAGTTTAAAAAGCCGCCTGAATACCAAAAGTAAGCACATTCGTTTCAGCGTCTCTTTCAGACCAAGTGGCACCTGCGGGAAGGTTGCCCCCACTCAAGAAATTAAGCGGCACCCACCCCTCGGTGTGGATTATTTCTCCGAACATATTGACGCTTGGAGTCAAAAAGTAGGACAGACCTGCGACATACTGATTTTGACGCTCCCACGGGGCTCCCTCATCACCGGCTCTGAACCGGCTGAACTCAAAGGACATATCAAGGTCGCTCTCTGCACCAATATCAAGCGCATAACGCGCTCCAATGCCGAAGGACTGGGTCTCTTGAGCCTCATAGACACTCAACGGGTTGGATGGCACCGGAACCGCTGAGCCGGGCCAGACATCTGTGGTTTGGGCAAACTCGCCGATCAGGGTGAAGTCATTCAGTATCAAGCGGGAATAGACCGCATAAGCCGGGTTATTATCCGCGCAAGGACTGAAATGTGTGACCGGGTAATTCTGACAATACGGGCTCCCGGCCTCATAGCTGGCCCCGACCATGAAGCTGCCATCATCACCAATGGTGCTTGTATAATTGGCATCTATGGCAAAGTTGTTCACGCGGGAGGGAACATTCGTGCCCTCAACCGAAGTGTTGGCGGCCCTGAACTGGGAACCGCCCTGAATGGCCATCGCCCGCAGATGGAAACTGTCATTATAATACCCCACCATACCGCCATAGGCGAGACCGGCAAAGGCGTGCCAATTGGTTGAGTTGGTGAACGGATTGACCGTGTCATTCAAACCAAACGGCGTATCCATCTTGCCCAATGAGGCATACAGGGGCGATTGATCCAGGTTTCCCCACAATACATAGGCCTTCCGAACCTGAACCTGATTGCGGTTCAAGTCTGTAATGGTTCCCGAACCAAAGCTTTGCTCCGGATTGTACAAAAATTCGATATAGGAAGTCAGGTTATCCGACAAACGCGCTGTCGTTTGCAATTGTGCCGAATGAACGACAAATTCGGAGACTTCTTCTCCAATCTGGTTACTGGATGTCGGATGGCGCATCAGCCAGCCGAATTTGGAATCCGAATTACTGCGTTGATAATTGGCCAAAACCGTCACGCCGCCCCCCAAAGTGACCCGGTTGTCCAACTCACCATTTTGTATCGCCTGGAGCTGTAAAAGCGGTCCGTTATTGACGTTTTCTGCATGATCGAGAATGCGATAACTATAGTCTGAACTGAGACCGACAAAATCATCACTCATATCCGGCGTATCGCTGTGATGAGGCTGTCGATGGGCTTGCTGATAAGTTGGGTGCCCATCTTGATGATGCGTCATGGCATGCGGTGCATGCCCGTCAACGGCCATGACAGGGTCTGCAGCAGGGCTTGAAGAGGAGCTATCCCCGATTTGCCCCTGGCTTTCCAGAAATTCCAATAAACGGCGATTGGTCTCTTCCAATTGCTCGATACGTTGTTCAAGTGCCGCGATCCGGTCACCTTCTGACAGATCTTCAGCTAAGGCTGGTAAGCCAGAAAAGGACATGACAAAAAGGCATGCTGAGGCAAGATATCGATTCCGTGACATAGTATTTCCTACACATTCAAAAACACTGCCGGGTTTGGCAAAGCGCTGAGTTCAATAACCGGGAAAAAGATTAACTTCAGTCGTGTCGAACCAAAGCCTCCCCCCTGTTTCAAATTAACGATACCAGATCAAACGTATCTTGGGAAAAATTCCGTCGAAAAATACAGAACATTATTGAAGTGCCTATTTGTCAGCAGGCCTGACCAGGCAATTGAATACAAGAAAACATACCAAAACCAAAAAAACCCGCCAAGCGATTGCTTGACGGGCGTTATTTTGGGTGCGGGGGTAGGATTTGAACCTACGACCTTCAGGTTATGAGATAATTCCGGGCCATATAACTGGACGTCTCGCAACGTCACCGCAGCGCCATTTATGCATTATTTTCAATATGTTCCATTGACACCATCGACTCCTACCCTCACCTTGATGTCACCGTGAAGCACCACATTCTGCTTCCAATGTGCTTCCAAATTTGGAAAAGGTCATGGGAAAGATCACGAAACGTTCCGTCGAAGCTCTGGCGGTAAAATCGTCAGAATACTTCTTCTGGGATGATCAAATCCCCGGCTTTGGCGTGCGCGTCTCCCCGCGCGGTAAGAAGGTCTATGTGATCCAATACCGAAATGGAGGTCGAACACGCCGGATGGGCTTAGGCTCACACGGAACAATCACGCCCAATCAAGCGCGCGACTTGGCACGTGAAAAACTCGGATCAGTCGCCCAAGGCCAAGACCCCTCCGGCACACTTCAACGCGAACGGCGTGCACCCAATGTCTCCGCCTTATGCGAACGCTTCATGGATGAACACGTGGCGCTGCGCTGCAAGCCCTCCACACAATCCGAATATCGCCGTTGCTGTGATATCTTCATCAAACCCAAGATCGGCGGGCACCGGGTCCAAGACGTCACCCGTGTCGATGTCGGTGAGCTTCACCACAATCTGCGCACCAAACCCTACCAAGCAAACCGTGTTCTTGGTGTGATCTCCAAGATGTTCAATCTCGCCGAAGTCTGGGGTTTGCGACCCGATGGCTCAAATCCTACACGACACGTGCAAAAGTACCCAGAGCGCAAACGAGAGCGGTTTCTTTCACCTGAAGAGATCGAAACGCTATGGAGCACACTCGACCACGTGGTTACACGTGGAGAAGTCACTTTACACGTGGCAGCGGCGTTCAAGCTTTTATTGCTCACTGGATGCCGCCTATCTGAAATCCAAAAAATGCGCTGGTCCTATATTCGAGGAAATGTGCTCTGGCTTCCTGATGCGAAAACCGGCCCTCGCCGCGTCTTGTTGAGCGCGTCCGCTTTGCGTCTTCTTGGCGAGCTGGAACGCCTTGATGGCAATCCGCACGTCATCGCGGGAACAGTCGAAGCTCAACACATCACCGATCTTCAAAAACCGTGGCGACGCATCCGCAAAGAAGCCGGGCTAGACGATGTTCGTATTCATGATCTTCGCCACACCTACGCCTCTCTTGCCGCAATGGCAGGCCATTCCCTTCACATGATCGGAAAGCTTCTCGGCCATACCCAAGCCCAAACCACAGCACGCTATGCTCACTTGGCCGATGCGGTCACACGTGAAGCTGCCAATGAAGTCGATGGACTGATCTCCGGGTTTGTTGATCAACCCTCACCTCCTTCTAATGTCACACACCTGAAAGTCGGTCCATAATGCCAAAACGAATTCGATCTAAGCATCAAACTGCGCCACATATTTTTGATAGCAGCGGAATAAAAATGCCTGACGACGGAGCGATTTCAAAGCTCGCTCTAGATCATCATATTGAAAATATGGAACCTCTAAATAAAGCGTTCCCACTCTGGTGCCTCTCTTATCGAAACGGGACAATTCACTTAGACGAAGCACCCAACCGACAAGCAAGACTTCAAGCCACCAAGTTGGTAAGAAATAGAGCGCGTCATTTGATCAAGGCTCTGGAAGAAGCAGACGCTTGGTCACTCAAACCTCTATGGTCTTTCCCAATCGACCACACTGACACAGATCAAGAGGCGCTTATCTCAAACGGCATGCTGAACAAGATGGACGATTTCCCAATCGGTTATCTCGATATGTGGACGTTACTGAGCGGGTTACGGGTTTTGGAGAAAACCTCCAGCGCCTCTTTTGACCGTCTAAGCCACCCTGCCGAAAAAGCCTCTCCTCGCCAAGGCCCGGCACCGGGATTGTCTGGCGTGGGAAATGTAATCGGGAATTTGATGACGTTTTGGGAGAAGGAGTTGGGCCGCAACTACACACGCGGGTTTGTGAACGGTCAGCCAAAGAGTGGTGCAGCTCATTTTTCAGTCGATGTTCTCAAATTGATTGACCCGAAAGTGACGCCACAGCAAGTCAACACGTCGATGACCGAGCGCATTCATTATCGCAATTCACGGCTCAAAACATAACATTTACAAATCCCCCCCTACGAGGGGGCAATCCATTTACGGGACATTGCGGGGCCTTAAGAGCAGCATACAGACATCCGGCACATACGTTGCCAGCTCTAAATAAAGGATGGCCACAATGCCCTCAAACCCAAATACCGATCCCAACGCGCTCATCAATGAGCAACAGACCGCAAACCTTCTCTGCCTCTCGGAGCGAACGCTTCGCAATTGGCGAACACGTGGCAATGGCCCGAAATTCGTCAAAATCTCTGCCCGCTGCATCCGTTACCGGATGAGCGACATCCTCGAATGGGCAGACAATAAAACCCGCCGATCCACCTCTGATCTCGGCATCTTTCGCTAACACGTTTTTGCCCGGTCGGGGTTAACCGCACCGTCCGGGTTTTTTGGAGAGCAATGCTCCCAAACAAGGGGCCGAAGTTCGCTTCGGCCCTAACGGGAAAACTGTACCTGCCCTCCAAAAACAAATGCGGTTTCTGCGCGAAGCGCGCGCTCACTATCAATCAAATGAAAGGACATTTTCAATGTCTAAAATCGGAATACTCAAACCAACCGGGCCAAATGATTTTTGGTCTGATCTTCGCGGGCCGATCCGCACCTTTGCCTTCAAAGGCGATATCAGGATCGAGGCCTTACGCGAACCTCCAACACACCCCGACGCACCATCACATTGCGTATCCATAAGGGATAGCGATGGCGAAATGATGGAACTGGGAAGCGCGTGGAGCAAAACCCTCAATCGTGGCCCTGACGCCGGAGGCACTTTCCTGTCCGTCACCCTGGACGATCCCAGTTTTGCGCACCCGCTCAATTTTGCGGTGTTCAAGGACGGTGAAGCCGCTGTTGCCACGTGGCGACGTCGTCAGGATCAATCCAATTAGAGGAAGGATAGATGCGGAAGGGGGTCCATGTC
>Ga0316207_10002103_pt1 | contig 21586 bp, 22 predicted proteins | sample 6weekpyrite_MG_FD_204943 | JGI IMG/M metagenome (GOLD analysis project Ga0316207, IMG submission 204943) | Microbial mat bacterial communities from mineral coupon in-situ incubated in ocean water Damariscotta River, Maine, United States -... | ecosystem: Environmental > Aquatic > Marine >...
TATCTTCATAGGCAAACTCACTGCCCATAAATGGTCCCGATTTATTTGACGACGAAATGCGTTTAACACGCTTTAATGCAGGTAAAAATATCCACTGCTCATCAGCCTTAAGAGCATGCGTAAAACTTAAGAAAGCAGTACCTTTAATATCTCTTGGTGAATCAAAGATAATCAGAGTTTTATCACCATCACCTTTAACTTCCAGTGTTTTATTACGATTTTTACGTTTTGACTCTTGCCCAAAACGATTTCGCAAAGTCATTTCAAGTCTTGCCTGTTGATCACCCCAGCCTGTGTCACGCTTATCCGCTTCCACGACAATTTCCAGACCCTTCTCTTCTGCTGTCTGCGCATACGCTGCAAAGCTGTAACCATTTAAAATAGTCCCTAATATTACAAGTCTGCCTATAATTGATTTCATTTTCCTTTTCCTTCAAATTTAATTAACAAGGCTGGCAAAAATAGAAAATCCGCTGCCAGAGCAAAAATAATAACAATCGCTGTTAACAATCCCATGCTGGCATTTAATTCAAATGTCGATTGTGCAATTACAGAAAATCCAGCAACCAGAATAATTGATGTTGTTACCAGCGCCCGGCCAACATGTGTGAAAGCATAGCGAACCGCATTTTCTGCAGTAAAACCTTTTTCACGCCTTGCTCGCAGGTACTTACTTAAGAAATGAACCGTATCATCAACCACTATTCCCAATGTCATTCCGGTTACAATTGAAAGAGCCAGGCCGACTTCGCCAACAAGAATACCCCATAATCCAAAACCCATTGCAGCCGGCACCAAATTGGGTAGCAAGCTTATAAACCCAATTTTTATTGAGCGTAGCGCGAAGATTAATATCATCGAGATTAATACCAGTGCCACCGATGTACCGCCTAACATACTAACAATATTTCTTTTTCCTATATGTGCAAACATCATCGTTGGCCCACTACCATCTGCATTGAAAAGTTGTTTAGAATTTTGTTTTAACCATGCTTGTGCACGTTTTTCCAGTGCAATAATTTCATTGCTAGAGATTGTTTTTAACGTAACAGTCATCCGGGTTGCAGATTTATCAACATTAATCTGGTTATTTAAATCCAGACCATAAGGCAATGACATTTCATATAGCAATAAATACTGCGCAGATAAGTCTCTACTATCTGGTGTACGGTACCAGTCAGGGTTATCAGAGTGCATATTCTTATTTAACCGCTTCATAATATCGGTAAATACATTAACATGTATCGTTTCTGGCTGTTGTCTGTACCAATTCGCAAAAGCATCTACTTCTTTTTGATACTCTGGATTACTCACTCCACCCGATTCACCAGACCCTAACGAGTAGTCAATAATGTATAATCCGGTTAAATTTTCAATCATATAATCAGAATTTGCCCTAAAGGTTACCGACTCATCGAAATATTCCACAAATACATCATTCAATTCATTTCTTGGTAAAAATGCGATTAAACCAATAATAAGAGCGCCCATGCCATACATTAGTTTTTTTCTGTTTAGTACAACAAAGTTACCTAGCTTCTCCATCGCCCTGTCTTTATCTGTATCAACCTGCTTCACTTTTACCGGTAATAACGAAACAACTGCAGGCAAAAAGGTGACACTTAAAATAAATGATGTAACAACCCCAAAAGCAACATAATTTCCTAACTGCTGAAAAGGTGGCGCGTCTGAAAAATTCATCGACATAAAACCAATAGCAGTAGTGATGCTCGCTAAAAATACTGGCTGTATATTCACTCTTAAGCTTTCTACAATTGCTTCATGTTTTCCTTTACCACTGCGCATATCATGTAGAAAGGTCACTAATATATGTACACAGTTCGCGACTGCTACTGTAAGTATAATCGTCGGTGCTGACATCGATGGAGGCGTTAGGGGAAACCCTACATAACCACCCAGCCCCATGCCTGCCATTATAGAAAAAAGAATAATTAAAAAGGTCGTCGCAGTCCCTGGTAATAGCCGCATAAAAAGCAGGTACCATGCGAAAGGTAATAAACTTACCAGGATAGTGGCTGGTTTAATAAAGTTTTGAGGGATGAACTGACCTCCTTTTGTAAAGAAGGTAATCACAATAAAGATTGTGGCGGCTAATGCGCCGAACAAAACAATTAGGCTATGCCATGGCTTAGATAAGTCACGAATCAACAAGCCAAGAATAATAATCATCAATATAAAACTAGGTAAAACTAACTTACCCATATCTTCCTGAGACGCTTCAGAGAATGCATTGTTCATTAATACCATGCCATTCAGTCTGATTTCTATATCAGGGTAACGTTTACTAAACTCACGTTTAATTTCACGGGCTTTAGCCACAACTGCTGGAACTTCTTTTGTCTCATCTTTACCTGGCAGTTGTATCGTCGCGTTAACTCCTGTCACTGCTGCAGTCTTAGAAATTAACCGATTTGCCAATAAAGGTTCTTTAAGTACTATCTGCTTTATTTTTAAAATATCTGAATTCGTTAAACTTACAGCATCTTCGATCATATCCTGTACAACCAGATCATCACCTTCAGCATGAGTGTGTTGAAAATTTGTTATAGAGTCTACCCGAATCGAAAATGGCAATTGCCAGGCTTGTTCTGTTAATTCTTCGATAACTGCCAGCGTTTTATTAGTAAACACATCGCCGTCTTTTGGCGTCACGATAAACATAACGTTATCGTTTTTAGTATACATGCGCTCTAAGGCATCAAAAGCTTTTAATTGAGGATTTTCACTACTGAAAAATACACGATAATTATTGGTAAAACTTAGAAAGCGGCCACCACTTGCTGCCGCAAAAACTGAGAGTATGCAGGCTACAATAATTAACCAACGAAAGCGAAGTATCCAGTATCCATATTTTGCTTCAAACTCTTTCATTCTCTACTCCATGTTGTTTTTCTTTACTTAAACTAACGTTTCTTTAAACCAACCAGTAATAATTCAACCAGGTTGGATGCCATTGTTTCAAACTGTTCCTTAGTAAACAGCGGCAAGAATAAGGGCACTTCAAACAACGTTAAGCTGCTATATATAGTTCTTGCTGTTTTAGGTATATCTTCTACATCAAACTCACCAGATGCATTTCCCTGCTCTAAGATTTTCGAAATTAGTTCACACTGACTATCAACCATAGATAACACAATTTCTTTATGTTCTCGTGAAACAATCTCGATCAGCTCATTTATTTTTGGCTCTTTCTCACGCTCATGCGTATAGCGCATGTCTTCAAGCACGAATGCGTATAACTTTTCAGCTGCACTCAGGTCAGTTTGATTAACAACCTCGACTAAGCACTCACCGCGCTCCCCCATACAGCGTTCAGCACAGGCTGCCGCAATCTGTTGTTTACTCTTAAAGAAGCGATATAGATTTGCTGCTGACATCTTCAAATCATCTGCGATTTCAGCCATGGTTGTCTTGTTATAGCCATAATCTCTGAATCGGCGATCAGCCGTTTCTACAATTTGCTGCCTTTTTTGCTCTGCTTTATTCATTATTTCGCTTACCTGGAGATTTGATTGTATTTTTAGCAGCAAATTTGTGAATATTCAACATAATATTCATTATTTACTAAAAAACCTTGTATATAAGTGGATGCTTATATATAATTCACCCAGGTTTTTACTCAGAATATAAGGACACTTTCATGCAAGCGATGGTACAAGAGATACAACCACATGAACTCGATCACTTTGATGATGACTTTCAGATTATTGATGTGCGAGAAATTCCGGAAATCTCAGCTGGCAAAATAGAAACTGCACAGCCAATGCCTCTTGCCAGTATTCCAATGCGTTTGTCTGAACTGCAATCTGATAAAAAGATTGTTATTGTTTGCCGCAGTGGTGCTCGTTCTGCGCAGGCCTGTATGTTCCTGCAACAAAACGGATTTGATAATGTATATAACTTACGCGGCGGGATGATTGGCTGGGTAAGAGCAGACAAACCCTTAGCAGCTGGCTAAAGGATAATTACCAGCTACCGTGTAAATGCTGGTTAATTTCTTTTAAACCGTCCAGACCCGTTATCATAATTTCCAGTGGCGCCCGGTCACCAAAATTATAACTGGGTGTTGTTACCCATAAATCAGCAAGTGTCGCGTTACCTGGAAAAGCTTTTTTTAACCCTTTGCTGATAGACAGTATTTCCAGAGCTCGACGCATAAAATCCTCTTCATCAGGAAATGCTTTACCGTTTTTTATCTTAGTCAGTTCACGCGATTTGGTGTCTGCAGACAAGCCAACCAGTAAGGCCTGTAACTCAGAATCAATTTTCCAGTGATGCAGTATTTCAAAAACACTATGTATTAAATCTTTCCGCTCAGCCGGATCATCGTAAACTGACATCAAAACTTCCTTAATTTACTTCTTCTTTTTATCGTGGATTGTTTTGTAGTTCCAAATATCTACGCTTTTACCTTGATTCTGAAAATACTTAGCACGATCGGCTAAATAACGTTGAAAACTCGGTTCCTTAACATAGCCTGCATCTAACACATACGCAAACATTCCCTGCACATGGAAGACTTTAAAAAAGGCTTCTGAACGAATAATTTCTTTACCTTCGTTGTTAAATATAATCAAGCTTGGCGCATACTTGATGTCTAACGACTTCGCCCATAATTTTGCAGTTGTTCTCACACCTTCTGGCGTTACTAATGTTTCATTTGACCACATATCTAACTGAACAGTATCGAACTTTTTAATAATGTCTCGTGTATATTTATCAACTAAAACTTTATTATGTAAAACATCACAACTTGGACAATGTTTTTGCTCAAAAAATACTGCAAAAGGTTTATTCCGCTTACCTGCTTTTACCGACAAATCTATTGGCGACTTCATAAAGAAATCTTCTTTAATTAAACCACCTGACTTACCCGGTGGTAGATTCGCTTTAACAAAAGCACGATATGACATTTTCTTTTCTTGTCGCTTAACAACATAATCTAATGCAACATTAAAACGACGTGGAGGAATATAACCGTTAAGTCTTAAAATGACTTTGCCCGCTTCATCAAAGAATAAAGCAGTAGGTGTGAATTGCACTTTTAATTTTTTTGAAATTGTTTTTTCAGTGTATTGTTTACCATCTGTATATGTCACCTCACGGTCACCCCACATATTAATGGCAATAACATCAAAATTTTTCCGTACCTTTTGCTCAATATCTTTCTGAGCCAAATTACGTTCAACAAATGCGTTACAATAAGGGCAACCTGGCTGAGAAAAGACTATCATTAAACGCTTACCCTGATTGGCGGCCTCTTTAATATCGTCATTGAATTCCAGAAAACCTTCTTTAAACCAGCTTGGATATTCAGTCTGCATGGCGCCTTTGAACTCACCCTTCTTGGATGCTGCCGCATATACCTGAAAACTCAGTAAAAATAAAAATACAGTTGTAATAATTGTTTTGAATTGTATTGTCATCATCTTGTCCTAAAAATTATTTCTGGATATGTAATACTTTAGTCTACATGCCGATGGATTTGTTTCATATTAGCATGATTTTTCTTTAGCGAGTATTATGCATATTTTCGAAGGTTTTATATAATAACTTTATGACAAATATGCCCTTCGCAGAATCTTGCGAGCAAAATAAAGAGCCCATTCTTGCTGTTATAAAACAATGGTTTACTAGAGAAGATGCGACCGTTCTGGAAATTGGTAGTGGCACAGGGCAGCATGCCAATTATTTTCCTAAATTCCTGAACAATATAAATTGGCAGCCTTCAGATACCCCTGAAAATATTGCAGGAATTGAAGCCTGGCGCCAGCATACCAGACTACCAAATGTATCCCCTGCGATAACACTCGATGTTACACATACTCAATGGCCAATAAATTCTGCTGACTATATTTTTTCAGCGAATACAGTACATATTATGTCGTGGCCAATGGTACAAAATATGTTTGCCGGCATCCGTTCTATTCTTAAACCAAATGGCATATTCTGCCTGTACGGCCCTTTTAACTATAATGGACAATTTAGCAGTCGCAGTAATGCCCAGTTTGACCAATGGCTCAAGTCACGCGATCCACTAAGCGGTGTACGCGATTTTGAAGCACTCTGTTCGCTGGGAAATATACCGTCGTCTAACCCAGTACTTGAGCTGGTAGAAGACCACGAGATGCCGACAAATAATCGAATTCTTGTTTTTAAATCTCAACCAATTTTATAAATTCATCTATACTGAAGTCATGAACCAGCCATCTCGATCCGATAATAACCTTGACCCCTACTATGAAACATTTAAGGGTAGCTTTACCAGCTGCATGCGCTGGGATGATTTAACCTCGTTCTGGGAAGTATTAAAGCTCAAAGCAGATAGTAACTGGTATATTTACGCTATAGGTGAAGCGATTCCTGAGTCTACATCCAGCGAAGCAGAACTGCTGAAGTTTATTGATGAAATTGATAAGCTTTTACGCAAGGAGCATGAGGAAGACTATTGCGGCATTGTTTATGCAGACAATAAAGATGACCCAGAATATATTAAAATATATGACCCTAATAATCTCGGTGTGAGCTGTGGTTTTAGTGACGACCCACCACTACCAGGCTGGGTATTATCGATTATTCCCCCCAAACCTTTAGAGGACAAGAGTGTGCTTACTCAACAACGTAAACGTTGGTGGGAAAGTATCTGGAAGCCCTGATTCATTTAAATACTTTTAGCCTATAATTCAGTTTTTTATTTTTAGCTTTTGTATTTAAACCTGTCACCATTTGAAAATTATCTTTCAATTTTTTAGGCTCCAATTTTCCTTTTGCAAATACACCAATTGCATTTTCATATTGAGAAAGAGTTAGCCTGAAAGCAGAGTTGAATTTTTGCAGATATTTTTTATATGCTATCAACGCACAATTTTTTAATTCATTAGTTGTACCAAAATTAATAACTAAGATACCCTTCGGGTTAAGATGTTTTAATAATGTATCTGCCCATTGTTTATTAACAGTAATCACTCGCTCAGCTTCACCATCATGATGGCCAAATAAATCATCAATAATCATATCGAATTTTTCGCCTTTATAATTCTGTAGCCAGTTTATCGCATCTGCTTCAATCAACTTAATACCAGAATCATTTAAATCAAAATAGTTCTTTGCAACATATAAATGTACCTGGTTCAATTCAACACCAATTATTTTTTCTGGTTGAATAAATTTTTTGAGTTGATGCAGAACCGTACCCCCTCCCACACCTAAAACAAGAATTCGTTGAATACTTCCAATAGGACAGGTAAATGCAGGAATATACAGTAAATCCCAGATCCCACCCTGGATAACTTTATTAGGATTAAACTGACTATGAAAAACTTTGTTTGTATACAGACGCCGGGTCGCACCAGCAGAGCGTACTTCATACAAACAATTATTGCTTCGCTTGCTCCATAAAATTGCCATATTCTGCCAGTATAATTTATACTTTAATATTGAAGTATAAAAAAGGCGCTTAACGCGCCTTTTTTATTTAGTGGTGATGGCCATCTGGCCCATGCACATGACCATGCGCTATTTCTTCTTCACTTGCATCGCGCACATCGACAATCGATACATCAAAATTCAGATTAACACCTGCTAACGGATGATTACCGTCAATAGTAATATCATCGCCCTCAATTGCAGCAATGGTAATCATAATGGGATGACCCTCTGGGCCTTCTGCATGAAACTGCATTCCTACTTCGATATCTGCTTCGGTTTCAAACATTTCACGTCCGACTACCTGTACCATTTCGTCATTGCGAACACCATAACCTTCTTCCGGTGTTACTTTTACATTTATGCTGTCACCCGCTTTTTTACCAGCTAACGCATTTTCCAAACCTTGAATAATATTGTTTGCACCGTGCAAATAAGCAAAACTACCATCATTCGATTGATCCAGTACCTCACCGTCATCCGTGGTTAGCGTGTAATTCATTGTTGCTATCTTTTTATCTTCAATCTGCATTATCTTTCCTGAGAGAATTATATTTAAACTCTCATTTTATCATGGTTATGTTTTTTTTCTTCCAAATAAGCCTAAATATCGCTGTTTATTGCGAATTTAGCCATATTATTACTCATTTCGTGGCGTAATAAATGTCATCGACATATGCGATGTCGCTACTGCTTCGACGGATGCTAAGATCTGGCCCCTTTGGACAGGTGCTGAAAACCTGTTTAATATTGCTAAAACCTTAAACGCCCCATTAGCTGCCAGTCTGTTCGGGAAAAGTCTTCGCTATTTAAATTCGAATTATTATCAGTGTATGCCACTTTACCAGCAACAACCCATTGCTTATTAATTTTATAGTCTATTTGAGAAATAGCACGTAACCGCTTATCACTACGTGATACACCAGATGCTGCCGGGTAGTCACTCAAACGATACTGTCCTTCTAATTTCATCGTCCAGCTCTTTGCAAGTTTTTTCTTAAAGCGTAGGCGAACATCATGTCGGGTTGGTGAGTAACTTTTTGTCACACGATCAGTTCTGTCATTAATTTCAAGTTGATATCGATAACGAAGATAGCCAGCTGCGGACTTAGTGAAATACTCTACCCTTGCCTGATGCCTGTTCCCCTCCAGATAGCTATATATATTATCTCGTGCTGAGATGTCACTATAACGATATCGTAATGTCAGGCGATCAGAATTATAGTTTCGCTTTGCCTTTAATTGTAAATCATAAATTTCAAGATAATCCCTGGTATTAAGACTACTTTCAGATAGTGCTATACCAGGCTCAAGCTTCCATGCGTTAACTGAAAATAAGTAATTTCCATCCAGACGTAGTTCATTATAGTCACCACCATCTATATCACTGTAATCGCGTTGATACCATGAACCACCGATGTGGTACGCATTTGCAAAACGTATTTTTCCATAAAGATAAGTTTCAAAATAACTATCACTCTTTTGTGATGGAGATGTATCTGATAACAACAGAACATTACTATCATTACCGTAGGCAAGAATTAAACCACCACTGGAAGACTTTGCTCCAGCACCGGGTTTTAATTTATCGATTTGCTTATTTGCAATAGCAGTGATGCGCGGGTCACCTGAATGTCGCGATGCCCGAAAGAACCATTTAAGTGCTATATTCTTTTTCTTTTGCTTTAACGCAACAAGTCCCAGATTGTACTGGGATAATTGTGAAAACCTGGAATTTTTTCCAGACTTTAGAAAATACTTTCGGGCAGTCTTGTACTGTTCAAGCTTATAATAACTTACACCAAGGTTATAAAACAAAGAGGCTTTTTTGTTGCCCGATGCCTCTGCTTGTTTAAAATACTTAACTGCTTTCTGATATTCTTTTGCCTTAAAATATTTTACACCTTCCTCAAAATCACCCGCATAACCATTACTATGCACAAAAAATAGTAAACCAATAAAAAGCATTCTTCTTAACATACAACTCTCCGCAAAACATCACCCGGAGTAACCACATCTTCATGACTCAGGGGAAAACAACACACCTGCAAATTATACTTCTATTATAACAAAAACAAAGCACCCCCAATAAAGGGGGTACTAAGCGGGGGGCATTTAGAAGAGAACAATCAATAACTTAACGACTATTCCTTTGTATCCTCTTTGTCTTCTACTTTTTCAACTTCCTTTTCATCCTCTTTATCTTCTGCTTCTTCTACTTCTTCAACTTCCTTTTCATACTCATTTTCTACTTCATTCTCATGCTCAACTTCCTTTTCATGCTCATTTTCTATTTCGTTCTCGTGCTCAACTTCCTTTTCATGCTCATTTTCCTTTTCACTTTCCTTCTCTTGCTCTTCTTCCTTTTCATTTTCTTTTTCATGATCTTTGTCGTGATCTTTATCATGATCATCATCACGACCTTCAATATCAGCACCATGTGGCAACTCTATTTCATGTTCGATTTCATTTGGGCTGTCATCAGAAACCACGTCCATTGTAATATCGTCCAGATCTGGGGATGCCTGTACACTTGCCAATGGTGTACCAATTAACATTAAGAATAATACTAATTTAAACATTCTCACTATATACTCCTAAACTCTTAAATAAGTCGCCCAGCTAAACATTAACCAACGTTGTTCGGCTACCTGTAATAATCTCTTTGACATTTAGCTGTATTCTAAAATCACGTACTTGATCGCCCTGTTTTAACTTTGCAATCACCGCTCCCTGCATTTTCTGTGCTGCAATTAAAGGCAAACTTAAACGATTAGCACCTGACTTCAGGTTTGTTTTCCAGCTTAACACTTTACGGTTTGGATACCCCTTTAGTGCAACATGCTCCGGCAGTTCAATACTAATGGTTGCAGCGTTTATCGCTTCAGGTGAATTAAATACCAGACTAACAAGTTTTAATTCTTTAACAGTCATTACAATTGCATCTGCATCCAAAACATTTGGAACGCTTTGTTGAGTAAAAAAACTACTTTGAAAGAAAACCATTACAAAGAGTATGCTTGCAGCCACCGCACTTCCAAACCCTGCAACAAACCAATGCCCAGGCTTTGTATTCGAAACAGTATCGAGATTGTTCATGACACGATTTTCAAACCCTGCGGATGGCTCAGGAATATCCATTGTAAGCAGGTTGACGGCTAACTTACGCGAAGCCCGCAAATGCTGCTGACATTCCTCACAGCCAGATACATGCTGCTCCACAACCTGTACCTGAACCTGCGAAGCGGTGCCGCTCAGCATTTCGTCAATTAAATTTCGTATTTGTTTACAATCCATTTTTCGTACCCTCTACACCATTTAACACCGCTTCTTCAGCCCTGGTTCCCTCAACAAGCATTTTTCTTAGCTTATTTCTGGCCCGGTGCACCCGCGACTTTACCGTACCAGTTGGAATATCAAGAATATTTGCTGTTTCCTTGACGCTAAAACCTTCCAGATCATGTATTACCAGGATTTGATGGAATTCTGGTGCTAAAGAAAATATCGCCTTTTTTAAATTAGCACTTTGTATATGCTGCTCCGTGATGGCCTCAGGTGATGCATCCTGATGATTTGCTTCATATTCATCAACAATCTCTTCTGAATCGTCAATAAAGCCAAATGGTGAACGGCTCTCTCCACGCTTGTCATTTAAATACTGTCTAAACAATGACTTATATAGCCATGGACGCAGATTTTCGACCTCATCAATCCTGGATTTAGACTGGTATAGCCTCAACACCAGATCCTGTACAATATCCTCAGCCCGGTTACTGTCGCCGCAGAGCCTGTAAGCATAGCTATAAAGCTCGCGTAAGTGAGGCCGAATCAGTGCTTCAAACTTACGCCGCCAGCTTATTTCAAACAATTTACCCATAATTTGTGACACACCAGTTTCTATCTGCAGGTTCCCGGTATTTTAAAAAAATCCAAATAAAAAAGCCGCTCAAATGAACGGCTTTTCCATAATTAAGCGTATAAATTAATCATCTTCATCGCCAAGATTATACACTTTTAAGTCTCTGGCAACTTTAATTTTACCTTCATAGCCATTAGCGCGAATAATGTCTTTTACCTCATCAACGCGCGGGCTGGTAACAGGTGTTAAGTGTGATAACACAAGCTTTTTAACCTGTGCCGCTTTTGCCACACCCCCAATAAGAGATGGCTGTGTATGCAGAATATGGAACAAAGGATTTGCTGGCGCATCACCAAATTCCATGACGGCTGTATCATAAATTAACAGATCCGCAGCTTGCGAGATTTTTGCCATATTGCCCTGACCAGGATTACCCGGAGCAAATGGATTTGCACCACGACCTTTTGTGCCCGTATCGCCTGAGTAAACAATACTATGCCCTTTGTACTCAATACGAAACGCAACATTAGGTACAGGACCATGATCAACTGCAATGGCTTTAATCACTAAACCATTTTCAGACAGAACAAGTTGTTCTTCAGCAAACGGTACCTTTGAACGTAAGTCAGTTGCAGTATAAGCAAACTTACTCACCGGTCCACCAGGGCCCATAGGACCGTCATCATCACTAATGCCTGCAACAAATGCGGCAAGGTAACGCTCATCACCACCGTTCATTATAGAAAAGTGACCATGTGAATACTCTTCAGTTGACGGGTAAACAAGAATTGGGTTTCCATCTTCGTCTAATAATAAATCACCATTTGGTTTTTTATATGCAACGCCGTTTGCCTGAGGTGGCAATGGCGATGATGTTGGGCCATAAATACGTATAGGCGCTGTACGACCCGGTAGTGTAATACCACTTTGTGCTGCTTGTTGACGGGCTAAATTATTATGAAAATAAATCGTCTTCATAATCGGCGTTAAGTCACCAGTATGATCGGCATGCAGGTGTGTTAATAAAACGATATCCAGATCCTTAATATTCATACCGCTTTGTGCTAAACGCTGGTAAGTACCACCACCTGCGTCCATTAGAATTCTTGGCTTACCATCGGTAAAAATCATGTAACCAGCACTGGCACGCCCTTCGGCAGTAGCAATCGGCCCGCCCGAACCTAAAACCATTACTGACAGGCTACCCTCAACTTTATCTATAGCTAACTTCTTACCTTTCTTATCAGCGTAACTTGCTGTCGCAATAACAAGTCCGGATATAATTGCAATAGCACTCTTTAATATTCTATTTGTAATAAACATTCTTCATCCTTTAAAGTATTTGTTGTGTGCAGGGATCGACAAAGACTAAAAAAATATTTAAATAATCATCATCTAAATATAATAATTAGAGAAACCAACCCCGATATTTGAAGCTGATTTCCCTAAATTATTATTAATCACTGAAGTTCTATATCTAATCCCTTATGGCTGGATATATGTATAACCACGTTTTTGGAAGTCTGCCAGAGATGTTAAACCACCTGTTACATACTCAACACCATCTATAATTCGTGCATTTGCATTGGTTGCAGGTAAGTAATTACGTTTGATAAAACCACGCATGGTGTTTTGACAAAAATAAAACTTAACACCAGCAGCCATCAGGTCTTTCACATCTTTTTCAAACTTGTTTGCAAAAGCAGGGTGACCCGGAATATCTTTCATCAGTAACCAGCCACCACCGCCATGAACGATGATATTTAAATCTAATTTTTTCGGATTGATTCCATTGCTTACTGTCCAGTCTCTAATCATTGCTTTCATTTGTGCAATACCATAACCACGACCTGCATCACAGGTTGTCGGATGATTTTTAATTCTAAAACCAGTACCAGCTGGCACAACGGCTGTATCACGACAAGATTTGTTAACCTGCATAACTACTTTAATTTTTTTGCGTTTTTTTAAGCAACTGGTTATAGCATTTGTACCCGCACCAAATTCATCATCGATAGTCATTAAATTGCCGCTGTCATCGCGAACAAATAAACCTGCTGGACATGCAACTTTGTCATCATCATCATACTCATCGTCAGCCATAACGACTGGATTAACACTGATCATCCCCACAAAAGCAATTCCTATCATGCTTAACTTATGAAACTCCATACTTCTCTCCTAAATTTACTTTATTTTTTATTTTGATGTGTGTGTAGTGCGGGCCAGCCTAACAGATATACGTGCGAAATATCATCACACAAACAGGTTAACGTGATCCCGGTTATGTAACTTAAGTTACACAACTACACTTTAAAAACTGAGTGAATGATTAAGGTATTATGATTACGTTTTTACTTTTTTACTTCGCGGGTGCGCCTTATCGTAAACTTCCGCTAAATGCTGAAAGTCCAGGTGGGTATAAATCTGTGTGGTTGAAATATCACTATGGCCAAGCAGCTCCTGTACTGCACGTAAGTCGCCACTCGATTCTAATATATGACTGGCAAATGAATGGCGCAACATATGTGGATGCACATGCACATCAATCCCTTGTTTAATAGCCCATTCATTCATTCGCTTCTGAATCGTTCTTGGTGAAATTCGTTTACCCTGCTTACCTAAAAATAACGCTTTAGATTCTTCAGCAGTACTTAACAATTCACTGCGACTTTGCAGCCATTTATTTAATGCCTGTCGCGCCTGTTTACCAACGGGTACTTCTCGCTGTTTATTCCCTTTACCGGTTACTCGCACCGATGTTAAAGCTTTATTAAAACTATCGAGATCTAATTCAACCAGTTCCGATAAACGTAAACCTGCTGAATAAAATAATTCCAGTATTGCTTTATCACGAATAGCGTAAACATCACCTGCTGCAGGTATTTCCATTAAGCGCGTTGCTTGATCAACGTCGAGAACATCCGGTAATTTTCTGGCTTTGCGCGGAGCAGACAAACCATTAGCCGGATTATTTTGCATAAGATTTTTTTTAAGTAAAAAATTAAAGAATGAACGAATCGAAGACAGGTTACGTTGCAAACTTGAAGCTGCTAAACCTTGTTGGTGTCGCTTAGCAATATATTGGCGCACATGTGCAGATAAAATATCTTTCCATTGATTAATTTCATCAGCAAAAACTTTTTCGCAATACTGTGCAAAAGCATTTAAATCGCGTTGATAACTGGAAAGTGTGTGTTTGGATAAACGACGTTGGTATTGCAGCTCGTCAATATAATGGTTAATTTGCTCTCGAAATTCGAGTGACATTAGTTTTTATATTAACCGGCTCTCATCACATGCCTTTCAATAACACGTGATAACACCTTGCTTAAATGGCTTAAGAATAAGGTTCCCATATCTGCGCGGAAACGATCTTTATCTGTGCTACCTATGGCCAGCAAGCCCAGACAATCACTGTTATCATCCTTTATTAAAGGTATTAAAGCCGCGGAACGAATTTTTTCATAGCCATCGCCAAACAATAGCTCCAACTGATCAATCGGTAACCTGCCACAAACAGGTAAACGATTTTCTATAACCTTACCAAACAGATTTAAGTGTGAATCATCCCAGCTGGTTTCGTCCGGCACATCGTTAGTTGTTGCTGTTGTTCCTTTTAAAACACGGATAGCGACTCGGTGTGCATCGAAATCCTTAACCAGCCGTTGCTGAACAAACTCGATGACATGACCAAAAGATTGTGTATCAAGCAGCGCCAGAATTAGCGCATTAAAACGTCGGCTAAGTTGCTCGTTTTTATCTGCAACATTAATGAGTGTATGCAATTTGGCGCGAGCGTCTTCTTTTTGTTCTCGCAAAATCGTTACCTGACGCTCGATTAACGAAACCGCACTGCCTGTATTATGGCTCAACACCATATCAGCAAGTAAGTCCTGATGATTTTCGAAAAAGTTCGGATTGTCACGCAAGTACTGCACAATATCGTGCTCAGTTGCCTTGTCGTCTTTCTGAATTGTTTTTTTCTGAACAGTCATAATGACACTTCCTAAACTTTAATATTAAAGCTTACAAAAGCTTATAGTGTTAACTCTATTGTAATAACCAAAATTAATCAAATATATTAATGAGTTAGATTGTAATTTGTCCATCAAAAACCAGTACTGCATCGCCGGTTAAAAACACATTACCGTCTTTTTTATGCTCAATGCGCAAGGTACCACCCGGTAATTGCACCTGCACTATTTCGTCAACCAACCCCCACTGCCCTGCAATAGCAACAGCTGCACAGGCACCGGTTCCACAAGCCATGGTTTCACCCACGCCACGTTCAAAAACACGCAAACGAAGGCTCTGCCGATCAATAACCTGCATAAAACCAACATTCACACGTTGCGGGAAAACTTCATGTGACTCCAGCATTGGGCCGATTGTATTCACCGGCGCCGATTCAACACTATCCACTAATAAAACAGCATGTGGGTTACCCATTGAAACGGCGCCAAATTCAACCGACTGATCATCAAGTTGCAGAGAATATTTACCATGCTGAGAGCAATCCAGTTTTTGATCCAGCATAGGTAATGCCGCCGTTTCAAAGTTTGCAGACCCCATATCCACGGTCACATTTTCACTATCATCAACATGCAATTCAATATTGCCGTTAACGGTTTCAACCCGAATAATATTTTTATCCGTTAATCCTTTGTCACGCACAAAACGCGCAAAACAACGTGCACCATTACCACACTGCTCTACCTCGCCACCATCAGAGTTGAATATGCGATATTTAAAATCAACATTTTCCTGTTCCGATTCTTCAACTAACAACAATTGATCACAACCTACACCAAAGTGACGGTCAGCAAGAAACTGTACTTGCTCCACAGACAAATCTATAGATTGTGAAATGGCATCAATAACAACAAAGTCGTTACCCAGGCCATGCATTTTTGAAAATTGAATATTCATTTAAGTTATCTAATAACGACTTACTCAGGTAAAGTACTTTCACTAGCAAACAAATCTGCCAGCTTTTCGCGCTGACGTGCAACATGCACCTGATTACCGTCCACCACAATTTCAGCTGCACGTTCACGGGTGTTGTAATTTGAACTCATGGTAAAACCGTATGCACCCGATGAACGCACCGCAAGATAGTCGCCCGCTCTAATACGAAGCTTTCGATCTTTTCCTAAAAAGTCGCCTGTTTCACATACCGGACCAACAATATCGTAATTTCTTTCAACAACATCACTATCCGGATTTTCCTGTAATGGAATAATATTTTGCCAGGCTGAATACAAAGCCGGACGCATTAAATCATTCATGGCTGCATCAACGATGGCAAAACTTTTACCGTCGGCGGTTTTACTCTCTTTTATGTACTCAACTTTAGTCACCAGAATACCTGCATTACCCGCAATTGCTCTGCCAGGTTCAATCAATAATTTAAATTGCCGATCGCCTAAAACTTTGGCAACTTCTTTTGCATAGTCTGCAGGCAAAGGTGGTTGCTCATCATCATATTGAATACCCAGGCCACCACCAAGATCAATATGACTTAAATTAATACCCTGTGATTGCAGACGTTCAATCAAAAGCAAAACACGTTGTAGCGCATCAATAAAAGGTGATAGCTCGGTAAGCTGCGAACCTATATGGCAATCCACTCCCTGCACATTTATGTTCGGTAAACTTGCAGCTATAACATATACGGCTTCGGCGTCTTCAATTGCGATACCAAATTTATTCTCTTTTAAACCAGTTGATATATACGGATGCGTTTTTGCATCCACATCCGGATTCACACGCAATGATACCGGCGCCTGCACACCCATTTGGCCTGCAACATCATTAAGCACCAGTAATTCCGCCTCGGACTCAACATTAAAACAATAAATGCCTAGCTCCAGTGCACGACGCATTTCATCTGCGCGCTTGCCAACACCGGAAAAGACAACTTTTGCGGGATCACCACCGGCCGCAATCACTCTCTCAAGTTCACCGACAGAAACAATATCAAAGCCCGACCCCAGTCGCGCCAGAATATTTAACACCGCTAAATTTGAATTAGCTTTTACCGCGTAGCAAACCAGATGGTCGTGCCCGGCCAGGGCATCATCAAAAGCTTTCCAATGACGCTCAAATGTCGCACGTGAATAAATATAGCAAGGCGTATCATGCGCTTTAACAATGTCGCTCACCGCCACATCTTCGACGTTTAGCTGGCCATTTTTATATTGAAAATAATCCATACTACTTTCTACTTTGTCTGTTGTCCCGTTGAATCAGGTACCACCTGTTCATCTGTTTTTGTCTCTACTTTCTGCTCCGTTTGCTTGTTTTTCTTTGGCAAATAAAGCGGGCCTTTTTTTCCACACGAAACATTAAAAAGCAGTATAAAACTCATTAGTAAAATGGTTTTAAGCCCATTTTTAAATAAAAAACCGTCTTGATTTAACGCCGCCATAATCTGTTTGCTATTCCTCCGCTATTAATCCCAAAGTATACCGCTTCGCTGCTAAAATCACACATTTTAAAAACCTTTTACCTGTTTGCGACAACCGCTAGAATCATAGATATGCGTATTCAAACCAATATATTTATCTGGGGCTTTTTTGCTTTTTTAGTGCCACTCACTGCACTGGCACTCATCACGACTTACTACAGTCAGTCCAGCTACCTCGAGGATGTCGAAAAAAATGTTCAGCAAAATCTGGTCGTAATTTCCTCTGAGATTGAACGAGATTTAACGGCTGACCGAGCCCTTACCAAGGGGCTATCACAGGCACCCGCTGTTAAAGAATTCCTAAGTACGCTTAACGATGTCAGTCAGCATCAACTACCTGCTGACTTTAATTCACAGATGGAAGCCATTAATCAGTTTTTTGAAGGTTTCCAGACGATTATCCCCGGGATCTTTTTTATCCGAATTCTCGACAACCAGGGGAACACGCTCGTTAAAGTTAGCCACAACAAACGCAGTGAACTTACCTACGAAAGTTTGCATGGTATTTCATACGCAGAACAGGAAATAAATAGCCAACCACTTATTCAAAAACTCAAATTACTGCCAAAAGATGAAGTAAGCTCAATTATCCTGCCTCATAATAAAGAACAAACAAATTTGCTGAGCAACCTTAGTCTGCTCGACAATGTAATTCCACTTTACTATAAGGGCAAATGGGTAGGCGCTTTAAGCCTGACAGTACTTGGTGTAAATCTTGATAAAATTTTATCACATGCTATTCGCCCATATAACGGAAAAATGCTCATTGTTGAAAATCATACAGATAGCAAAAACCGACATGGACTGATTCTTTATGACGATGCAACAAACTTACTTTTTTCTCATGCAAGACCAACATCAAAGTATTTACAAAATACACCGCTAAAATCTTTACTTGAAAATAATATCGATACTGAACGTTCCGTTTTTAAATCTGATGTTACAAAATCTATGGTCTATACGTTTGAATTTACACCTTACCCAACTCAATTTATTAGCTGGCTAATGGCTGTGAATATACCAACCGCTACGATAAACCAGCCTTATTCAAAAATTCGATTTACCATCTGGGGTGTTGCTGCATTCACTCTTTTAATAGGTTTAATACTGACACAAATTGGCGCAAAACAGGTAACACGCGCATTGTCATCTCTTGTTATAAATTTTAAAAAATATGCAAAGGGTGATCATCAACAAGTAGCTGATACCTCACATTGTGTTGATGAAATTAAAGATTTAGGTGATGCTTTTAACGATATGACAAGAACATTAAATACCGCACGCCATGATCGCAACAAGGCGCAACAAATGGCACTTCAAAACAGCAAGCTTGCAAGCATAGGTCAAATGGCTGCAGGTATTGGCCACGAAATTAATAACCCACTTAATAATATTTTATCTTATGCAAAACTTGCTCTACGCAATGCTGAAAATATAGATGACAACAGCATCGATGCAAATAAGAAAAAAACCTTATTAGCTGACATCCAGTCATTACGAGAAGAATCTTTACGTGCATCTGAAATAGTCAAAGGTATTATGAATTTTGCACGGCAAGTTCCCCCGCATTTTTCCGAATTTGAAGTAAAGCCGTGGATTGAGACCAGCATTGCACTTGTTCAACAAACTGCAAACGACCTGGGCATCAGCTTACAACTTGACTATCTTGCTGAAGAAAACACATTATTTAAGGGTGATCGTGGGCAACTACAACAGGTGATTGTTAACCTGCTGTTAAATGCTATTCATGCATCAGAAGAAAATCAGTTGATTCGTATCAGTGTTATTGAAACGACAACTGCATCGAATCTACACTTTCTTATCATCACAGTAGAAGATAGAGGTACAGGCATTTCACCAAATGATCTGAACCGCATCTTCGATCCATTTTTTACAACAAAGGAACAAGGACAGGGAACCGGGCTGGGCTTATCGATTAGCCTTGGCATTATTCAGGACCATCAGGGCACACTCGATATTCAAAATAGAAAAGATAGTAACGGTGTCATTGCGACCATTTCACTGCCTTTTTAACTATAAAATAGTCGCTATGCCAAATTAACGATATACTCTATATTATGCAACCCTCTTCTAAACCAGTAATATTCTTTGTTGATGATGATCCCAAAACAGGCGAGCTCATGCAGCGTTTTTGTAGTGATGCAAAAATGCAATGCACTATTTTTGCTGATCCACTACAAGCATTAAGTACTTTTAAAAAATCAAAAGATGTCGACTTATTTGTGAGTGATTTACAAATGCCCGGCATGAGTGGTATCGAATTACTAACCGAAGTTAGAAACATTGATCAAAACATTCCTTTTATTATTTTAACTGGCTATGCCAATGTTGATAATGCGATTGAAGCATTACGTCTGGGTGCAAATGATTTTCTAAAAAAACCATTTGATATGGATGAGCTGCTCATTCTTATCAATAAAACATTGCAGCACCGCGCTCTTGAGATTGAAAACAAACAACTTAAGCAACAACTCGAACAAACACAAACGATCGAAGGCCTGATCGGCCAGTCAAAACCAATGGCTGACATTTGCCAGATTATAAAAAAAATATCCGACATACGTTGCCACGTGATAATTGAAGGAGAATCCGGTACCGGTAAAGAAATTGCTGCCCATGCAATCCACAACGAAAGCGATTTTGCAGATAAACCTTATGTCGTTATTGATTGCGGTGCACTAACCGATACCCTCCTTGAAAGTGAATTATTTGGTCATGAAAAAGGCGCTTTCACCGGCGCAACTCAAACCAAACAAGGGTTACTTGAAACTGCAAAAGGTGGAACCGTTTTTCTCGATGAAATCGGTAATATATCTCATGCTATGCAGGCCAAATTATTACGTGTTGTACAGGAAAACCAGATAACACGCGTGGGTGGTTTGCAAACTATTAACATAGATGTGCGTTTTATTGTTGCAACAAATAAAAATTTAGAAGAGCTGGTTAAAGCAGGCCAATTCCGACACGACTTATATCACCGTCTTAATGTGATTAAGTTTACTATGCCGAGCTTACGCCAACGTAAGGAAGATATTCCTGCGCTACTGCAATATTTCATCGACATGTACGCCGCCCGCTACCATCGCGATGTAGAAGGATTTGATCCAGCATCAGTAAAAAAACTTATCGACTACAGCTGGCCGGGTAATGTGCGTGAACTACAAAACCTGGTCGAGCGACATATTGCTTTAGCCGACCAGCCACTGATGACAGTGCAAGATCTATCTGTGTTAAACCCTGACGACTCTGCAACAGATGGCTCAATCGACAGCGACCTTCCCGAGCTCGAAGAACTTGAACGCCGCTATATTCTCAAACTGCTCGAGCATTTTAGTGATAACCGTGAGCAGACCGCTAATACTCTTGGCATTAACAAATCCACCCTGTACCGAAAGTTGCAGAGCTATAATGACGAATAAGTAATCAATAATCGTGCAAATTGCACGATTTATATTGCAAAATGCATGATTTTCATTGCATATATTCACCCTTGATAATGTAAGCCTTTGTATTTACAGGCTTTTAAAACATGGCCTAAACCCTGCAATAGCTATTGTGTAATTACAACAAAACAACTGATAGAGGATAAAAACTATGCAACGCAGAACCTTTTTAAAAGGCAGCCTGGCAAGCAGCACAGTCGCAGTTGCGATGGGTGCGGGTTTATTAAGCCCAAGCGCTGTTTTAGCCGCATGGCCAAAAAGTGCCTTTGAAGCTAAAAGCGTACAAGATGCTTTAAAAGCCGCTCATGGTAGCGCATCAACCAGCCCAAGTGGCGACATCAAAAT
>Ga0316207_10002104_pt1 | contig 21579 bp, 21 predicted proteins | sample 6weekpyrite_MG_FD_204943 | JGI IMG/M metagenome (GOLD analysis project Ga0316207, IMG submission 204943) | Microbial mat bacterial communities from mineral coupon in-situ incubated in ocean water Damariscotta River, Maine, United States -... | ecosystem: Environmental > Aquatic > Marine >...
TCTACCTCGACGGTCGAGACGACATGGCGCACTATTCCGAAACCCAGCCGCTTGGCGCAGATCCGGGTGCGCAGTTCGAATATTCGACCGCAAGCAGCATGGTTCTTGCCGACGTGGCGACACGCGCCCTGACCGGTTCCGACAGGCCCGCCGACCGGCAAGCGGCCATGTCCGGCTATCTTAAGGAACGGCTGTTCGATCCGGTCGGCATGACAAGCGCGATTGCCGAATTCGACGCGCGAGGGACGTTCATCGGCGGCTCCATGCTCCACGCCGCCGCGCGCGACTGGGCACGGTTTGGAGAGATGATGCGAAACGGGGGCGTTGCCGAAAACGGCGTGCGGGTGGTGCCGCGAAGCTGGCTGCGCGTGATGCGCACCGCCAGCCCGGCCGACCCCGCCTATGGCGCGCATCTATGGCTGAACCGCGCAAGGCCGGATGGGCGCGAGGACGTGTTATTTCCCGGACAGGCATCGGACGATCTTTTCGCCATGCTTGGCTTTCGCGGGCAATATGTCGTGGTTTCGCCCGATCAGGACCTTGTCATCGTGCGGCTGGGCGATTCCCGCGCCGAGGAACAGGACCGCCTGCGCGAAGCGATGGCGGCACTGATCGCCCGCTTCCCCAAGGCTCAGTAGCGAAAGGTTCCTTCGAGGATCGTGACACACGGCCCGCCCAGCCATGCATTTGCCCCGTCCAGCCGGCATGTCAGGTGCCCGCCCCGGCGCGATGCCTGAAACGCGGTAAATTCCGCCCGGCCCAGCCGTTCGGCCCAAAAAGGCGTGAGCGCGCCATGGGCCGAGCCGGTCACGCTGTCCTCGTTCACACCCGCGCCTGGCACGAAAACGCGGCTGACCACGTCGGTGGCGGCGCCCGGTGCGGTGCAGATGAACTGATCGTCGCCCAGCGCGGCGAGCGCGGCCATGTCGGGCGCAAGACCGCGAACGGCTGCCTCGTCCTCGAACAGGAAGATGTTGTAACGGTCAGGTGAGCGCATGATTGCCAAAGGCGCAGCGCCAAGCGCAGCGACTGCCTGCGGATATTCGCCAGGCTGCGCCGCGATGGCAGGAAGTGCCACTTCATAGGCATCGCCCTTGCGGCGCACGATCAGGACCCCCGCCCGCCTCGTCAGAAAGCGGACTTCGTCGCCGCCATCGCGGCCCAGCACAGCATGGCCCGAGGCAAGCGTGGCATGCCCGCAAAGCCTGATCTCGCAAGCCGGGGTGAACCAGCGCAATTGCCAATCGGCCTCTTCCCCAGGATGCGGCACGAGAAAGGCGGTCTCGGCGAAATTGTTTTCCTCTGCGATGCGCTGCATGATCGCATCATCGGGAAACCCGCCGTCATGGATCATGACCGCCGCCTGATTGCCCGCAAAGGGTTCCGCCGCGAAAGCGTCGATATGCCAGAACGGGATCGCAGGCATCAGCCGTTCCCGCCGCCCATCACGTCGGCCTCGGCCCCTTCGGTAAGCAAGTCTACCGGCACGCCGGTATCGGGTTCGACATGGCCTTCGGGGTCGGTGTGGATCAGGAATTCCGTATCGGGAAAGACCTGCAGCAACTTCGCCTCGATCGCGTCCATCACGTCATGGGCCTGCGCCACGGTCATCGCCGGGTCTACCGTAATGTGGAACTGCGCGAAATCGTGGGTTCCCGCAGTACGGGTACGCAAATCGTGCAGTCCGTGAAGGTCGGGATTGTCGCGCACTGCGTCGAGCAGGCGCTGACGTTTCTCGACCGGCCATTCGCGGTCCATCAGGTTGTCGACCGCGTCCTGGCTTGCCTTCCATGCGTTCCAGCCGAGCCAGAAGGCAATGCCAAGCGCAAAGAGCGGGTCCGCGCCAGTGATGCCGACATACTGGTCAAGCGCAAGGGCCGCGATAACGCCGATGTTGAGCAGAATGTCCGACTGGTAATGGACATGGTCAGTCTGGATCGCGACGCTTCCCGTGCGTTTGATGACGTGGCGCTGCCATATGAGCAACAAGAACGTGGCCCCCATCGCGATGAGCGACACGGTAATGCCCATGCCCGCTTCCTCGACGCGGCCGCCTTCGATCCAGACGCTGATCGCGCGGGCCGCGATTCCCACGGCGGAGATCGAGATGAGCACGACCTGCACCAGTGCGGCCAGCGCCTCTGCCTTGCCGTGGCCGAAACGGTGATCCTCGTCTGCCGGCATTGCCGCAACCCACACCCCGATGAGCGTGACGAGGCTGGCCACGATGTCGAGCGCGGTATCGGCAAGGCTGCCGAGCATCGCGGTCGACCCGGTGTGGATCGCGGCATAGATCTTGAGAGCGAGCAGAAGCCCCGCGACCGACATGCTGGCAATCGCGGCGCTGCGGGTCAGCATAGAGCGCTGCGCCGCGCGTTCCTGCGCGGCCTGGTCCGCGCTCATGGATAAAGCAGCGTGCTGGCCCAGCCGTTCCCATTGCGGGTGAAACGGCGGCGTTCGTGCAGGCGAAAAGGGCGATCGTGCCAGAATTCCATCGCCTGCGGCACCATGCGAAATCCGCCCCAGTGGCCGGGGCGCGGAACGTCCTTGCCCTCGTACCGGCGGCGAACATCTTCGAAACGCGACAGAAACTCGCGCCTGTCGGCCATGGGTGCAGACTGGTCACTGGCCTGCGCGCCAAGCTGCGAATCGCGGGCACGGCTGGCAAAGTAGCTATCGGCCATTTCCATGCTCACCGGTTCGAGCGGGCCTTCGATACGGATCTGGCGGCGCAGGCTCTTCCAGTGGAAAAGCAGCGCGGCCTGCGGATTGGCCGCGATCTCGCTGCCCTTGCGGCTGTGCTGGTTGGTGTAAAACACGAAACCGCCGCCTTCGCCCACGTCCGCGCCGTGCCCTTTCAGAAGGACCATGCGGACAGAGGGCGCGCCGCTCGGGCTTGCCGTGGCAAGGGCCATGGCATTCGAATCGTTGGGTTCGCTCTCCCTCGCTTCGGCGAACCAGTCGTCGAAAAGGCGAAAGGGGTCGGTAGTGGGGATGGCGTCTTCGGCCAGGAGTTCGGGTTCCACGTCGCAGCCAGTCCGTAAAGTTTCTCGGTTCAAAACAGTCGGGGATCCGTCGATCGGCCCCCTATGCCAACATAGGCACGCGCAGGCCCATGCGCAAAGGTCCGTTGCGCAAACCGGAAAGGCTACCTAGCTATCTGCCTATGGCAGCAGATCCCTATTCTATCCTTGGTGTGGCACGTACGGCCAGCGAGAAGGACATCAAGTCGGCCTATCGCAAGCTGGCGAAAGAGCTTCATCCCGACAAGAACAAGGACAATCCGAAAGCGTCGGAACGCTTTTCGGACGTCACGAAGGCTTATGACCTGCTTTCGGACAAGGACAAGCGCGCACAGTTCGACCGGGGCGAGATCGACGTCGATGGCAATCCGCAGATGCCCTTTGGAATGGGCGGAGGACGCCGGGGACAGGGCGGCCCGGGCGGTTTCGGCGGCGGAATGGGCGGCGAGGAAGTCGACCTGTCCGACCTGTTCGAGGGTATTTTCGGTGGTAGCCGTTCCGCCCGCGGCGGCGGCATGGGCGGCGGCGGGCCCTTTGGCGGCATGGGCGGAGGTATGGGCGGAGGTCCGCGCCGCCCTCCGGCCAAGGGCGCCAATGTCCAGTACCGGCTGGCCGTGACCCTGACCGACATCGCCAACCTTTCGCCGCAGCGAATCACCCTGTCCGACGGCAAGACCATCGACCTCAAGCTTCCCAACGGGGCAGAGGACGGCACGCAAATGCGGCTTTCGGGCAAGGGCGAACCCGGCCCGGGCGGCAATGGCGATGCTCTGGTTACCATTGTCGAAAAGGCCCACGCCTTTTTCCACCGCGACGGCGACGATGTCCGTCTCGAATTGCCGATCACGCTGGACGAAGCGGTGAACGGCGCGAAAGTGAAAGTGCCCACCACCAGCGGCGCGGTCATGCTGACGGTCGCGGCGGGCAGCTCTTCGGGCAAGGTGCTCCGGCTCAAAGGCAAGGGCTTTACGAAAAAGGACGGCAGCCGGGGCGACCAGCTTGTCACGCTGGAAATCGATATCCCGGACGAAGATGCCGATCTGAAACGGCGGCTTGAAGGGTGGAGCGACGATCGCGCCATCCGGTCCGGGCTGGGCGTGTGATTGCCAATTCTGCCATTTCCCCGGCGCCGCCGGACACGGTTCGGTGAGACGGCGGATAAAACGGCAACTGGGCAAGGTCCGGTCAGAAGTCGGACCCGGCACGCGCACATTCGCCGTGGCACGCCGCGTCGCACTGGGCGCGTGGCGGGACGGCTTCATCCATGCGGGCAACCTTGCCTATATGGCGATCCTCTCGCTCTTTCCTTTTTTCATCGTCGCGGCGGGGATATTCTCGCTGCTGGGCGATGCGCAGGATCGCACCGCGGCGATCAACGCGATCCTTCTGGCCGTGCCGCGTGTCGTGGCCGAAGTGGTGGAACCGGTCGCCAAGGATGTCGTGTCGGCACGAACCGGCTGGCTTTTATGGGCCGGGGCGTTGTTCGGGTTATGGACGGTGAGCAGCCTGATCGAAACTATCCGCGACATCCTGCACCGCGCCTATGGCACGAAACCATCGGCGAGCTTTCTCAAACACCGGCTCTTGTCCGCCGGGGTCATCATCGGCTCGATCATCCTGCTGATGATGTCGCTTTCCGCGCAGTTCTACATTTCCGCCGCGCAGCAGGCGATCGACGCCTGGTTCCCCGAATCGCTGGACATGTCCACCACGTTGTCGCTGTCGCGCATCGTGCCCGCGCTGGGCCTTCTCCTTTCGCTCTGGTTGCTGTTCGTGACGCTTACTCCCAAGGATTTTCGCGGGCCGGATTACCCGAAATGGCCCGGCGCTGCCTTTGTCAGCGGGTGGTGGCTGCTGGTCACGATCGTCTTGCCGCCAGTCTTGCGCACCCTTTTTGCCTACGATCTCACCTATGGAAGCCTTGCAGGGGTGATGATCGCCCTTTTCTTTTTCTGGCTTGTCGGGCTAGGGCTCGTCGTAGGCGCGGAACTGAATGCGGCCCTGGCCGCCGTCCGTGACCAAGATAATAGCGAAGCCGGGGGCGCCATACCCCCGCGCGATCAGGAATGAGTGGAAATATGGACGAACAGGCACCCCCGACCGGAACCCTGATGCAGGGCAAGCGCGGGCTCATCATGGGCCTTGCCAACGACAAGTCCCTTGCCTGGGGCATTGCCAAGGCCCTTGCCGCACAAGGCGCAGAGCTGGCCTTCTCCTATCAGGGCGAGGCGCTGGCCAAACGGGTGAAACCATTGGCGCAAAGCCTTGGCAGCGATTTCCTGCTGGAATGCGATGTTGCGGACATGGCTGCGCTCGACACCGCGTTTGAAACACTGGCCGCGCGCTGGCCCAAGATCGATTTCATCGTCCACGCCATCGGCTTTTCGGACAAGAGCGAGCTGCGCGGCAAATATGTCGACACCAGCCTCGACAACTTCCTGATGACGATGAACATCTCGGCCTACAGCCTGGTCGCCGTAACGCGGCGCGCGGCGCCGATGATGACAGACGGTGGTTCGATCCTGACGCTGACCTACTATGGCGCGGAAAAAGTCGTGCCCCATTACAATGTGATGGGCGTTGCCAAGGCGGCACTGGAAACCAGCGTGCAATATCTGGCCAACGATCTTGGCCCGGACAACATCCGCGTCAACGCGATCAGCGCGGGTCCGATCAAGACACTGGCCGCCAGCGGCATTGGCGATTTCCGCTACATCCTGAAATGGAACGAATTGAACGCCCCGATGCGCCGCAACGTCACGATCGACGACGTCGGCGGCTCTGCGCTCTATCTTCTGTCGGACCTGTCATCGGGCGTGACGGGGGAAACACATCATGTCGATTGCGGCTATCACGTCATTGGCATGAAGCAGGAAGATGCGCCGGATATCGCGCTTTCCTGATCGCGGGGCCCTTGCCGAATGCAGGGCTCTTTCTCGATTACCGCAGGGTAGCCATGAAAAAAGGGCGCGGGGCCAATGGCCGCCGCGCCCTTTTTTCATCGTGGCATCGATATTATTCGCCGGTAGGATCGGGTAGCGGGCCGGCCTCGGCTTCGGCCGCGTCGGCCTCCTGCGCCGCGCGGCGCGCTTCGTATTCGCTTTCGATCATCTCGACCCGTTCTTGCTCAAGCCGGGCTTCCTCGTCGATCTCGGCAAGACGTTCGGCGCGGGCCTCGGCGACAAGGCGGCCCATCTGCACATCGGAACTGTTGCGCTTCTCGGCATAGGCCTGCTCGATCTCTTCCAGCGAACAGCCGCTTACGCTTCCGGGGCCGACATTGGTGCAGCTACCGACGCCCGTCGTGCCGACTTCGCGGTTCGCGGCCACCCGCCCGGCCCACGATTCGTTTTCCTTGTCGTCGCTGGTCCGCAGATTGCTGGGGATGCGATAGGGATCTTCCTGCCGCACGCAGACAACGATCTGTTCATTAGTGGAAGGCGGGCATTCCTGATCGCCATAGACGATGACCTGGTTCACCGGCGGCTCCGCCCCGTCCTGCGCGGCAGCAGGGCTTAGCGGGGCAAGGCCGAAACCGGCCGTGGCAACCAGCGCGAAAGTAAGCGAACGGGTCATCGGTCTTGCGCCTCCTTCAGCGCTGCGCAGCGGGGTCGTGTTCGTGCAATATAGGGCGCAATGCCCGTGAATGACAGGTGAAGCGAAGCGCGCTTGGCCTTATATTCGCTTCGAAAGCGCAATGGCGGCGCGGCACCCCAGCCGGATCGCACCCGACAAAAGCGGATAGGCAGGTGCGCGCTCTGCCCCTGCGGCAAGGGCGGTTTCACGGTGCTCGCGTTCATCTTCGCGGAACTGTTCGATCACTTCGCGCAGCTCTTCGTCCTTGTCGCCCAAATCGCCCAGCTGCTTGGTATAGTGGCGATCGATTTCTTCCTCGATCGCGGCCGTGCAGGCCATGGCCGCTTCGGGTCCGATAAAGGCCGTCGCCGCGCCAAGGGCAAAACCTGCAACGTTCCACACCGGCTGCAACGCCGTGGGCCGCACCCCGCGATCGGCAATGAGCGTGTCGAAACGGGCGAGATGTTCGGCTTCCTGACTGGCCATGGCGGCGATATCACCCGAATCCCTGGCCCGGTCGCCCATCACGGCAAGCTGCCCGGCATAGATGCGCGTCGCGCCATATTCGCCCGCATGATCGACGCGGATCATTTCCTCGATGGTTTCGGCGCTCCCGCGCTCTCGCGAAGTCTTGTCGGTCATGGTCATGTCCTATCCAACGCGTCCGGGTGCGGTCCGTGCCGAAAAAACAAGCACAAGTAGCCCCGCAAGTCCTGAAATCACGAAATTCCACCCTGCCATCGAAATGCCGAGAAAGCTGAACTGCACATCGTCGCAGCGCACTGTCGGAGCCGCCATGATGGCGTCGAGCGCGCTTTGCCCTTCCTTGGCCTGCAAGGCGCTGCTGCAACTCGTCAGCCCTTCCCACCAATCGTATTCGACACCTGCGTGAAACGCCCCGATCCCAGCCGAGACAAGGATCGCCAGCCCCGCCAGCCGCACGAACCAGATGCGCAAGAGCCCCATCGGTACGACAAAGGCAAGCGCAGCAGGCACCAGGGCGGCAAAATGGGCATAGCGTTGCCACCAGCACATCTCGCACGGCCACAGGCCAAAACCGTATTCGGAAATATAGGCCCCGGCGAGAAGCGCGGCAGGCGCAGCGAGCGCAATGATCCGGGCGCGGGCGAAACTGGGTGTCATGGCAAATCCCGAATGCGAAAGATCAACGCTTGGCGGCGGTCTTCACCGGTATCTGGGCCAGTTTGGTATTGCGCAGCGTATCGAGCGCATAATGCAGCTGGAAATCCTCGATCCCCTGCTTTTCCAGTTCCTCGGGCGTTATCTGGAAGCGGGGGTCGTCGATCTTGTCGTGCTCCAGCTCGCGGTCATCCAGTTCCACTTCGTTGATGAGATGGCCGCGCAGGTCCGATTCGCGGATTGCCCGTTCGGCGCGAAGCCGCGCATCCGGGTCCGACATCTGCGGCACGGCAATATCGGGCTCGATCCCGCCTTCCTGCACCGACCGGCCCGAAGGCGTGTAGTATCGCGCCGTCGTCAGCTTGAGCGCGCTGTCGTTGGTAAGCGGGACAAGCGTCTGGACGCTGCCCTTGCCGAAGCTGCGCTCACCCATGACAAGCGCACGGTGATGATCCTGCAGCGCGCCGGCGACGATTTCCGATGCCGACGCCGTGCCCGCATCGATCAGGACAACGATGGGAACACCGCGGGCAATATCGCCCGTGCGCGCCACGTAACTTTCGTTATCGCGGGCAAAACGGCCGCGCTGCGACACGATCTGCCCCTTGTCGAGGAACAGGTCGCTCATCGCGACAGCCTCGTCCAGAAGACCGCCGGGGTTGGACCGCATGTCGAGAATGATACCTTGCGGCATGCCGCCCAGATCGGTGCGAATACCTTTCATCGCCTTTTCCACCTCGCGCCCGACATTGGCTGAAAACGAGGAAACGGTGATGATGCCCACTTTGCCGTCGACCGTGTATTCGACAGGCTGAAGATCGATGATTGCACGCTCTACCGTCACGTCGAAGGGTTCGTCGCGGCCCGGACGATAGATGGTCAGCCCAATGGACGTGCCCGGCTTGCCGCGCATCTGGTCCACCGCCTCGTCCAGCGTGCCGCCATAGATCAGGCTGCCGTTGAGATGCGTGATGTAATCGCCCGCCTTGATCCCGGCACCGTCCGCAGGGCTTCCGCGGGTAGGAGCGATGACCTTGACCACGCCTTCTTCCATCGTGACCGACAGGCCGAGGCCGCCGTAGCTGCCTTCGGTCTGTGTGCGCAGGCTTTCAAATGCAGTGGCGTCGAGATAGGCGGAATGGGGATCGAGGCTGGCCAGCATGCCGTCGATAGCACCGCGCACCAATGCTTCGTCATCCACCTGATCGACGTAATTGGCCTGAATTCGTTGATAAATTGCCATCAGCTTGCCGAACTCGGGCGCACCGCGCCCATCGACAGCGGCCAGCCCGGCGGTCGTCGCGGGCAAAAGCGCCAGCGCGGTGACAAGAGCGGCAGAGCGCATGAAAGGCGCGATCCGAATGGCCATGGGCAATGTCTATCCTTGCAATCGGGCGGATAAGGTGTCGCCCTTTGGGCGGAATGTATAACTTATGGCAACTTAACGCCAGATGGCAGGGATCGTCCGGCCGGTTAGATATCAGTCTGCGCGGCTCAACCCTCCAGAGGATGGATCGCCCGGCGGCCCTGGCGCAGTTCGTATAGAATGGCAGGTTCTCTGCCGGGAACGGTGCCGATGTTTTCGCCTCGCCGCACCTTGCGCCCTACTTCTGCGCTGGTGCGATCCATCCCGGCAATCAGGCTGGTCCGCCCGCCTGCATGGCGCAGGATGACGACATGGCCATAACCGCGAAACGGCCCGGCAAAAGCGACTTCGCCCGCCAGCGGGGCGGCCACCGTCGCACCGGGGCCCGGCGCGATGGTGATGCCTTTGCTCCGGCCACCTGCCGCATCGCGCTCTCCGAAACCGGCAAGGATCCGCCCGGCAACCGGGACACGCGGGCGTTCCGCTTTCGTGACCGGCACAGCGGACTTGCCCGCCAGCAGGTTCGGCGCGGGCAGCGCGCCGAGCGCCGCAAGCGTACGCGCGCCCTCCTCCTCTTGCGCGACGAGATCACCGATAGACGCGGCCTGTGCCCCTTTGATCGCAGCCTCGCGCCGGGCATTGCCAGCTGCCTCGGCCAGCTCCTGCGCAGTCACGCGGTTTCTTGCGCCAAGGGCGCGCAATGCCGCACGCCGGTCGGCAAGATCAGCGCGCGCCTTTTCGCCCTCGGCCCTCGCCTGCTCTGCCGCTTTGGCCAAGTTGCGCGCTTCGGCAAGATCGGCGCGCAACTGTTCGGTCCTTGCCGCGATCTGCGGTTGCAGCCCGCCAACCATGGCGCGCATGCGCACGAAATCGCGGATCGAGGAGGGGCGCATGATCATCAGCAAAGTCGGCCTGCGCGCCAACCGCTGCAACGCGGCCATCAACCGCGAAAGCGGACGGCGGCCGATCGCCAGATCGTCACGCAGCAAGGCAAGCTGCGTTCCTGCGCTCTCTGCCCGGATCTGGGCGGCTTCATAACGCGATTCGGCCTCGGTGATCTCAGCCGTCAGCCGATTGGCGCGGGCCTCCGCCCGTAACGCGGAATCCTGGATAAGCCGGGCCTGGTCGGCGAATTGCGCAGCCTGTTTTTCGGCCTGCACGCGCGCTGCCTCCACTTCGCGAAGACGATCCGCACTTGTCGCCGCGGCGCCAGCGGCCGCAGGCATCAACGCAAAAGTGAGGACAAGGCACCGCCAGCGCATCGCTAACCGGCCCGGTGGTAGGGGTGGCCCGCAATAATGCTTGTCGCACGCCAAAGCTGTTCGGCCAGCATCGCGCGAACCATGAGGTGGGGCCAGGTCATCGGGCCGAAACCAAGCAGGAGATCGGCATCCTCGCGCGCCGCATCGCCATGTCCGTCAGCGGCCCCGATCAGGAACCGGGCCTCTCGCGTGCCGGTATCGCGCCATTTTTCCAGCAGGCGCGCGAAGTCCTCCGACGACATCTGCTTGCCGCGTTCATCGAGCAGAACCTGTTTGGCGGGAGTCATGGGGGAAGGCACCGTGCCGCCGGTATCGGGCAGCTCGGTCCATTTGATGGGCCATGTCACGCGCTTGGCATAGCGCGCCACAAGCTCGGCCTCCGCCGAGCGGCCAATCTTGCCGCGAGCGATTACATGCAAACGCATGGCCCGCTGTTACACGCGGCTAACAGTTCGCGTCCAGCGCCCCGGCCAGTTATCCCGGCCGCGCAATGGCGCTGGATCCAAGCGAATGTCGCCTCAGGCGTTACCGCCTTCGCCAAATCCCCACATGCGTTCGAGATTGTAGAACGAGCGCACTTCGGGACGGAACAGGTGGACAATGACGTCACCGGCATCGATCAGCACCCAGTCGGCTGCGGGCAGCCCTTCGATCCGGGCCGGACCGAAACCTGCGTGTTTGACCCGCTCGGCCAGTTTCTGCGCCATGGCGGTTACTTGTCGGCTCGAGCGTCCGTTCGCGATGACCATCTGGTCCGCGATGGAGCTTTTGCCGGCAAGCGGGATGGAAACGATGTCCTGCGCCTGGTCGTCGTCAAGCGATTGAAGAACCAGTGCGTGGAGCGATCCGGGTTCGACATCGATGTCGGCGATGCCGTCGGCGGACGTTGTAAAGCCGGATTTTTCCGGCAGGGCTTGGGCCGTATTCATGAGTTAAATGTAGGCTCCTCGAACTTGCCTTTCAACGGGCCGGAGCAAGGCTCCGTCCCTTCCTGCACCGTGCAGGGCGTATGAAACCGGAAATGGGCTGAATGATCGAACGCTGTATGGCGCGCGGTTCAAGCCGGGTCCCCCGAAATCACCTTGCGCGTTACCGCATCGCGCGGATTGGCCGCAAGGTAGGCGTTGGCCCAGTCGGGCTCACCAGAACGCAAGGCCGTGGCCGAGCGCGGATCGGGATCGAATGCCAGGTACACCAGTGCCGGTGCGCTCCAACTTCCCCGGTTTCGCAATCTGGCTGCCGGAACCCGGTAAGGCCGGAGCCAGGCCGTGGCAGGACTTGTCACGGCATGGGCATCATACCCCGGCCGGGCGATGACCGCAATCGGCATGGTGCGCGCAATCCTGCGCCAATCCTTCCAGCGGTGAAATTGCGCAAGATTATCGCTGCCCATCAGCCACACGAATCGCCGCTTGGGATAGCGGCGCACGATCTTCATCAAGGTGTCGGCGGTATAGACAGTGCCCAGTTCGCGTTCGATCGCGGTAACGCGGATCGGGGCGCGGCGCGCTTTTACGCGCGCGGAATCCACCCGCGCGCCAAGCGGTGCCATACCCTTTTTCGGCTTGAGCGGATTGCCCGGAGAAACCAGCCACCACGCTTCGTCAAGACCCAGCGCCTTCATCGCGAAAAGCGTTATGCGCCGATGGCCTCCGTGGGCGGGATTAAAGCTCCCGCCCAGAAGACCGGTGTAGATCGGCGTGCGCACGTTATCCCCCGATCGGGCCTGCGATCAGTATCAGGGTCGCGTCTGACCGGTGCCGCGAACTTGCCATTTGTACGTCGTCAGCCCTTCGAGCGCGACTGGCCCGCGGGCGTGGAGACGGCCCGTGGCGATCCCGATTTCCGCGCCCAGCCCGAATTCGCCGCCGTCGGCGAACTGGCTTGAAGCGTTGGCCATGACGATCGCGCTATCGACAGTGTTGAGGAAGCGTTCCGCCACATCGGCATCAGCCGTCACGATCGTGTCGGTGTGCCCCGATGAATGGGCCGCGATATGGCTCAGCGCCTCGTCCAGCCCGTCGACGACGGCCACGGAAAGTACCGCTTCGAGGTATTCGGTATCCCAATCCTCGTCGCTCGCCGCCACGATGCGGGTATCCAGCGCCTGGGCCCGCCCGTCGCCGCGCAATTCGCAGCCCGCTTCGATCAATTTGCCGACTAGCGCGCTTGCGCCCGGATAAGCCGCATCGATGAGCAGGGTTTCCATCGCGCCACAAATGCCGGTGCGGCGCATCTTGGCATTGACGGCAACCGCTTCGGCCATCTCAGGCTCTGCCGCAGAGTGGATGTAGGTGTGACATATGCCGTCGAGATGGGCGAGTACGGGAACCCGCGCTTCTGCCTGAACGCGCGCGACAAGCGACTTGCCGCCACGCGGCACGATCATGTCGACCCCGTCCGATGCGCGCAGCAATGCGCCCACGGCGGCACGGTCCTGCGTCGGGATAAGCTGAACCGCCTCGGCGGGAATTCCGCCCTTGACCAGCCCCTCTGCCATCGCGGCAAGAATCGCGTGGTTGGAATGGACCGCTTCGCTTCCCCCGCGCAGGATCGTGGCGTTGCCCGCCCGCACACACAGCGCGGCGGCATCGGCCGTCACGTTGGGGCGGCTTTCATAGATGATTCCGATGACCCCGATGGGCACACGCACACGCGAAAGCTGAAGCCCGTTGGGCCGTTCGCTGCGGTCGATCACCTGCCCCACGGGATCGGAAAGATTGCCGACCTGTTCCACGGCATCGGCAATTCCCGCCAGCCGCGCTTCGTCCAGTTTGAGCCGGTCCAGCATGGCCGACGATAGCCCGCGCTGCTCGCCCGCGGCGATGTCCTTGGCGTTTTCGGCCAGGATCGTGGCGCTGGCCGCCCGCATGGCTGCCGCGGCGTGACGCAGGGCATCGCCCTTTTGCGCGTCGGTCATCGCGGCGAGCTGGCGCTGCGCCTTGCGCGCGTTGGCCGCCAGATCCGCGATAAGCGCATCCATGTCGTTAGAATTGGTATCTGCGCTTGCGCGCGCGATCGTGTCTGCTTGTTCAGTCATGGCCATGGCGCCTATCATCTAGCGCCCCGGCTGTCAGCGGTTCTTCTGGCTAGGCCGGGGAAGGGATCGGTATGGCCGGGTTCTGCGCGCGGTTACATGTTTAACCGTCGACTTACCAAGAATCCGGGGCTCAAGAGGGTCAGAACACCTTGAAGATCGGACTGTTCCCGCAAAAATGCATAATTCCGTGCGAGCCGGGCTCAACTCACCCCATACGGCCAACGGTTCATCTAATCGACAGTATTTGGAACTCGACGTTAACCCTTCTCCTGTTAGCCAAGGGCTGACGGGAAAACTTCGCACCCCCAGCGAAGTTGCAAGGGATACGGGGTCTTTGTTGTGACACAGGCAGCCAGCGGGCTATCCGCCCGCCTGCAGAACTGGTTTCCGGATCGCGAATTCATCATGCGTTCGCAGGGCCAGGTGCGGTTTGTCCGCATCAGCGCCAAGTTCCAGAAGCGCTCAGCCGCCGCCATCGCGGCGCTTACGCTGCTGTGGACTGGCACGATGGCCACTGCGCTCGTGAACGAGTGGTTCCAGCATCAGAACGCGGCCGAACTGGCCACGCGCGAGGCGAAGATCGCCTCTTCGGAAAACCGCCTCGAAGCCTATGGCGACAATATCGAGGCTGTTGCCGCCGATCTTACCCGCCGTCAGGATTTCATCGACGACATGGTCGAGAATCACTTGGGCGAACTGCCCGCGGCAACCGACGTCACAGGCGTTCAGGACAGCACGGCCGAAACGCGCCGGACCGTCGACAAGGTCAGCGCATCCTTCCCCGAAGCTGCCGGGCTCGCCCAGATGGAAGCGCGTCAGCTCGCCTTTGTCGAAGGGCTTACCCGTCTTGCCGATCGCCGCGCCGCCCGCGCGGAAAAGGCTATTCTCACGCTTGGGCTCGACCCCAAGGCGATGACCCGCAATTCCGCAGACACCGCGATGGGCGGCCCGTTCGAGGCGTTTACTTCGGGCAACGAAACCATCGACCCCCGTTTTGAAAAGCTGAGCCTGTCGCTCGCGCGGATGAGCGCGCTTGAACGCGGGCTTCAGGGTATTCCCAACGTTCTTCCGGCCAGTATCGACATGATCTCGTCGGGCTTTGGCTATCGCCGCGATCCGTTCAACGGGCACGGTGCCATGCACAAGGGGCTGGATTTTCGCGGGCCTGTCGGCACACCGATCCATGCCGCCGCCAACGGCCGCATCAGCTTTGTCGGCTGGAAAGGCGGTTATGGCCGGGTTGTGGAAATCCGGCATGGCAATGGCCTGATGACCCGCTATGCTCACATGTCGAAGTTCAAGTCGAAAGTTGGCGACCGGGTCGAAGCCGGTGACGTCGTCGGCCTGATCGGTTCATCCGGCCGTTCGACCGGCCCGCACCTCCATTTCGAGGTTCGTATCAACAACCGCGCGGTCAATCCGCGCCCCATGCTGGAAAAAGGCGCAAGCCTTCTTGGAGCGACGCGTGTTCTCGCAGAAAAACAAGTCGGTGGAACCGACACGGCCGCAAAGGACAGCTAATCCCGTGGCAAGCAGTTCGACATTCTCGGTCTTTGGGGCCGACATCAAGATAAAGGGCGACATTACTGCCTCTGACGATCTGCACATCGACGGCAGCGTCGAGGGCGACATCGATTGCGGCGTGCTCGTCCAGGGTGAGAACAGCGTGATCAACGGTACGATCACGGCCGATTCGGCCCGTCTGGCCGGCACCATCGAAGGTGCGATCACGGCCAAGACGCTCGTGGTATTGAAAAGCGCGAAGATCACCGGCGACGTATTCTACGACACGCTCACCATCGAACAGGGCGCGTGTGTCGAGGGAAAGTTCGCCCAACGGCCGCAGTCCGGCTCGAACAAAAAGGCCGAGGAACCGGTCCTCTCGCTCGCCAACTGAGCCTGATCTGAAATTCGAAAAGAGAGCCGGCGCCTCAGGCGACCGGCTCTTATTTCGCGTCCTCCAGCTCTGCGCGTAAAGCCTTGCGGTCGAGTTTGCCGATCATCGTCTTGGGCAATTCGTCGCGGATTTCGATCTCGTGGATCCGTTCGTGTTTGCCGACGTGCTGGTTGATCCAGGTGCGAATGGCATCGCCGGTATCCTCTGCCCCTTCGTTCAGGGTGACATAGGCCTTGGGCACTTCGCCAAGATAGTCATTCGCAATTCCGATAATCAGCGCTTCGCGGATGGTCGGGCGTTCGAGCATGACTTCTTCGATCTGGCTGGGGAAAACCTTGAAGCCGCCAACGCTGATCATGTCCTTTATGCGATCCACGATGGTTACAAAGCCGTCGGCATCGATCGTCGCGACATCGCCGGTGCGCAAGTAGCCGTCGGCAAAGACATTCCCGGCTTCGGGCCGGTTCCAATACCCTTTCATCGTCTGTGGCCCGCGAATGGCCAGCTCGCCCGGCTGTCCTGCCGGGGCAAGGCTTGCCGGATCCTCTTTGTCGAGCAGGCGCACACGTGTGCCGGGCAGAGGCTGTCCGATCGTGCCGGGCTTTTCATAGTCCCACCCGTCGAACGGATTGGTAGAGACGATGCAACTCTCGGTCAGGCCATACCCTTCGACGATATGCGCGCCCGTCCGTTCTTCAAACTTTCGCTTGAGAGGGAGGGGAAGCGGCGCGCCGCCCGAAATACAGACACGCAGGGATGAAAAGTTGGTCTTTGCAATGTCGGGATGATCGAGCAGGGCCTGAAACATCGTCGGCACGGCTGGAAAGGAAGTTGCCCGCACACGGCCCAGCGCCTTCAGCGTCTGGCGCGCATCGAAACGCGGCAACATGACGATCATCCCGCCATCGAGCACGGTTCGGTTGAGCACGACCGCATTGGCAAAGACGTGGAACATCGGCAGCACGCCAAGCATGATGTCCCGCTCCCCCCGGTGGGCATCGACCCGCAGCGTCTGACGCGCATTGGCGCTCATATTCTGGTGCGTCAGCATCGCGCCCTTGGGCCTGCCGGTCGTTCCGCCGGTATAGATCAACAAGGCAACATCGTTGAGCGGGTCGATCTCGACCGGATCGGGGTCGTCGCATCCGGCCACAAAGCGATCGTAGGGGACAACTCGTGGATCATTGGATGGGATGGCCGCCAGCTGCCTGCGTCCGACAATGCGCAAAAGCGCTGATTTCAACCGGGGGAGCATGTCGGCCAGGCTTTTCACGACCAGCGTTTCCAGCCCCGAACATTCCAGCACGGACCGGGCCGTGGGAAGCAAGGCTACGGAATCGATGGTGAAGAGGATGGTTACGCCCGAATCCTCTACTTGCGCGGCCAGTTCCTCTACCGTGTAGAGCGGCGAGAAATTCACCACTGTCGCCCCGGCGATAAGGATGCCGTAATAGGCAGCGACATAGACCGGGACATTAGGCAGATAGAGCCCGACGCGGTCGCCCTTGCCCACTCCGGCACGCTGCAGCGCTGCGGCGGCCTTGCGCGCTTCTGCCCGCATATCGACGTAGCTGGTGCGCCGTCCGTAAAAGTCGACGATCTTGCGCGTGCCGGCAAGGCATACCCCGCGTTCGAACAGATCGGGCAGCGTGAGCGGCTCGATCTCGCTGTCCCACGCGATGGGGTGGCGGTAATTCTCGGGTGATGCATCGCCCGGCCATTCGACGGGAAGCATCCTCTCCATATTATTTACATTCATGTCAGTTATTGTGCGCTTTTTCCCCGCTCACGGCAAGATAGCTGCCTCGCAGGCGCAGCAAAAAGCCCGGCTTCGCGTGGGGCGAAGCCGGGCTTTTGTTCATGACGTTACGGCAATCAATGCCTGCCGATTATTTTTCAGGCACGCCTTCTTCGCGGCGGGCGGCCAGCCATGCCTCTGCCTCGGCTTCCTGTGCGGCGACGACAGCAGCGCGGGCCGCGTCCTCACGCTCTTTCTTCAGCTCGTCGATCAGGGCCTGCTTGTCGTCGACCAGCTTGGAATCGGGAACCGATTCGGTGTCGATCCCGGCCTTCTTCGCAGCCTTGGCAACCGCGGCGTCGAGCTCGCGCTGCGAACACAGGCCAAGCGTTACCGGATCCTTGGGATTGATATTCTGGATGTTCCAGTGGCTGCGTTCGCGAATCGCGCCGATGGTGTTGCGGGTCGTGCCGATCAGCTTGCCGATCTGCGCATCCGACATTTCGGGATGATTGCGCAGGATCCATGCAATGCCGTCGGGCTTGTCCTGACGCTTTGACACCGGGGTATAACGCGGGCCCTTGGTGCGCTGAATCTGGACCGGTGCCTTGTGGATCTTGAGCTTGTACTCAGGATTCGCCTGGCCCTTTTCGATTTCCTCGTGGGTCAGTTCACCGGCGCGAACCGGGTCGCGGCCCGTGTACTTGGCACCGGCAAGATCGTCGGCCATCGCCTGGACTTCCAGGATGTGCAGGCCGCAAAATTCGGCGATCTGTTCGAAAGTCAGGCCGGTACTGTCGACCAGCCAACTTGCCGTGGCATGCGGCATCAACGGAGTGGCTTGTTTCTGGCTCACGCGAGCATCCTCTCGGACAGGGCCCGGCGCCATGCGATTTCGCGGCAATCCCGGACGTTAGATACGATAAGGGCCGCCCCTTCGGAGCGGCCGCTTGCACCGTCGCATTTAGTGTATTCGCAGGTTTTCGGCAAGGGCGGATCGAAACAGGCCGTTTCACCCCCAATCACCGCGTGGTTTGGTTCGCCTTCACCATCATGGCGAAAGCCTCCGCCCCGGTTGCAACGGGCCTATCCGACGTCGAGCACGATCTTTCCGATATGGTCACCGCCATCCATCCGGGCATGGGCCGCACTGGCATCGGCCAGTGCAAAGCGCTGGTCCATGACCGGGCGAAGCTGCCCGCTTTCGGCAAAGGGCCAGACAACTTCGCGAAGTTCGTCAGCGATCGCCGTCTTAAACTCGGCTGGCCTGGGCCGCAGGGTCGATCCGGTGAGGGTCAGTCGCTTTATCATCACCTTGTGCATAGGGATCGCCGCCTTCACCCCGCCCATCACCGCTATCGTCACGTGGCGCGCATCGTCGGCCATGCACGCAATATTGCGAGCGACGTAATCGCCCGAGATCATGTCGAGGACGACATCCACCCCCCTGCCCCCGGTGATCGACAGGACTTCTTCTGAAAAATCGCAGGTTTTGTAGTTCAATGCATGGTTCGCACCGATCTCTCGCGCGGCATCGCACTTTTCATCCGAACCGCAGGTAACGATGACGCGCACGCCGAAAAGACGGGCAAGCTTGATAGCCATCGTGCCGATCCCGCTGGTTCCGCCATGGACAAGCAGCCAGTCCCCCTCTGCGGCAAGGCCGCGTTCAAAGACATTGTGCCAGACGGTAAACACCGTTTCGGGAAGCGCCGCCGCCTCTGCCAGCGACATCGCATCGGGAACAGTCAGGCAATGACCCGCTTCGGCCAGGCAATATTCGGCATAGCCGCCACCTGTGACCAGTGCGCAGACCCGGCGGCCAAGCATACCTTCGCTCGTGCCCTTGCCGATCGCGGCGACAGTGCCTGAAATTTCGAGACCCGGCGTATCGGGCGCACCGGGCGGCGGCGGATAGAGGCCCTTGCGCTGCATCACGTCGGGCCGATTGACCCCGGCATGCGCCACCTTGATCAGGACTTGCCCCGGCCGCGGAGCCGGCACCGGGACAGTGGCAGGCACCAACACTTCGGGCCCACCTGCCCCGTCGCACACGATCGCTGTCATCGTTTCGGGCAGCACACATTCCCCCTGCATGTTACTCGCAGCCTTCCCATATTCCCCAAATTTGCCGGTGGAGTAACCGTCTGGCCCGTTGACAGCAAGCCGCCGAGACCCAAGATTGTCATTCTAGATGGACGACGACGATCGCCCCCGTACACGCGGCGACATTGCAAGCCGCCTCGCCAGCGAAAGCCTGGACAGCTATTCGCAGGACGAACTCGAACATCGTATCGCTCTTCTCGAAGCTGAGATTGAACGCACCCGCACCCACAAGGACCGCGCCGCCGCGCACAAGCTGGCCGCCGACGCCCTGTTCGCACGAAAATCCGGGGCTGACGACGGAAAGCCCCCGGCATGAAATCTGGCCCATCCCGATCGGGTTTCGGGCTGTCTGCCGTGCATTCGTCGCATTTTACTTTACGCAGGCGCAGCAATTATGTTGCACTGCAGCAGTCAATCCGTTTGCCCTTCGTTCAGGCCCGTTGGGCTATAACGAACCATAACGGAAGGGACTCGGTACCCAGGCACAGAAAGGGCCTTTAACGATGCCATCATTTGCCCAGAGCCTCGAAAAGACGCTCCACTCGGCTCTCGCCAACGCGGCAGAGCGCAGTCACGAATACGCGACTCTGGAGCATCTCCTGCTGGCACTCGTCGACGATCCCGACGCAGCGCAAGTCATGGAAGCGTGCGGCGTGGACCTGCCGGAACTTACCAACGTGGTGAAGCAGTACCTCGACCAGGAATACCAGTCGCTGAAAACCGCCGAGAAGGCCGACCCCTCGCCCACAGCCGGGTTCCAGAGAGTGATCCAGCGCGCGATCCTGCATGTGCAGTCGTCGGGCAAGGACACCGTCACCGGCGCCAACGTGCTGGTCGCCCTGTTCTCCGAACGCGACAGCTATGCCGTCTACTTCCTGCAGCAGCAGGACATGAGCCGCCTCGACGCCGTAAGCTACATCAGCCACGGCATTGGAAAGTCGGGCCGCGCCGTCGAACAGCGCAACCCCAAGGGCGCGAGCGAAGAAGAAGCCAAACAGGAGGAAAAGGCCGAGACAAGCAAGGGCAAGAAGGATTCCGCCCTCGATCAGTTCACGGTCAACCTCAATGAAAAGGCGCTTGCAGGGAAGGTCGACCCGCTGATCGGCCGTGGCCCGGAAGTGGACCGTACGATTCAGATCCTGTGCCGCCGGTCAAAGAACAATCCGCTTTATGTGGGCGATCCCGGCGTCGGCAAGACCGCCATCGCCGAAGGTCTGGCTCGCAAGATCGTTGAAGGTGACGTGCCGGAAGTCCTGCAGGATGCCGTGATCTACTCGCTCGACATGGGCGCGCTCCTGGCGGGCACGCGTTATCGCGGCGACTTTGAAGAACGGCTCAAGCAGGTCGTCAACGAGCTTGAAAAGATGCCCGAGGCAATCCTTTTCATCGACGAGATCCACACCGTCATCGGCGCGGGCGCGACCAGCGGCGGCGCGATGGATGCATCGAACCTGCTCAAACCCGCACTTTCGGGCGGTACGATTCGCTGTGTCGGTTCGACGACCTACAAGGAGTTCCGCAACCACTTCGAAAAGGACCGCGCACTGCTGCGCCGGTTCCAGAAGATCGACGTGAACGAACCCACGGTCGAGGATACGATCAAGATCCTCAAGGGTTTGCGCTCTGCCTTCGAGGAGCACCACAAGGTCAAGTACACGCCCGACGCGATCAAGACCGCGGTGGAGCTTTCGGCCCGTTATATCAACGACCGCAAGCTGCCGGACAAGGCGATCGACGTCATCGACGAGGTTGGCGCGATGCAAATGCTGGTCCCGCCCAGCAAGCGCCGCAAGACGATCACCGCGCGCGAGATTGAAAAGGTCATCTCCACGATGGCCCGCATCCCGCCCAAATCGGTATCGAAAGACGACAAGAAGGCGCTCGAACACCTCGAACGCGATCTCAAGCAAGTCGTTTTCGGGCAGGACAAGGCGATCGAGGTGCTGTCCACCGCGATGAAGCTGTCCCGCGCGGGTCTGCGCGATGCGGACAAGCCGATCGGCTCGTTCCTCTTCTCCGGTCCCACCGGTGTCGGCAAGACCGAAGTTGCACGCCAGCTTGCCGAGATCATGGGCATACCGCTCCAACGTTTCGACATGTCGGAATACATGGAGCGTCACTCGGTATCGCGGCTGATCGGTGCCCCTCCGGGCTATGTCGGCTTCGATCAGGGCGGCCTGCTTACCGATGCCATCGATCAGCAGCCGCACTGCGTCCTGCTGCTTGACGAGATCGAGAAAGCGCACCCCGATCTGTTCAACATCCTGCTTCAGGTGATGGATAACGGCCGGCTGACCGACCACCACGGCAAGACCGTCGATTTTCGCAACGTCGTTCTCATCATGACGACGAATGCGGGCGCGGCGGACATGGCCAAGAGCGGTATCGGTTTCGGCGACGTATCCAAGGCGGACGCAGGCGACGATGCGGT
>Ga0316207_10002105_pt1 | contig 21572 bp, 12 predicted proteins | sample 6weekpyrite_MG_FD_204943 | JGI IMG/M metagenome (GOLD analysis project Ga0316207, IMG submission 204943) | Microbial mat bacterial communities from mineral coupon in-situ incubated in ocean water Damariscotta River, Maine, United States -... | ecosystem: Environmental > Aquatic > Marine >...
AGTCGTGCTCCGTCTTAATGTTTTTGGCGGCCTCTTTGGCGATGGCAAGTAAGTCTTTTTCTTTCATAATGTCTATCCTGTCCAGTTATGGCGTTAATGATAGACAGTTACACAGATTTTTGTACATGCTCACTGCTGTCCCGTTAACGTTCACAACAGTGCCATTTGATTAATGTTGAGCGACCTATCTTTGATAGGCTCGCCTCTTAACAGCATCACTAAATCACGTTTTTCAAATAGATTTAATTGCAGCAAACGTAATATCTGCTGCATACTTTTAGTTAGTTCTGACTGAAATTTAATATAAGCTAGAAGCAGATAAAGACAAAGCGCAATCCATATTTGGGTTAACACCGCATTCTTGCTCGTACCCACAAATGACTTTATTTTTAAGTTCTGCTTTATCCATTTAAAGAATAATTCGACTTGCCATCTGGCTTTATAAATATCGGCTATCGTTTTAGCTGATAGCTTAAAATTATTGGTTAAGAAAATATAATGCTTACCGGACATTTGGTCTTTATATCCAATGCGACGTAGTTGAGTCGAGCATTTCTTCGCTGTTTGTGTTCCCGTAAATGCAATGGTCTGATCACTGGTTATGCCTTTGTTTTTTAATACAGAGTTGCGTTTAATAACGCAGTATTTAGCATTGCTTTTAAGTCGAGTTACAAAGCATATCCCTTTAAGAGTCAACTGGTTATACCAGTTGTAATCATTGTAACCTTTATCAACTGCTATGATGCTGCCTTTGGGAAACGTCAGTGTCCGACCCACCGTTACATCATGATCTTTACCTTCGACAACGGTAACAAATTCAGGAAGATAACCGTTATGGTTTAAGCCAACATGTAATTTAATCGCGCCTTTTGTTTTACGAAAGTCAGCGCAGGGAAACAGAGATAAACATAAATCAATGGTTGACGCATCTAATGAGTAAAGCGGGTTTTTAAACTTAAAATTATGGCTTGGTGCGAGCCCCTGACAACGATGAAGCAGCTTACTAAATAGAGCCTCGTATAACGTATAGGGTTTGTCTTCAATTAATGCGAGATAATTTGGCGCTATCAGGATGGTACAGCCGGTGCGCTTGTGCTGACATATTGTCAACAATATCCCGCAAACTGATTCTGCCTGATAACTGACCCATGGTCATGTTTACGAACTGAGACCAGCACGTTGCTGTTCTAAAAGATCTACCATTATGGTGCTGTTTTGCAAGGGTCTCAAATTCATGTCTCGGTATTAGTTTAAGTAGTTGTGAAAATACAGTATTATGATGACTCATGGTCTGGTTTCCTTTTTGTTTTTCAATGACTTGTCGTGATTTCATTGTAACAAAATTAAAGGGTCTCCAGACCTACTTATTTAGTTCTTAACGGGACAGCAATGATATAGTTTATATGTTATTTTATGAAAATTTAGCAGTTCTAGGTATATAAAAAATCATCTTTAGAGTTCGTTACTGTATTATTGTTCCCACACTCCAGCCTAATAATTTTTTTCGAGATCACTCTCTTTTATATGTCGGCCGACACTGCGATGCATAATGATTGCGGGGGGTGCTCCTGTTAAAATCCTTTTACAGAGTATCTAACCAAACATTTACTTTATAAGGTAGTATAAAGGGTTTTTTAGGCTTGCCATCATTCTCAACACAAAATGGACATTCTTCACTTTTATCAACAATTCTTTTTTTTATTTTGAGTAATTGTTCTTTAATCGCTGTTGGATAGTCTTTATCAGCCTCTTCTATTACGTGTCCAGAGTGCCCTCCAATATGAATTTGTCCTTTTCCTGCTACCATAGCATGTTTCATTATTTCATATTTTTCTTCAAAAGATTTTGCTCCCCATGTTCCTTGCTTTAGATTTCACGTTTGCTTATTAAATATTTGATAGCGGTTTAAATACCGGGTATCTTTGATGGCGGCCTATTTATTTCTTTTTCAACTTTTTCTAGCAATCCATTAGAATGATATGAATAGATATAACTATTCATCAGGCTTGAATATATATGATAAGCAGATTCTAGTTTGCCTTCTTTATTAATTTCATAACGAAAGTAATGTTGCTGATTTAATACGGCTTCAGGTTTAATTAATTCCTTAACAATCCAGTTGTTTTTTTCATTCTCAATTCTATGATAATAAACCCCTGGTGTACTTACTTTGTCAAAGTTATTTTCATATTTGACTCCAAGTAAACTGTATTTTAATAAACGGTCTAATCGTGGGCCTTTATCTGTTTCTGAATACCATCCTTGATAATATACTGATGAACCATGCTTAGGGATACCTATGGCACCTATCTCATCAAATTCAAGAGGATCTATCGGCGTAAATGGGTGAGTATGTCCTGAAAATGATCCAAAAAAATAAACTGTATAATTTATATTTTCAAGAGCTATAGAAACGTTGTGCATTATAAATATCCTGATTAAATTTCTTTTACTTTATCCAGCTTAAGCTGTTTCATAGCGTCTTTTTGAAACGTATGACAGTTTCTACCAGCTTCAAACCGCCAGGACCACTCCCCGCTATATGCAAATGCAAAATCCCGAATTGCATCATGTATTTCTTCTTTAGTTCGACAGTCAACAATTACCGGATGATAATCCTCGTCAGTTTTTCCATTTTTCCAATCGCCATGATGAGGATCTATTTCATTTTTTTTATATTCCTCGTCACCATTTAGTATGCCTGGAACGCCTCTAAATGTTTTATATATGGCTTGTCCATAAAATGAAGTACTTGAATTATTAGCCTGATAGCGCGCATTTTTCGCTCTATATGCTGCTGCTTGCGACATGTGAGCGATTTTTTCTTTTGCGCTTGCATTAGCCCCTAATGGTGGCGGTGGAGTAGGTTCTTCCATTTCTTTTGCACTTAGCTCACCATCTTTAGGCCACCAACCGTAACTTTTATCATCTACTTCAATCCACCAATGTCCATAATCTAGAGGCTTCAATTTAAGGTGGATACGACAAAACCTCACGCTTTCAATCACTTTAAATACAGGGATTTCAATTCTTTCTTTGCTTGTTTTATTTACAATAATTAAAGCTATGTCGTTTTCTGAAGATTTAGCATCATGTGAAGTTGTTATTTTAGGATTATGTGTAATAAATTTTAAATAATCAGCTTCTTTAAAATGTTTCTTAACTTTAATATCGGCTGATCCAACTGGCAAACCTGTAAAGGTACAGTCACCATATTCATCTGTTTTTTTGGTCTCTTTATTAACAATAACTTCAGCTTCTTTCACACGAGAGCCATCACAAATATCTCTAACTGTTATTTTTAGATCTCCTTTCTCCTGCTTTTTTTCAGCAGGCTTTGCAACTGCAACGGATTCACCAACTTGAGTCATTAAAAATTCCTTCTTTAAAACCGATTAATATTGATAATAGTTTTCATAATCAAATTACCTATATAGATATCACCGCTGCACTTCTAGGCGAACTATCTGAAGAGCAGCATACTAAGTATGAAGATGAACTTAATTGATTTTTTAGTGATGTGGTAATCATACCCAACATAACTATACCGATTGCTGCACCTAAATCACCAAAACAATCAGATGGATGATGGACTTTATAGTTCTCACTTAAAACCTGTTTGTTTCTTATGAGGCTAACACCGAGTTCTTTCGCAAAATGATTTTCACCATTCATAGAAGAATAGATTGAATCTATTTTCGTATGTTGAGAATGTAATAATGCTTTTGAGAATGCGCCTGATAAACCATCTCCAGTATAGGTCTCTTTACTATACATATGCCCTATTTCCTGATCCACACCAGGCTCTAATATATAGGGCAACAAATCACCTTCTTTTTGTGATGATTGTTGGGCAGTTAATAAAAGAAAAGCTGCACCCTCACCAGGAACAAAACCATCCATTGAATCTCGAGTGAGTAAGCGTTCCTGTGATAAATAATAATCAATTATATTTTTTTCATGAAATGAGTCAACAGCACCTACTAAAGCGTATTTATTTCCGGTAGCAGACAGGTATTTCATAGCTAGATTTATTACATCTAAACCACCTGCTCTGCCAGTTGAAATAATACGGCTATTATTTATATCTAATTGAACGTCACATTGTTCAGCTATATTATTAATAAATGCAGCCGATATTTGATTGTTGTTATTAACGACTTCAGGACATGCTAAAAAGAGCGGAGGTTGAGTTTCATCCGGAATTGATTCAATCTGGGTTAAAGCAGGTTTGATGAGCTGAAGCAATCTTGCCTGATGTGAAGTTAGTTGACCAATTAGTTTATCTTCATTCAAACTATCATTTAGAATTTCCTCAGGCACCACAGACATAACGATCTTGTTAAAATCATCATCAAAAAAATCACTTTCTTTATAGGTACTAATACCAGCTTGCACAGAAGCGAGTGTCATATCACTATTATCACCTACAGGCGTAATCATGCCAACATCGACGACATATAGCTTACTATTATCACTCATTTACCAGACACTCCTTAGCTTTAGTGTTTTGTAAAGGTTTGCCCGTATTTGACAATGCTAACTCCATTGCGGCAGCATGTCGAAAGCGTTGATTCGCACTATTTATTTTATCATTCAACAGAGCTGGATTAATACTCTGCCCCATAAAATAACGATGGCCTGCTACAAAATTACTGCCATTATGCATCCAGAATGATGAAACATTTTCGTAATCTGGCCACAGTAGGTTCTCATCTTCATCCATTGAAACATCGTCATCGTTTGTATCATTATTTGGCTGCATATATATATGTGCCGGTACCTCACCTGAGAGTTGGTACTCTTCAAGGTCAAAACCTGTGATCAATGCGAAAGATTCTCCCGCTAACCTGGCGATAGCTGATTCTTTCATTTTCAAAATCAGCCAGTTAACCGCATGGGGGTCACCTAAAGCACCAGTTGCTCTCAAAATTGCACGTATCTGTTCTTTATCACTGGATAGTTTCGATATCCATACTCTGGCCTGCTCGATAGGTAAAACACGAAATGCTATATTGATGGCATTATTTTGATGGACGCCTGTTTTAAATACATAAGCTTCTAAATTTTCTACACACTTTATGTCACCTAATAAAATAGCAGACCAGTTAGACCAGAATTTAATATCCTCATCATCAGACTGAATTGCATCTTGTAAAGCCGGCATTAAATCCTGTCTTCTAATTTCACCAATTAATCTAAGTGCACGACAATAAAGCGGTTTGTGTTGTTTACAGTCATCGCGAGCCAGTATTCTATTTAAATGCTCTCCTGGGTTTTCTCGCCTTACACTGCACGATGCCAAAGCCAGGTATTTATGATCTAAATCTTTACTGGTTAAAAATTTCTTAACCCATGGGTGTACAAATTTTTCAGGCAACCATCCCAGTGCGGACACCAGCCCCTTAAATGTATCTTCAGAACTTAAACCGACTTCAATTGCCTTTTGTACTTTCGAAGCATCGTGGCTTCTAAATGCAACAATAGTCGCAGTAAATACCTCACCAGGTTCCTCTAATTTCAGTGCCTCCAGGCAAATTTCCCAGGCGACTTCAACTGAGGTCATTAATCCATCTAGCTGAGCCTCTATACGCTGTTCGAGTTCATATAAATCAGCCCTGCTATAGTGAGGCTGGTCAACGGCTATAGAGCGCAATAGCCATAAGAATGAGGCTTCCTCAACATATTGTTCGTATATATCTCTATACGCAGTCATTTTATTATTTGGCGTTGTAATTGGATCGTTAAAATAGTTAGTAGCAGTATTCATTTATGGATTCGTTCATTAACCCACAATATTTTTCTTATTGTGAAATAAAGGATCGCCCATTCTACAGGCATTTTTACCTTCAAATTTCACATCAAATGAATACATCATATATTCACATTCACCCTTAATTTTACTACTGACAACACCTTTTAATACCCCAGGTTCATCACCCGTACTTGTGCTATATTTAGCACCTTTAACCATTGGCATCTTGCCATCGGTTTTTACAGATTTAGGGCCCTTAGATGTATCTGAAGATTTGCCAATATTTGGGTATGGTATAGGTACAACTGAAGGTCCAATGGGTGTTTTGCACACATCTGGAAAAACCGCACTCATGCCACCACTGCCCTTGTGAGCAATACCTCTTGAATTTGCGAAAGTAGTTTGTGCCATATCGTTTCCTTTTGTCTTTGCTACGTATTAACGCGACAACGAGATAGTTATATCTTTAATTTTCAATGCTTGTTTATCACAGGGTAACGCTGCACGCCATACCATGCACAGTTTTAACTGGTTAGGCTCAAGCAATAATGTTTCTAAATTAAAAGCTGGGTTTTCACGTCGATTATTCATCTCAACTTGAGATAACAATTTTATTTGGGGTAGATTAAATTGCATATCGCCAGCAGCATGCATATTAGTTATACGAACTTGCTCGCCGCCTTCCAAATAGCCGGGGTAAATCAAATTTTTGTGGGCCGTATTAAAAAAGCGTTTGTCAAAATCTTTTGGTAAATAGGGTGCACGTTGTGTTTGCCAGGCTTCATCATAGGTTCCAACAAAATCTACTCGCGGTTTCCAGGTTGGCGAACTCGCTGCAAAGCATGCTGGTTCCGGTTGGTCCGTGTGTTGTTGAATTAACATTTGTGGATCTTCAAGATTCGGTAATGGCATGTCATTCATTTCACTAATGCTACGCTTTCCCGAAAAACCACTGCCTACGGGATTCTTTTCTTCTAGTAGATGTTCATTATCATCAACAATATGTGATCCACCAAATGCTTTTTCATACACTAATGGCATTGTTTGAAATGGTTCAGCAGCTGAAATTTGACCATTCTTCCAAAAACGATTTCCAAATACGCGAATTGTTTTGTTTACTTTTCCAACTTCTAAACTAACATCAAGTTGTTTTACCGGTTCTGCGCTAGGTGAGCAAGCATTGCCAAGCATAATGATATCTGTAACGGGTTTTCCTATATGAAAATCCGATGCATATTTAATACTTGAGTTATTCGGTTCACCCCAATATTCATCTGCTTCTAAAAGTGGTGTTTGTTCATCTAAGAGCGTCCATTGTGAGCCAATTTTAAAGCTCGCCTTAACCATTAAATAGAGCGTGTCGATGCCGTGCTCATTTGGAAATAATGCCATACTAGCAGCAAAAGGTGTGCTGTTTTTTAGTTGAAGCATATGGCTTTATCTACCTTAAGTTTATTCTCTATACAGTTAGTTTACCTGTACAGAACCACCCATTATTCTGTTAACACCACTTGAACGGTTTAATAAATATTTTCCGCGAATTAAAATTTTTCCTGCTTTGGTAAGCGTAATACTAGATTCACCACATTTAAGAACAATTTCTTCTTTACCTTCAAGTACAACTCGCTTGCCATCTAAATAAGCATCGTCTGTTCTTGTCGTTAATTCATCAAGTTCATTTTCAGGTCTTAGTTTTGAATTATCTTCATCAGCATTCTCTTGTGAAGTAAACTCAAAATTTTCGAGAATATCATCTAACTGGTTATGTATAACACCCATAATAATCGGTTTTTCAATATTCCCTTCTTCGAACATTAATGCAACCTGCCGGTCAGTTTGTTTTTGATTTAGAGCGACAGATGATATAGCGACTATTGGGTGGGTTTCAATATTATAAGCAAAATTTACGAGTGGTTTACCATGCTCATTCAAGCCGGTAAACACACCTATAATGATTTCACCCGGGGGAATATTGTTTGTAGGAACAACGGATTCTTCTTCTAATTGCTCTTGATTTAAATCTTCTTGATTCACTTTATTTCACAACTAGTTAACGCTGGTTTTGCTACCTTTAATGGTAACATTTGCGGAACCTTTAACGTTGATGTTTTTACCGCTGATAGTAATATCGCCATTTTTTTTCATGACAATTTTTGCACTGCCTGTCTTCAAGGTTATTTGGTCATCTGCATTCATGGTTATGCTTTTTGCATTTAAACCATAATCTTTAGTTACATCTTCTAAATATTGTCCTTTTACAGTTTCTTTTAAATCACCATCAACTGAAATAGTCATGTCTTTTTTAACATTTTCAGTATGATTTACACCAACATCAATCGTTTTGTTTTTCTTAATCGTTTCAGTCTGATTATTATTTACTGTTTTATTTCGATCATTCTCAATGGTTGAATTTTCATCATGCTTAACGGTTTTTGTGCGATCATTATCAATCGTTAAAGTTTCATTGTTTTCAATTGATGTATCCATGTTTTTTTCAGCATGAATAAAGACTTGCTCAGAACCTTTTAAATCATCAAAACGTAATTCATTGCAGTTACTTGCTGTTCCTTTTTTACTGGAACGTGTACGAATACCACTTTGCGTTTTAGAGCTAAATGGGATTGCATTATCACCATTGTATACCGAGCCGGTAACAATCGGCCGATCCGGGTCGCCATCAATAAAGTTAATGATCACTTCCATACCGATTCTAGGTATGAATGAGGTGCCCCAGCCTGAGCCTGCCCAGGGTTGCATGACCCTTATGAAGCAGGTGCTGGTTTCATTGTTTTTGCCTTCACGATCCCAGAAAAACTGAACCTTAATTCGACCAAGTTCATCTATATAAATTTCTTCACCCGCAGGGCCCACCACAACGGCTGATTGTGGGCCGCGCATAACTGGGCGCTGATGAACCATTGGTGGTCTGAAATGAACTTTCTCAGGGATGCAGGTTAAGTCATTGCCATATTCAGACTGGCTCTCATTACCTGCAAGGTAACTATTGTCATAAGCTCTGTGACGTATTGCTGTAATAATATAGCTGCCCTGCTCTTCTTTTACGGCGTGCCTGGCTAATTTAAATTTTCCACCCGCGTAAAAACTGCTGCAGTCGCTAGAGGCTTCTATCACATTAATTGGGGCTTCTTCTGCCTCAATGCGCTTTTTGGTTAAATCTTTTATTCCGGCAAAATCATGATACGGCGTGTATTCGTAATGTTCAAATTTGGATACATTCGCAAATTTGCTGGTTGATGATGTTGTTTGTAATTGATCTTTTGATGGGGCCGTAAAGTCGTAGTCGTCTAAACTCCACTTACCTTTTCTGAATTCATAAACATGCTCCCAACGAGTTAACTGGGAGTTAGGTTGATTACCTTTTGAATAGGTTAAATCTGTTTCGGGGCAAACTTGATAGGCATTCGCTTCATCAACAATTTGCATGACATGCTTACCATCTTTTTGTTCGAAGAAATAAGCAATACCATCTTCTTCAAACAAACGTGATATGAAATTTAAATCGCTTTCATTATGTTGCACGCAGTATTCGCGTGGCTTTGGATTGCCGGTAGCTTTATAGTCAAAATCATTAAAGCCAAGGTCCATAAAAATTTGAGAAATGATATCTTTTGTATTCATTTCCTGAAAAATGCGGTGGTTATTTGTTTTAGATAAAAACCATAACCAGGGCACAACAGTTAAACGATAAACCCGTAAATTATCGGCTTTAACTTCGCCGTAAGTAAAACGACTAACATAACCATTAAAGGTTCGTTTTTGTTCGTTTTGAATTGTAATATCGACTGTTTTACCAATGAGCTGATCCGGCAAAATAGCGTGATTAGTTGAGAGAACTTCAATTTGAAATTCGAACAGATCAGAAATATATTCTGTACCTTCGAATGAAGTTAGCAATAATTCATCTTTAGGTAACGAAGATGATATTGAAATTAGTCGCGTGTCTTGAGTTAAATCACTCATCAAAAATAAACCCTCGTAGCGAGGTTAATAGGAAACCTCTTCCATGGGTAAAAAGAACCACATTGTTATTTGAATTTATATTGACTCCTCGAGCATTAATGCTCGAAGAATCAATTTGTGTAGTAAGATTTTGCATTGATAAACAAAACAAAAACTTATTTAGAAACTGCAGCTTATAAAGGCTTAGCAGATTCCAAATCATAACCAACACGTTGTGGGTTACCAGACTTATTAGTCTTGTCAAAGTCACTGTAGTTAATCATAATTTTTGAGTAACTTAAAGTGATTGATTCCATAGGTTCGCCTTCAGAATCAGCAGAGATAGAGTAACCACTCACTAGTACGTCTGTTAGTTCGTAATCCATATATTCTTGTACTTTATCAGCACCAGTACGTACGAATTTAATTTTAACAGTTTTACCCGCATTACCGGTTACTGCTTCTTTGAAGATAGCCGTTACAGAGTTATCAGCAGCTTTTGAAAGTGTAATTTCGCTCAGACTTGGACGTGTAGATTCACGGTTAGTCATGTTGCCTGCTTCCATTGAAATGCCGCGTCCTACTCCAAACTGCACAGATGCAACTGCAATGTGGTCTTTATAACCATCAGCAGTTACGTTTCCTTTGATACCTTCATATTCAAGATAAATAGCCATTATACTTTCCCTTTTTTTAGATGTTGTAATTAAGTGACTAGATAATAGATCATATTTGAACAACTGGCAATAAGAAGCAGCATCTTTTTTTTGATGTAATTCAAAGATTTACATGCGTTTTAACCAATATACCCAAAATCCCTACAAGCCATTATCGAAAGCTGTATTGAAAATCGAACACCAATTTAAAACTATCTTCAGGTATATCTATTTCTGGGTTTGAAAATCTCTCATTAATTGGAAATGCAAATTGGATATTACCGTGAATATTGCTCATATAATTAAATTGAAAGCCAAAACCCACATCAAATAGCTGGCCGGTTTGGTCATCCACACCCGATACCGTGGTTAGTGCCTGCCCCCAGGCAGCATCAAAAAACACGAAAGGCTGTATTAGTTTGCGTAAATTGGTATAACCAATGGTTAAATCTAAGAATTGTGGTGAGTCAAAAATCCAGTCTAAACCTGTATACACAGCATTATCTGATGAAAACTGATTTACGGGATAAGCACGCGCTCGCGATGGTCCGGCTAATGCGAATTGATTAATTGATGATAAGGCCGAGCTTGCATACTGCAACGATGCACGGTAAATAACCCGTGAATTAACATCAACAAAAGGAATTTTTACGAACGTTAATAATGAATAATTAAGGTTAGCAATATAATAGTTTTCATCCTGCTCGCCTTCAGCACCACTTACAAATTGACCCGAAGTGATTTTAAAATCACCCTGATGAAGTATTTTGTGTTTTTCATCGAGCTCGTCATAGCGATAAATAAACGACAAATTATTAACAATATCATCGAGTTCATCGCTATCCCCACCGCCAACACCACCTAGTCGAGTTTGAGATTCTATTTGGTTATAACTGATATCGCCGTAATAACTGGCTATTCGACTGCGTTTAAAGGTATATGAGGCTGTAATATCGGCCTGTAGCGTTTTACCAAATATTCCTAAATTATCTATTTCAGAGTTTCCTGGCCCTAAAACAAAATCATTACTAGACGCACCAACACTTAACTTCAAACGAGGGCTTAAAACGCGACTACCATAACGAAACTGATAATATGTGGTATTGCTTGGCTTACCGGTTAAAAGTGCAGAAACCTGCAGTTGATCAGCATTACCTAAGGGGTTGTGTAAAAATGCCTCCGCATATAAACGGTAAAGCCCTGTTTGTTCTGAACCGTGATTATCTATGCGGATATTAGTATCGTATTTTTTTTCATTTTTTACGTTTATATTCAGTTTGGTGTCACCAACCTGTGCTCCCGGCTGAAAAAATCCAGTTACCAGAATACCGGGAAAATCATTAATTAAATATAAATTTTCTTCAACTGCTGAACTAGTAACAGGATTTGTCAGCATATCATCAAAACTTGATGATATGGTTTCCACGTCATACATCTCGTTATCATGCACCTCAACTTCACCCAGCGTTCCAAGCAACAATGTTAAAGTAACAATTCCGTCACGCACTTCCTGCTGGGGAATGTAAGCCTTAGCCAGAATAAAACCGCGCTCTCGATAAAACTGTGTAATTCTATCCGCAACAGTCTCAATCGTGCCTAACGTAATTCCTCGATTAGAGCGCTGCTCTCGAATCAACCAAACCAATTTTTGCACTTCTAAATCTGTTACGTGTCGCTCCATTGTGTCTTCTTCAATTTCTACCAATAAAGTCGACACCTCTTCCAACTCGGTTTTGGTAAAACCGGATTTTTCAACTTTATACTCTTGCATTAATTCAAAACGAATATCTTCAATTAATGTATCGATATCTTTTTTGGTAATACCCAACTCGGGGTATTCAACTATACCCTGCAATTTGAATTTTTCGACGTTAAGGCGCGGGCCCGAATCAGGGTCAGGATCGCGATCCCGCACACTGGGAATATCCAAATCTTTAAGCATAGACTTACGCTCAAGTTCTGGCATTTCGGTGATTTCTGGCATTTCTAAAAAGCCAGCCCAACTTATGGCAGGCAGAAATAAAACCAGTAAAATAGGAAGTAAAAGTGTGAATACCCTGTTTTGCAAAACTCGCCCTACATATCGTTTTTTAAAATTTTATGATTAGATTCTATTAATTTCTCAACGATATTAAAGACTCTGCATCATCCTGATTGGTGCCGAATTATATCCTTTTGAAAAAAATATTTCTTAACAAAAAACTATACAACTGGCCATTTGAGCCTGTCATTTTCATGCTTAGAATGTGTTATAAAATCAAGCAGACTAGTTTTTCTATTAACGGAGAACTTTGCACACAAGCTCAGCAAGCCAAAATATAAAATAGATGTCATTTCATTCTTTAAACGTTTTCTTGCATTATTGCTAAGCTCTCTAATAATTATTGTAACCTGGCATCGTCTTCCAGCTCATCTTCAAACAACTGGTCACGCGGCATGCGAATTGACACATCTTGTAAACTGTAGTTTTGAAGATCGGTAAAAATCGCTGGATCAATATCACCCAACGATTCAACTTCAACCAATAGCTCACCCGCAATTGCCGATAATACACCTAAGCCGCTTACATCAATACCGGTTGTTGTGAGATTAACAGGTTCTTCCGGATAATACCTTGCAGACACTCTTAGTGTATCAATAAAAATAAAACTATCTTCACCGGTAATACTGTTATTTGTTCGCGGAACATTTAACACTAAGGGACGAAATGCGGAACCAAAATCACCTCTAACACCAAAGAAAGTGGCTTGGTTTGCAGTAAAGTCCGGATTAATTAAACTACCATTTGGATCGGTTTCTGGGTTTGTACCCGAAATAAAAGCTCCTGTTCCCAAATAACTACCATTGGTGGTGATCATAAATAAAACACCCGTGTCTCTATCTACAATTACACTGTTCGGATTAATCAAAAAATTATCATCTGTCCGTATATTGGTTATACCGTTAGGATCCGTTGCCGATGTACGTACCGCATCATTCTGCAATGCAACAATTTCCAGTTCGCCGGTTTGTTCAATCCAAAGCGCACCCGAACCCGAATTAATCACATCCATGGTCTCCACTTGAGTGCCAATTCGGTTGCTATCGCCAGTACCCATTCCAGCACCGGTGCGCGTTTGCATATTTAACGCTAAGAAATTTACACTACTACCATTTGCATCACTAATATTAGTTAGCGTACTAACGCCCGCCGTGCCATTCAGTGCCGAAAGCAAGCCAACATTAACCGTATCATTCGCATTATATTGAATGCTTCCGTCGGTTACGGTTGTTGAAGCAGTGCCGCCCATTGCAATGCCCAGCGTTGAGGCAAACGTCACATCATTTTGCACAGCAATATTGCCGAGCTGATTAATGCCCGCGCCATTTACAAGTAAATCACCATTGCTTAACGTAATGTCTCTATTTAAATTAGCCACACTAGACGTTGCATTTAAAGTAGTATTGCTCACCGTATTTAGCAAACCGTTAAGAGTTATGCCCATCGCGATAATTGAATTATCTAATGCACCCGTAGCTGTAATGTCATTAGCAAATACAGCTACCGCACCACCGCTATTAATATCATAATTGCTCACACTAATGCTACCGTTTACGATTAAACCTTCAGACGTAATGCTAAGCAACCCCGGTGTCGTAATCGACTCAACCGTAGTTGCTCCCGCACCAGAATTTAATGCCACACTACTTGCCGTAATATCATTATCGGTAATGGTTAAAGCACCCGAAGCAATATCTAATACACCTGCAACATTTAACTGATCACTTGATAATGCATTAGTGCCATTACTGATCGTTACATTATTCGCATTTAAAATGCGTATTGCATTTAAATTATTCGGGCGCTCTAAAACAATATCCTGCGCAACTAACGTGTTGGTATTAATGGCATCAAGAGTTGTTAAATTACCTACCGTAAATGCAGCGTTTTGAGTAATCGCCCCACCCGATGTTATGCTTAAGTCATTAGAAATATTTAATGCATTTATATTGGTAGCTAATGTATTAACCACGGCAACATCAGCAAGTGCCGCTGTCGGCGTAGTAGCAGAAAAAGTTAATGCTCCGGTTAATGCGTTCGCCGAATTATTTAACAAAATGCTTCCTGCATTGGCAGCAGTAAATGATGCCGTGCCATTAACGGTTAATGCACCACTTAGAGCATCGTTTGAGTTAGTAATATTTCCTGCAGAAGTCACTGCCAGATTACCGGCAATTAGGTTAGAGCGAATATCAAAACCGTTAGTCGCTGTATCCGCATCCACCAAGCTTACATCTTGTGCATTAATAATATTTACTCGATTAAACTCATTAGCAGTTTCATCTAAAGTAATATTACCGGCGTTGGCTGGTGTGCCTGCGGTTAAGTTGGCGGTACCCGTTACCGCAAGCGCCGAATTACTCGTATCGGTAATATTACCGACAAGTGTAATCACGGACAAATCTACAGCGATATTTGAATCCATTCTCGTCGCATCTGTTGAGCCAAAATTAATACCATCGGTATCGCTAACACTAACCGTGCTGGCATTTTCAAATACTATATTATTAAAATTATTAGCCGCGTTAGCAACTGTTATGTCGTTACCCGTAGCATCAAACCAGGCATTTTGGCCAACGGTTAAAACACCATCATTGGTAATAATTCCATTGGCTAATACATCTAAATTATTAGACACATTAATATCACCCAATTGTAGCGCCCGGTTATTTGCAATAGTCACATCTAATAATGCCAAACCATTGTTTGAATTAAATGAAACGCTACCTTGTAAATTATTCAATGCCTCATCTAAAACAATTGAACGCCCCGCATCAACCGTAAAGCTCGCATCATTTACAACGCTTAACATTGCGTTTTGTGAAATATCAGAGCCATTGCGAGCGATCATATTAAAATCGCCCCGTACATCTGAGCCGGCTAACACAATATTATTTGCATTAGTTAAAGCCACTGTATCAGTATTGGTGTTAGTTAAGTTAATTGTGCCAGTGAAATTATTATTAATGTTGGTTAAGTCGATGCTACCATCACCCGCATTAATACTAACCATACTGGCATTAATATCTGCCGGGGCTTCTTGCGAAATTCGACCACTTTGCGTGACAGTACCATTGGCATTAACCGTGAAGGTTCCCGAGCCAATGTTTGACGCCGCAAATCGAATTGTGTTTGCATCTGCAATTTCAACAAAATTAGCTGCGCTGTTATTGAGCACGACATCGCCAACAAAGTCATTGGTCAAGTTTCCAAGGTCGATAATACCGGCACCGATATTAAATACCATATTACCTGTCGTTGCTCCAAACTGATTGGCTGTTTGAATAATCGACGTGCCATCAACCTGATTTACACTAGTGGCATCTATTTGCAATGAACCACCACTAATTCTAACATCGCCCAACACAAGATCATTTGAATCCTGAATAGTAGCCGAATTGGCTCCTGCGATAGATACAATATTAAAATCATTATCATTAGCCGCATTAGATAACACAATATCAGCAACCGAATCTAAATTAGCATTACCAGAAATAATGGTTTGATCACTTGTGATAGAACCGCCGTTTGAAGTAATATTTAACGTGCCGGTTAACCCAACACTGCTGTCGCCTAATCTAGTTGATGTGCCATCATTAACTAATGTTACAGTGCCACCATTGTCTGTATTTAAACCAATAATTCCAGTTAAATTATTTAAGGTATTATCTAAAACAATATCACTGCCAGCACCAGTAGCCGTTACGTTAAAATTACCCGTTGATGACAATGCCTGCACACCATCGGTAATAGTGCCATTAGCAACGATATTTAATGTACCCGTTGTATCAACTTGATTAAGATTTACGCCATCAGTTTCTTGAATATTTATATTAGCTGTCGAGTCCGTAACCTGTAAATTCGCTACACTAGTAAAAACAGGAGCGCCGCCATTAGTCGTGTTAATTACCGAATCAAGGCGCAGCTCATTGCCGGTTAATACACGAACACCGGTATTGATATTCTCCGCAGAAAAATCGATAAACCCTGATGTGGTATCCACATCAATATTACTCATCACAATAATTGTGCCACCAACGCCTAAATTATTAACGGTTAAACTTTCTTTATTTGAGTAATCGACATCGGCCCAATCAATTGGGTTACTTGCACGGGACAAGTCAAAATTACCAGCGCCTGTGCCGTTGCCGATTAATGTAACGGTATCGGTGCTGTTGTTGCCGCTGATAATTAAATTACTAGCTTGAACAGAGTCTACAATTACGGTCGGATTAGGTCCCGTAGCTCGAGTAACGCCTGTATATGCAATTGATGCAGTTGCTGGTGTCGATGTGTTTTCATAAGTATGGGTTACAATGCCTGTTGTATAATCAACACTATAAGTTGCCGTATCAAAACCGGCTGCTATGCCTGTAATATTTACCCTGTCAGCATTACCAGGGTTGTTCGCTTCAGTTGAAAAAGCAATTGTATTATTATTTAAATCGGATGTTGTTAACCCATCCGCCGTAAACAGATTAATTTTTGCATTACCGCCAGATAAATCGACATTTAATTCGTCATTACCACCACCACCACTTAGTCGGCTAATGGTATCTACAGCTGACTGGTTACCTATTGCACCCGTTGAAGTAATATTAAATTCATCAACCCCCGCACCACCTTGTAAAATATTAAATCCAGTGAAATTAGTGGTGTTTCCATCTGATACAACAGTGCCCGAGTTTACGCCAGTTATTGTCCAGACACTACCTGCGTCACTGGCTCGTAAAATACTTTGCGTAGAGTTGCCGTTGATACCCTCGACATTGGTGACGCCGCTACCAAAAGCAGAAGTATCCCCTACTGCCAGGTCAATTACACCGGTTGAATTCAAATCAATGGTGTCAATTTGAACCGGTGGCCCAGGCAAATCATCAGGGTGCGTACCACCATCAATAGAGCCAAAACTACCCCCATCTACGATACGGAAAATATCCGCAAAAATACCACCTTGTATATTATCGAAATTATTAAATCGTGTTACACCGTCAGTGTCACCTACAGGGAAAAGACCTGTATTAGTATCAACTAAAGCTACAGGGCCGACAGCTCCGGAGTTTGCACCATCAATGATGAAAATCTGGTCAACATCTGCACCAATGATTGTATTGGTTATCACAGGCACTACACCCTCTGCTGTTGGAACAGGGGCTGTAATCGTTTCTATATTATTCGTGTTAAACATGTCAACCGCTGTTAAATCAGCAGCAATAGTCGCTAATGATGAACCGAGAGTAACTGAAATCCCTGTTGACTTCGCGGCCAGGTTTATACTGTCGTCTATTCCTGTTCCACCATCTAGGGTCCCCGATAAACTGCCCGCATCGGTAACACTGAATGAATCGGTATTTACATTTCCAATTAAGTTTTCAATTGTTGCAAAGGTCAATGTATCCATGGAAACATCGGACCTGTATGTACCACCATCTACATCATTTATAACCCAGGTATTGCTGTCGTTAAATGCGGATAAGCTATCAATATTTGCACCACCATTTATGGTGCCGCTAAATAAATTAGTTGATAGTGTGAAATTATCAATGCCGTCGTTACCCGTTAAGGTTTCCATAGCGGTAAACGTAGTGCCTTTAATGGTGCCCGCGCCATCACCCGTGACATCCCAGGCATTTGTATCTGCATCGGTTACACCCGCTTCAGTTGCCAGCATAATAGTATCACTGGCTGTTGCGCCACCGTTAAAAGAACCATTGGCTACTGCACGAGATAGACTAAACGTATCGGCAGTTGTGCCACCGTTCATTTGCGTCATGCTGGTAAATTCCATGCTGGAATTTATATTGCCTGCATAGTCAGATGTAATATTCCACATATTACTGCTAACTGAGGGCCCCGTTAAGGTGCCACTATTACCATTAATAACATCAATATCATTAAAGCTGATAACCGCGTTTAGTGTACCGTTATTGTTTGTGGTTAACTGCCAGCTATTTGTGCCCGTTAGGCGATTAATAATATCCCTGCCACCAGTACCACCGTTGTAAGTACCCGTAGATACATTACTATCCAGGTCAAAGGTATCAACCAGGTTGCCGCCGGTAACGCTACTAATACCAGTGAAATCTATATTATTATTTAAGTCTCCGGTTGGGCTGCCTGCTACAGCCTCAGTAATGGTCCAGGTATTGTTGCCCACCGATGGTCCAGTTAATGAGCCGTTATTACCATTAATTTCATCAATGCCACTAAAACTGATTGTAGTATTTAAGGTGCCGCTATTGTCGGTGTTTAACTGCCAAACATTAGCACCACTGAGTCTGTTGATAATATCGTTACCCGCGGTGCCACCATTATAGGTGCCCGCCGTAACCGTACTCGCCAGATCAAATGTGTCATCTAAACTACCGCCGGTGACGGTGCTGATGCCAGTGAAATCCAGGTTGTTATTTAAGTCGCCGATTGGATTGGCTACTACCGCCTCAGTTATGGTCCAGGTGTTGTTGCCGACCGATGGCCCAGTTAATGATCCGTTATTACCGTTAATCACATCAATGTTATTAAAACTGATTGTGGTATTTAAAGTGCCGTTATTGTCTGTGCTTAATAGCCAAACATTAGCACCAGTGAGACGATTAATAATATCATTACCCGCGGTACCACCGTTATAGGTGCCAGCCGTAACTGTACTCGCCAGATCAAACGTGTCATCAAGGCTACCGCCATTAACCGTGCTGATGCCGGTGAAATCTAAATTATTATTTAGGTCACCGGTTGGGTTGCCTGCAACCGCTTCGATAATAGTCCAGGTGTTGCTAGTTATTGATGGACCGGTTAATGAATCGTTATTGCCATTAATCACATCAATGTCATTAAAACTAATAGAAGTATTCAAGGTGCCGCTGTTATCGGTGCTTAATAGCCAAACATTGCTACCGTCGAGTTGATTAACAATATCGCTACCCGAGATACCGCCATTATAGGTGCCAGCGGTAACCGCACTAGACAGATCAAACGTGTCATCGAAACTTCCACCCGTAACCGTTGTCATGCCGGTAAAATCTAAATTATTGTTTAAATCGCCGATGGGATTACCCGCAGTAATTTCAGTAATCGTCCAGGTGTTAGTTGCAGACGGCCCGGTCAATGTATCATTGTTACCGGTAAGATTTTCTATGCTTGAAAATGCTAATGATGCATTTAAGTTACCCACATTGTCACTGCTTAAAAGCCAACTATTGCCGCTGGCCGTAACCATAATTTCATCACTGCCCATTCCACCAATAATAGAACCAGTAACCGTGCCACCATTAACTTTAAAGATATCAACGGCTGTTCCGCCATTTAAAATCGAGAAGTTATTAAACTGTGTGATGCCCTCAGCATTACCAGGCGGCACCGAATTTAATGAATCTGAAACACTTAAGAAGCCAGTGTTGCTGGCGCTTAATAACCAGGTTGTGGCTTCGTTGCTTGCGTACAATGTGGATGGTGCAGATGCCGCGGATAAATCAACTTGTTCGACATTGATAATATCAAGGCGGCTATTATTATTATCCCCTACCGGAATGGGTAAAGTCGATAAGACCATCTGCACATCAAAACCGGTGGTGTTTCCTGCACCGAGTTGAATAATGTCATTACCTGTACCGCTACCCCCATTAATCAAACCAGTAATATTGCCCGTTGGATCAAATCTAAAGGTATCAGCCGCAGTGCCCCCCGTAATATTATTGAAGTCTGTAAATCTTAAGCTACCGATCGTGCCAGTATTTTCACCATCAATAATCCATAAATTACCCGCATCGTCTCCTGCAATTGTGCTCGTGGTATTAATATTACCAACCACTTCTTCAAATAGCAGCCTTCCGTTAAAACCTGAAGCTAAATCAAAAACAATATCGGTCAGTGAAGATAAATTAATGCTGTCTGTGCCAGCACCGGCATTAATATTACCATCAAAAACACCGTTGACACCAAAATTGAAAGTATCGTTCTGTGCACCGGCTACAATGCTTTCAATGCCATTAAAACCATCAGCCAACCCGCCGTTAATCCCATCAACAGAGCCCTGGTTAACATCGCTAATGCTCCATGCTGTATCTACACCGGAATTATAATTAATCGTTAAAATATCAGTGACAGCATCACCGTTTGTGCCGCCACCGGAAAGCGTGCCATCTAAAGAACCTGAGGTAGTCGCTCCTCCATCATTATTTATTGTAAATTCATCTATACCGTCATTACCGAGTAAAGAGCTATAGCCTGTAAAATAAGTTCTTTCACCACCATCACTGGAAACATAACCAGCGTTAGCACCATCAATCACCCAAACGTTGTAGGCATTTGCACCGATAAAAGTTCCACCGTTGCCAGCAATATTTTCTATGTCATTCACATACAATGTTAGAGGATTCGTAGCTAAGACAGGGTCAGGTAAATTAATGACGTTTTCGAGCGTAACGGGCACTGCAACTGCTGAATAATTAACCTGATCGCCTACGATGTTATTTGCTCTATCAATAAAGTGACCACCACCACTCACTAACCCAATAACCAAACTATTAAATATAAAATTGTCATTACCTGAACCACCGGTAAGGTTTTCAATATTATTAAAGTTTACATTTAAAGCATTACTGCTGTTTAAAGATGTTAACGTGTTACTTGGAGCGGTGGCATCAATTACCCATTGCGTAGCAAAACCTTCAGGGTTAGCAAGATCAGGGGCAGGGTTAGCTATGTCAGGTGCGATTAAAGTGTCAAATGTGGTCGGTGAGTCACCGTAGGCTGCAGCAGAGCCACCGTCTATTGTTAATGCGATAGTTATATTCGTACCGTTAATGGAAAAGATATCCGCACCTGCCGCACCATTAATATTTGCAATCGTAACAGAATCTTCAATATTAAAAGTATCTACTCCAGCGCCACCAATGACCGTTTCCATTCCTCTGAAATCGATAATGGAGGCGATTGTACCGGAACCGCTTAAACCTAAGCTACGGTCAGAGAGCGTCCAGGTACTGGGGTTATCAAAACTCGTTAATGTATCCGTTGCTAATGAGCCACCGATGATTTCTTGAATGCCAATAAATGACCTAATGTAATCAGCACCCCCAACATTAACGCTGCCTTCATTTGCAGCACTTAATACCCAGGCATTAGCAGCCGCCTTACCGGTAATGGTGTTGGTGGTGCCGCC
>Ga0316207_10002106_pt1 | contig 21567 bp, 21 predicted proteins | sample 6weekpyrite_MG_FD_204943 | JGI IMG/M metagenome (GOLD analysis project Ga0316207, IMG submission 204943) | Microbial mat bacterial communities from mineral coupon in-situ incubated in ocean water Damariscotta River, Maine, United States -... | ecosystem: Environmental > Aquatic > Marine >...
CGAGCACTTCCTGCGGGCGGCCATCGGGGCGGTCGATCTTGTTGACGACCACAATCGGTTTGAGGCCAAGCGCAAGCGCCTTACCAGTCACAAACTTGGTCTGCGGCATCGCGCCCTCGGCACTGTCGACCAGCAGGATCACACCATCGACCATCGACAGGATGCGTTCCACTTCGGCACCGAAATCGGCGTGGCCCGGGGTGTCGACGATGTTGATGCGCGTTACTTCGCCATCAGGGCCTTCCCATTCGACGCTGGTGCACTTGGCAAGGATGGTAATGCCGCGCTCTTTTTCCAGATCGCCAGAATCCATCGCGCGCTCTTCAATACGCTGATTTTCGCGAAAAGTGCCCGATTGACGGAAAAGTTGATCGACCAGAGTAGTTTTTCCGTGATCGACGTGCGCGATGATTGCGACGTTGCGCAGGGATGTTGGCGCTTTGGACATGGCTTACAAATTCTCGAATTGGGGCCGCTTCAAATTTGAAGGCGGGGCATGGTTCGCCAGCTTGGTTGTCGAGCAAGATGTCTGGCGACGTTACGGAATGCACCGTTTGTGCGTCAGAGATGTTGCAATGCACCATTCAGGCGGGTTCGCTGGCGCGCCTAGCGCAGCGTGAACAAGGCGGCAAGCTCTGTCGCTCACGAGGGCAAATTCGTCACCGATTCAAGTGTGACGGTGTTGCAACAATGCCTCTGATCCCACGCAATTCTGCGGTTTGGCGGCTTGTCGGTCGCGATACATCTGCTTATCACCTTCCTCAATCGAGGCTGATTGGGGGTGCATCTGGAGATGCGACATTCTCCTCCCGACAGCGTTTCGATGGGATTTGAGGAGAGAGGTTCCATGCGTTCCATTAATTCCGGCGTTGCCGGGTCGTTCCGTTTTAGCCTGCTTGCAGGGGCCGCTGCATTCGCAGTGACCGCACCAAGCGCGGCTTTTGCGCAAGACAGCGACACTGCTGAACCAGACGCCGGCAATGCCAGCGACAGCAATGTCATCATCGTTACCGCATCAAAGCGTGAAACCACGCTTCAGGAAACGCCGATTTCGGTCAGCGTCACCAGCGGTGAAACACTCGAAAACGCGCAAATCCGCGACGTTCTTGATCTGCAAACAGTCACCCCGTCGCTGCGCGTCAGCCAGCTTCAAACGGCTTCTGCATCGACCTTCATCATTCGTGGCTTCGGTAACGGCGATAACAACTTTGGTATCGAGCCTTCGGTCGGCGTCTTCATTGACGGCGTGTTCCGTTCGCGCTCTGCCGGCGCGCTGTCGGATCTTCCCAATGTGCAACGCATTGAAGTTCTGAACGGCCCACAATCGACGCTGTTCGGTAAGAACGCTTCTGCTGGCGTTATCTCGGTTGTCACGCGTGAGCCGCAATTCACCTTTGGCGGCGCGATTGAAGCGACTTACGGTAATTTCAACGCGATGACGCTGAAAGGCGACATCACCGGCCCGATCAGCGAAAACATCGCCTTCTCGATCGACGGCAGCTACAACCGTCGCGACGGTTACGGCACGATCGTCAACCTAGATGAAGAGATTAACGACCGCGATCGTTATTCGGTTCGTGGCCAGCTTTTGATCGAGCCGAGCTCCGATTTCCGCATTCGCGCGATCGCCGATTATTCGAAGATTGACGAAGTTTGCTGCACCGTCGGCAACCTCGTCAACGGTCCGACCGGACCTGCAATTGGCGCCGTGGGCGGCCAGATCCCGACCGACTTTTTCGGCCGCGAAGTGTTCCTTAACTTCGTACCCGAAAACGAAGTCGAGAATTATGGCGGCTCGGTCCAGATGGACTGGGAAACCGGCCCGCTGACGCTGACCTCGATCACGTCCTATCGTGAGCTGGACAACAACTTCCTGACCGATATCGACTTCACCAGTGCGGATGTTGCAACCGAAACCCGCGCACAGCAGGTCGAAACTTTCACTCAGGAACTGCGGATCGCGTCCGATTTTGACGGGCCGATCAACTTCCTGCTCGGCGCTTTCTACTTCGATGAATCGATTGCCCAGCAAAGTGCGATCCAGAACGGCAGCCAGATCCGTAACTTCTTCGAGATTCTCGCTGGCGAGAACCCCGTGGCAGTTTTGACGGGTCAGCCGACCCTGTTCAACGGCTTGGAGCAGAGCTTCGGCTTCCCGCAGGAATCGATCTTCAACACGCCGCTGCTGACGTCCGAAACGTTCTTCATGAACAACACGGCTTGGTCGGTGTTCGGTACGGTTGATTTTGAGCCGGTTGATGGCCTCATCATCACCGGCGGCTTTAACTACACCGATGATGAAAAAGACTTCGGTCTTGCGCAGCAAAGCTTTGACCCGCTGGCGCAGGTCAACTTTGTCGATGCGTTCATCACGCAAGCAACCGCGCTCAACCCGGGTTTGCCGACCGTCACAGACCGTGCCGGTTTCCAGGCTCTTCCGGCTGCGGTTCAGGCTGGTCTGCTGGCCGCTGCTACCGATCCGGCGCAGAACCCGCTGCTGGGTCTGGCTGCGTTCCAGTTCCAGCCACCGTTCTTGAACTTCCCGAACTCGGTTGAGCCGGGCGTTACCAATGACGACAAGTTCACCTACCTGATCCGTGCTTCGTACGAGGTCTCTCCGGAGGTCAACGTCTATGCAAGCTACGCAACAGGCTTCAAGGCGAGCTCGATCAACCTGTCGCGTGACAGCCGTCCGTCGAACACCGATTTCCTTGCAGGACCAGCCGGATCGACCTTCGCAGCGCCTGACTCGGCGATCATCAATGCCGGTCTGGCCGTTCCGAACCTGGTTTCCGGTTCGCGCTTTGCCGGTCCGGAAGAAACCGAAGTCTACGAAATTGGCGTCAAAGGCCAATGGGATGGCGTCGGTATCAATATCGCTTTGTTCGACCAGAGCATCGAGGGCTTCCAGAGCTTTGCGTTCACCGGCACTGGCTTTGCGCTGCGCAATGCAGGTAAGCAGTCGGTTCGCGGTTTCGAAATGGATGCGACCGTCGTTCCGACCGATGGCCTCGTCCTGACCTTTGCGATGACGCATCTCGATCCGCTGTTCGACGACTTCCCCGGAAGCGTCCTTGGCGATCTGACCGGTGTGCGTCCGGCGGGCATTCCGTCCTTCTCGATCGCGACCTCGGCGACCTACACGCATGAATGGGATAGCGGCACTGCGCTGATAACGCGCATCGACTACAACCATGAAAGCAACACGGCGATCAATAACGGTCTGCCGACCTTCGGTCCCAACAACTTCAGCCGCGAAGTGAACCTGGTCAACGGTTCGATGACGCTGAAGCTGAACAACGGTCTGGAAGTCGGTATCTGGGGTCGTAACCTGCTCGATGCCGAGTACATCACGACCATTTTTGACAGTGTGGCACAGGCCGGGTCGGTTTCGGGTTACCCCAACCAACCGCGCACCTATGGTGGCCTTGTCCGCTTCAAGTTCTGATCTTAACCGATTAGAATTGCACAAGAAAAAGGGGCCTCGCCAGCAATGGCGGGGCCCTTTTTCGTGCGTGTGGGAGTGGTTCGCTGACCGCTTATCAACTTTTGCATTTGCCAGTGCGCGTCCAAATCGGCACTTTGGCCCTGATGTGAACACCATCCGCGCATGAGGGGTGCGCCTATTGGATGCAGTTGTTCCAATATGAGGGGGACTAAAATGAACATTGATATTGGCCGTGTGTTTTCCAACACGTGGGAGATGATCAAGCAGCGTTTCTGGCTGCTGTTAGGCCTGTGGGCCGTGTTTTTCGCAGTGCAGATGGTTTTCGCGATCATCTTTTCGGTGATTATGGGCGGCTCTTTTGCAGCCGCTGCTTCGGGCGGCGGGGATGCGATGCTCGAAGGGTTGGGCGTTGGCGCGATGGTGATGATCTTTATCCTATACATCGGCTACATAATGATCGCCTTGGCGCAGCAATGTTCGATGACTGAAATGGCATCGCCGATCGAAAAACCTGAGTTTGGTCAGGCATTCACAAATGGGTTTAGGGCCGCGCCGACCTTACTTGGCCTGCTCTTTGTGTTGCTTTTAGGCTATATCGGCTTTGCGATTGTCGCAGCGATCATTGGGGCGATCCTGTCCATTCTGGGCGAGATCGGCGGTTGGCTGATGCTCCTGATCGTCATTCCCGCAGCGCTTTATCTGATGGCGCGTTTGAGCGTGATTGTGCCGGTCATTTCGGTCGACAAGGAGCGCAATCCATTCAAAGCTATCGGGCGCACCTGGAACATGACCAATGGTAAGGCGCTCTCCATTATTGTGGTTTTCCTGATCGTGATCGGGGTTGCGCTGTTGATGATCGGTATTCCGATCTTCGTAATGTTCGGATCTGCCTTTGGTGCTGCGGCAAGTGGTGACCCATCGGCTGCCGCAGGTGCAGTTGCGGGTGTCATTGGCGGCTTCTTACTGATCTTCCCGCTGTTTATCATCTATTCGATTTTCAGCGCGGCGATCATTTCGTGCCTGCATGCTGAAGTGACTGACAGCACCGCCGAAAAGGCGCAGGAAACCTTCAGCTAACCCGCTGATTGCCTTGAGGATCGCTCTCGCTGCTTAAAGCTCTCTAAGAGCCTGCGCCGGTTTGGCGCGCAGTAGCGGGAGTGATCCGCCAAGGGCAAAGGCGAGCACCATTGCAAGGCCAAGGCCTAGGACAGCCAGCACTGCGCCCCAATCGGGCAACCAGTCAAATTCGAACAGCTGCGTGACAATCACCCAGCCAAGCGCCGATCCCAGCGCCAATGCGACAAGCGCAAGGCTTGCTGCGATCAGGCCGTATTCGGCCAGTTGCAGACCCAATATCTGCCGCCTGCTTGCGCCCATGACGCGCAGCACAACCGTGTCGTAGGTCCGCGCAGCGCGGGCCGCGGCAATTGCGCCCATCAGCACAGCCAGCCCTGCCAGCACCGCCACAGCGGCAGCGGCGAGCGTTGCAAGGCCGACCTGTTCAAGGATGGTGCGCGCTTGGCTCAACACTTCGCCCACTTCGATCACGGAACTGGAGGGGTATTCCTGCACCAATGATCGCAGCAATGCTCCGCGTGCTTCTATGCCTTCTGCACTATCAGCGCTGTCTGGAAGGTCGATTGTCGCGGCGAGTTTGTGCGGCGCATCCGAGATCGCATTGCGTGAAAAGACCATGGTGAAGTTGAACCCCATTGTCTCCCAATCGATTTCGCGCAGGTTAGCGATCCGCGCGGTGCGCTCTGATCCAAGGATACCAATGGTGAGCATGTCGCCCACTTCGAGGCCCGCTGCATCGCCAAATTGCTTGTCGATTGAGACAAGCGGCTCGCCTGCATGATCGGCATCCCACCATTCACCTTCGACCACGCGGCTGCCTTCTGGCGGAGCATCGGCATAGGTGATCCCGCGTTCGCCGCGCAAAGCCCATGCACCTTCGGGGATTTCTTCCAAGTCGGCGGTGCGCTGCATCTCGCCTTCAGCGCCAAAGGCCAGTACCGAACCGCGCAAAGTGGGAACCGCGCGAACACTTGCATCGGGGAAAGGGGTCTCGATTAGTTCGAAAAAGCGTTCTTCGCCTTCGGTAGGCACGTCGATGACAAAGTAATCGGGCGCCTCTTGCGGCACACGGCTTTGGATATTGCCGTCAATCGCGCTCTGGATCGAAGCGAGCAGCACAAAGGATGCAAGCCCAAATCCTAGCGCGGTGACAAGCGCACCTGTCGGCGCACCGGGCCGATGGATATTGGCCAGCGCAGATCTCAGCAGCGGGTTTGACGGTCGAGGAAGCTTGCGCGCGGCATATTGCAGCAGCAGTCCCAATCCGGCGAGCATCGCCAAGGCACCGCCTGCGGCAATCAGAAAACCGCCTGACAGGAGCGGCTGAGCCGTCGTGACCAGTGCCAGCGCGCAGATCGCGGCAATACCAACTCCGGTTGCGATCAAGGCACGCTTATCGCGCGCTAGCGGGACAATCCGGCTGCGCATCAGGGCCATCGCCGGGAAACTGCGTGCGCGTAGCAACGGCGCAGCGGCAAAGGCAAAGGCGACCAATATGCCATATGCGCCTGCCAATAGGAGCGGGGCGGGTTCGACCACAAAGCCGCTTTCAACCGGCAACAACCCTTCAAGCGCCATGCCGAGCAGCGGCGTAACAAGCACGCCTGTAGCAAGTCCCAACAGGCTGCCCGCAAACGCGGCGACTGCGATCTGGAGCGCGTAGATCCGCACGATGTCACGCGATGATGCGCCCAGCACTTTTAGGGTCGCAATGCTCGCGCGGCGTTGATCGAGATAGGACGATACCCCTCCTGCAATCCCGATCCCTGCAATCACCAACGCGGCAAGGCCGACCAGCGTCAGAAAGTCGCTCATCTGCGACACAAATCTGTCTGCACCCGGCGATGCGCGGTCGCGGTTACGGAAATCAAATCCGGCATTGGGGAAGGCTTCGGCCAGTTCTTCCTCGACCGTCTGCGGATCGGCAGACTGATCGGCAAAGGCGATGCGATACTTGCTTTGATAGAGCGATCCGGGTTGCAGCAATCCTGCATCCACCGGCACGTCTTTGGCCACCAGAACAGTTGGCCCCAGCTGAAACCCTTCGGATAGCCGGTCGGGCTCTGTTTCGATGACACCGGCTGCGCGCATGGTCATAGTGCCAACGCGGAACGTATCGCCAACTTCGATATTGAGCCGGTCGAGCGCGCCTTGCGCAAGGTAGGCGTCATCGCCGCTCGGTGCGGCGCGTTCTTCACCGCCTGTGATTGTGAAGGTGCCGTAAAGCGGCCAGCGGTCATCGACAGCCTTTAGCTCAACGGGAGCTGCTGCATCGGCGGTGCTGGCCATCGCCTGCATCCGATAGCCGCCCGAATATTCGCCATATTCGCCCAGTGCCGCGAGTTCGGCATCGTTGAGGTCACGCTGCCACAGTTCAACCTCAAGGTCGCCGCCCAGCAGTTCCTGTCCTGATGATTGCAGCTCGCGCTCGATCGAGGCGGTTAGAGTGCCAATCGCAGCAAGCGCAGCGGTGCCGAGGAAAATACAGACCAGCAGCAGCCGCAGCCCCTTAAAGCGGGCATTGAGGTCGCGCTTGGCAATTTGCCATGCAGCGCCCCAGTCAAGGCCCGTAGAGGCGGCATCGGCACTCATTCAGCGGGTTCCTTGACCGCACCGCTCTCAGCGTCGGTATTGTCCTTGCGGGTGTCTGAAACGATCAGGCCATCGGCCATCGTCAGCACCCGGTCACACTTTTCAGCGAGTTTTCGATCATGGGTGATGATCAGCAAGGTCGCGCCGGTTTCTTTGCGGCGGGCAAACAGCATATCGACGATTTCTTCGCCGGTGCTGACATCCAGATTGCCTGTCGGCTCATCTGCGAAGATCAGTTGCGGCCGCGGAGCGATGGCGCGGGCAATCGCAACGCGCTGCTGCTCACCGCCAGAAAGCTGGGTAGGATAATGGTCGGTGCGGTGGCCAAGGCCAACAGCTTCAAGCTCCGTCACAGCGCGCGGCGAGGCATCGCTTGATCCGGCAAGCTCCATTGGCGTTGCGACATTTTCAGCCGCCGTCATCGTTGGAAGCAGATGGAATGCCTGCAACACGATACCGATCCTGCCGCGGCGCGCTTCGGCCAGACCGTCTTCGTCGAGATTTGCGAAATCCTGTCCGGCGACCTGCAAGGCTCCGCCGCTTGCGCGTTCTAGCCCTGACAGCACAGCCATCAGCGAGCTTTTGCCCGAACCCGATGGCCCAAGCAGCGCGACAACCTCGCCATGCGCGATATCAAGGTCGATTCCGCGCAGGATATCAACCGGCGCATCGCTGGTGCCGAGTGTCAGAGTGAGATTGCGCGCCGAGATTGCGGCGTCTGTCGAAAGGGGGCTTGCTTTGTTTGTCACCAGAACCAGATGGGATAGAGACGGGTTTCAAACAAGTACGAAATAGGATGCTTCGCAGATGAATATCGGCTTCTTGCAGAAACGAGTGAGAATTGCAGCCTGTTGTGCCGCTGCTTTGACGCTGGCCGCATGCGGCAGCGAAGCTTCTGTCGATGCGCCCGCGCGACCCGCCGATGGTTCGATTGCGGACGGCGAGCTTGCGATCCCGGTTATGGGCGAAGAGGTGCGCATCCTTGCCTTTGGTGACAGTTTGTTTGCCGGATATGGTTTGGCTGAAAACGAGGGCTATCCCGAACGGCTTGAGGCAGCATTGCGCGGGCGCGGGATCAATGCGCGCGTTGTCGATGCAGGCGTTTCGGGCGACACAAGCGCAGGTGGCCGCGACCGGATCGGCTTTGTCCTTAATGGGCAGGAGGAAAAACCTGACCTGTTTATTCTGGAATTGGGCGGAAACGATCTGCTGCGCGGGATAGAACCCGCTGAAACGCGCGCCAATTTTGAAGCCATGCTGTCCAACCTGCGCGAGCGCGAGATACCCGTCCTCTTGATGGGAATGCGAGCACCGACCAATTATGGCCCTGAGTTTCAGGCAGAGTTTGACGCGATGTATGGCGAACTCGCAGGCGAATACGACACCGCGCTAATCCCGTTCTGGCTCGAAGACATCTATCAGGATCAAAGCCTGTTCCTGCCCGATCGCATTCACCCAACCGCCGAAGGGATCGAGGCGCTCGTCGCATCGACAATCGAAGAGGTGACGCAGGCCTTGCCCGATGAAAGCGGCACGGGCGCAGAGGCCGGCGCGAACTAAAGCCGTTTTAGCGCGCCTCCGCTAACCTGCCAGATCGCTGCCTCGCTTTCGATCTCCGCAAAGGGGGCAAGTTCGGTCCCGGTCATCCATATTTGCGCCCCGCCGCCGCGTAGCCGGCGAAACAACTCGGCGCGCCGCACCGGATCGAGATGCGCGGCGACCTCGTCAAGTAACAGCACACTTGGCCGGCCCGATGCGGCCAGCACGCCGTGGGCCAATGTGATTGCGATCAGCATCGCCTTTTGTTCGCCGGTCGAGCACGATGCCGCCGCTTGGCCCGAAGATGCCATCACCACATCCAGTTCATCACGATGCGGCCCGGTCAGCGCGCGACCAGCGGCGCGATCTCTGGGACGGGCACGGGCGAGTTCGGCAAGCAAGTCCTGCGGATCGGTCGGCCCACCGGGGCGATAAGCAAGGATAGGGCGGGCAAAGGGTTCAGGCGGCAGAGCCGAAAGCTCGTCTGCCAACCGTGTGACCAACATAGCGCGATTTTGAGCGACCACGCTGCCATGCTGCGCAACCTGCGCCTCTATTGCATCGAGCCAGCGCGCATCACCGCGCTCCTCCAGCAGGCGATTGCGTTCGCGTAGTGCGGTTTCCAGTTGGCTCACCGATTTTGCATGGGTCGGCTCTATTGCCAGCGCCATTCTGTCGATGAAGCGCCGCCTTGCGCCTGCGCTGTCAGTGAACAGGCCGTCCATCGCCGGTGTCAGCCACGAAACCGCCTGCCATTCGGATAGGGCGGAAGCGCTTGTCTCGGCCCCGTTGATCCGCACCAGACGGCGGGTGGGGCGCTCTGGCGCTGTATAAGTGCCCAACCGTGCAGAAACCTGCCCTTGCTCGATCAATGTCGCACCAATGGCAAAGGCGCCTGCCGCATCATCGGGCGAGGCCTTGCGTGCCAGATCGGCCAAAGGTGCACGCCTCAACCCGCGCCCGGGCGCTAGTAGCGAAAGCGCTTCTAAGACATTGGTTTTGCCTGCGCCATTTTCGCCCACCAGCAGATTGAAATGCGTGGTATCGGCAAGCTCGCTTCCTTCGTGATTGCGAAAGTTTTGCAGAGATATCTTTGCGAGCGCCATGGTCATCAGCGGGGTAGCACGGGCGGCATCAAAGGCCAGCTTTGCGGCTGAAAAATCCCCAATCCCAATAGGTGGGAAAAAACACCAACCTTTCGGATTGATGAACGAAACGTTATCTTACAAATTGATACAAAACGGCAGAATTCTGCGGTTTTTCGAGTTTGGCACAGCTCCTGCAAAGTATTGGACGACCCCGGGATGAGCCCAGGGAAACAAACAAATACTCGATTGGAGATACTAAAATGACCGCAACTGACTTCTCGAACCGCTTTGCTGCCGCCGCTTTCTCGGTGATCTTCTCAGCTGCAATGTTCGCTTACGCAATCGTTCCTGCCACCCCGACACTGGCTTAATCCAAACTGGCCTAATTCAAAACGGCCAGTCCCTACATCCCCCGAAAGGACCCTAACAATGTTTGCCAATGATACCGCCAACCGCCTCTTCGCCGCCGCTTTCTCGGTCGTGCTGACGGCAGGCGTCTTCGCCTACGCGATTGTGCCCGGTAGCCCCGCTATCGCCTGATAAGGGCTCCGAGCACTCTATCGAGATTTCCTCGATCGCGACTTCCCCGAACGCAGATAACGACGCGAAACTCGATCACCCCTCTTTCTTAAAGGACCCGATGATGTATTCATTCTTTGAACTTTCCGGCACGCCAGGCGCCCGCGCCGCTGCCGCTGCCGGGTCACTGATTATCACTATGGTGTTTATGGCCACCGCGATCATCCCCGCGAGCCCGAGCGCCGCCAACGCAACTGTAACTATGATTGGAGCACTCGCATGAGCAACCTGACCCACAATAACGGCCGTCCTCCTCAGAACGGCTTTCACCTCGACAAGCAGGAAGGCAAAGTGTTCGGCGTATGCGCTGGCCTTGCCAACTGGTCGGAAGTTGATGCGCTTTGGTGGCGTCTGGGATTTGTCGGCACGACCCTTTTGGGCTTTGGTATGCCGATCCTGGTCTACATCGCGATCGCGCTGATCGCTGACTAAACCGGAATACCAACCGAACAAAGAAAAGAGGGGCCAGCACGGCCCCTCTTTTTGTTTCTGCTTTTGATGCGCGAGATTACATCGCGCTGATGCCGCCATCCATCTTGATCTCGGCGCCTGTCATAAAGCGGCTTTCATCGCTCGCCAGATAGACCACCGCGTTAGCAATGTCGTTTGGCTCGCCAACAAATTTGAGCGGGATCTGACGCGCCAATTTGTCCATCAATACCTCTTTGGGGATTGAGTGGTGTTTGGCAGTGCCATCAAGGATGGGCGTATCGACAAAGGTCGGGTGCACCGAATTGCAGCGGATCTGCATGTTGTTCTTGGCACAATGCAGCGCGATGGATTTCGACAGCATCCACACGCTTGCCTTCGACGCGTTGTAGGCGGGCATCGTATCGCTGGCGATCAGGCCGGCGATGCTGGAGATGTTGACGATTGATCCGGGCGCATGTTCGCGCATCAACGGCAGCGCCTTTTGACATCCGTGAAAGATCGAATTGACGTTGATGTCAAAGCAGCGCTGCCAATCATCAAAATCACACGTCTCGATATTGCCGGCAACGCCAATACCGGCATTGTTGACCAGCACATTGAGCCCGCCCATCTGATCGCGTGCAGCGTCGACTGCGGCTTCCCACTGATCGGGGTCGGTCACGTCATGCGCGATTGCAAAGGCGGTACCTGCGCCCATTTCGGCATTGACGATTTCAGCCGTCTCGGCCGCGCCATCGCCATTGATATCAGTGGCGAGTACCCGCGCGCCTTCTTGTGCCAAGCGGATGCAATGCGCCCGTCCAAGCCCTTGCGCACCGCCGGTTACCAGCGCCATTTTGCCTTCACAGCGTTTCGTCATTCTACTTCCACTCCCAAAAACTCCGGTGTGAGCAGCATCGCTACCCGCACATCGACACCGTGGCCAGCGCCGCGCCATTCGGCGACGAATTCGCCAAGATCAGCCAGAGCCACACGGTGCACATTGATATTTTCACTGTCGGTGCCGCCGCCAGCACTTACCTTTGTAAGTCCGGTTGCGCGCAGCAGCGTGAAGCTTTCCGAGACCATTCCTGGGGAGGAGAAAAACTCGCCCAGATTTTCCAGATTATCTGCGTGATAGCCTGTCTCTTCTTCCAGCTCGCGCATGGCCGCATCAAGCGGGTCTTCGTCCTGATCATCGTCGTGATCACCGACAAGGCCAGCAGGTATTTCTAGACAGAACTGGCCAAGCGGGACGCGGTATTGGCTCACGAGAATGACATGACGCGTGCCGTCATCATCTTCGTCCAATGCGATGATCGCAGCCGCTCTGATGCCGCGTGCGCGCCCGACATATTCCCAGCGGCCACGGCGCTTTGCATTGATGAAGCGGCCTTGCCACATCATCTCTTCGGGTTCGTCCGCGTCGCTATCGCGGATCAGTTCAAATTCGCTCATGGGGAAGGGGCTTAGACCTCGATCAGGCGATCGGGAAGCTCGTTTTCATCCTCGTCGCCCTTGGGAAAGTGTTGCGAGAGGACAAAGCCAACGTCGCGCACGCCCGCTGCCATGCCTTCGGCGATGCGGCCCTGTTTGATTTCGGCGAGCATATCACCCATCGCTTCGCCCCAAACCTCGGCATCGACCTTTTCCGCGATTGGGCGGTCAGCGACGATTTCGGCCCGGTGTTCCGACATTGAGAGGTAAATGAGCACGCCTGTGCGACCATGGGTGCGGCGTTCGGCGCCGACCTTGAAATGTTTGACCGCCTGATCGTGGACACGCACTGTTTTTACAGGTGCAGGGATCAGCGCAAATCGCAAGGCATCCCACTGTTGAACGCCCCATGTGATCGCAAAGGTCAAAAGCCCCAAGGCAATCGTCATGCTGGCAAGCTCTCCGGTGGTCCATTCATGGCTCCACCCGCCGATCAGCGCGTCCCACAGGTTTAGGAACGGTTCGGGAAAGGCTGCAAACGCGCTCATCGCGGTAAAGGAAAGCGCTGCTGCCCAGACGAGCACAACGTCGGTATATCCATCGCTGCGATCAGCCAGAACGGTGAGGATTTCACCTGATGTTTCCATCTCGGCACTGCCGACAGCATCGGAGACGATCTTGTGCTGGGTTTCGTTGAGATAGCCCATTTCTTACCAGCCCCCTGAGGCGCCGCCGCCTCCGAATGAACCGCCGCCGCCGGAGAAACCGCCGCCGGAAAAGCCGCCACCGCCGCCGCCGCCGCCTGACATCGCGCCGCGAGCGATCGCGCTGCCGATTTCCCAAAGGATGATGTTGGATGCGACATCGCCTGCGGTCTGGCCGCTGCCGCGCTCACCCCACGGGCCTTTGCCCTTGGAACGATAACGCCGCCTGCGCCGTCCGCCGCGAATGATCGGCAAGACAAAGAAGAAGAACATGAAGGCAAGCCAGATCAGCGTGCCAATGGGGAACCCGCCATCGCTGGAACGTTCGGCATTGGCTTCCTGATTGATCCGCGCAGCCTCTTCGGGCGTCAATTGCAATTGCGCGATGATCGCGTCGGTGCCGTTCATGATGCCGCCGGGATAATCATCAGCGCGAAAGCGCGGGATGATCGTCTTTTGGATGATGATCGAGGACAAGGCATCGGTCAGATACCCTTCGAGGCCATAGCCGACCTCGATCCGAACCTTGCGTTCGGTAGGGGCCACCAAAAGCAAGGCGCCGTCATTGCGATCCGCATCGCCGATCCCCCATTCGCGGCCAAGACGATAGCCGTAATCAGCAATGTCATAGCCTTGCAGGTCGGGCACAGTTGCCACGACCAATTGCCGCTGGGTCTGCGTCTCCAACGCTTCGAGCTTTGCGGTCAGCGCGGCTTCGTCTGCGGGGGAAAGGATATTGGCATTATCGACCACCCGGCCTGTCAACGCAGGAAAATCCTGCGCCGCAAGCGGGGCGGCGATAAGCGCGAGGATCGCACCCAGGAGGATGGCAAAACGTCTCAAGCTGCTTCCTTCAATTCGTATGGCGTGACTTCATCGATTAAGCTGTCCACCCCGGCTGCGACACCGGATTCGTAGTCAGAATCTCTGAAATGCGGGATGATATCTTCACGGATGATGACTGCAGCTTCCTCATCGCGGACGCTGGCTTCAAGGCCCAAGCCGACCTCGATCCTCACGCGGCGCTCATTGGGAGCGACGAGCAGGAGCAGCCCGTCATCGCGTTCTGCGCTGCCTATTCCCCATCCATTGGCGAGATCGAACGAATAGGCTGCGATCGTTTGCCCGCCAAGATCCGGGGTCGTTGCGACGACAAGTTGCACGCCTGTTTCGTCTTCCAGAGCGGCCAATTTCACCTTCATCTCCGTTTCGAAATCCGGCGAGAATATTCCTGCTGCATCGACAACTCGCCCGGTCAATTCGAGCGCGGGGGCATCGGCAAATACCTCTACTTCCGGCGCTCCGGTTTCGACAGCGCAGCCCGCTAGGAGCAGCGCTGCCGGGACAGCGGACGAAAGGCGTTTCATGCTCCCCAGTCGCTCAGCCTCAATTAGAGGTCATGTCGATGGTCGGAGCGACCTCTGCACCTTCGGTTACGGCCGAATAGGGCGTGATCGGTTCTGCGCCATGGATGATGTTAGCGCCGATCGTATCGGGGAAGGTGCGGATCGTGGTATTATAGGCACGCACGGCCTCGTTGTAGTCGCGGATAGCGACAGCGATGCGGTTTTCGGTGCCTTCCAGCTGGCTTTGCAGCGCCAGATAGTTCTGGTTCGACTGGATTTGCGGATAGGCCTCGAAACTGGCAAGCAGGCGGCCAATTCCCTGACCAAGCTGGCCCTGTGCCGCAGCGAACTGTTCCATCGCCTCGGCATCGCCAAGGTTGTCAGCGTCGATCGTAATGCCTGTCGCACGCGCGCGTGCTTCGGTTACTTCGGTAAGGATGGCGCGTTCGTTTTCAGCTGCACCTTGCGCAACTTCGACGAGGTTGGGGATGAGGTTTGCACGGCGTTGGAACTGCGCTTCGACATCAGCCCATTTGGCCTTTGCCTCTTCTTCTGCAGCGGGAACCGAGTTGATCCCGCAGGCAGCCAGCGTGAGTGAAACGGCGGCGATAACAATGCCGCGCCCGAAATTGCGCAAATTCATGTAGGTCCCTCCAAAAGGCGCGCTTTGCCGATTACTGGCGATGCAAGTGATCGCACAAGCGCACGTTGTCCTGTCTTATCTATATAGCACACCCAAGCCCGCTTTCAAGGAGTCCCCAACGCGCAAGGCACTACGTCTTGACCGTTTGCCAAGCCTTATGCGACCACAAAATGCAGGGGTACCGATCAAGTTCTAGGGGAACGAAATGCTTACCGAATTCAAGGAATTCATTGCCAAGGGCAATGTTATGGAACTGGCCGTCGCCGTCATCATCGCAGGCGGATTTGCCGTAATCGTCGCATCGATGACATCAGACCTGATTATGCCGATCGTCGGCGCGATCTTTGGTGATGTGGACTTCTCCAGCAAATATTACGTCCTTTCAGGCGAAGTCGAAGCGGGCATGTCGCTTGAGGCTGCGCGCGAGGCGGGTGCAAATGTGCTTGCATGGGGCGCATTCCTGACCTCGGTCATCAACTTCGTCATCCTCGCCTTCATCATCTTCCTGCTGGTTCGTTACGCAAACAAGGCCAAGGCCAAGTTTGAAGAGCCTGAAGAGGAAACCGCAGAAGAGCCAGCAGGCCCGAGCGAAATCGAACTGCTGACCGAGATTCGCGACGCCTTGAAGAAGTAGCGATCTGAGCCGGAGCAGGGGCAAGTCTGTTGTCCCTGCTCACTTCCAATTAAGCTTATTCGCGCTATATAGGGCGTGTCGGGTAACCGACTATGGCGATAAATTGCAGCGTGCAATAGGCACAACGGACCCGGGGGCAGTACCCGGCGTCTCCACCATAACCTTCTGGTTTCAGGAGTTTTTGACGGGGACGAACTAGGATCGACGTGGGCTGAAAAGCGTTGTTTTTGCCCGGGCTGAAAACCCCGTAAAACTGTTCATCTTTATAAGTGCAAACGATAACGAAGCACTCGCAATCGCTGCGTAATGTGACGGCCTAGCGGCCTGAATTTACAAAGCCTATGCGCGGTTGGACCCACCGGGCAACAGAAGCGGATTCCGGGGCTCCGGGGGTAGCTAGCAACAGAAACCCCCACTTTTTATCGCAATCTATGAGTCTTCGGAGCTGTCCATCTGCGCCCGCAATTCCTCGAGCTCTTTCTTCGCCTTGAGCGAATCCAGAATGGCTGCGCCTGCGAGGAACACTGCGCCGGTTGCGGCCCAGAACAGCATCTGGCCCATCCAACCGGGATACTGTTCAAGATAGGCTGCGCCGCGCGAAGTCGCGCCCAGAGCAAGGGCGTAGATGATCACAAAGGCCTCAAGCCTATTCTTGATCACAAACAGCCGTCCGATCTTGCGCAGCATTTCCTCTCCAAAGGTTAACCTGTGTTGGAGCAAGCACCGTGCCAACATCGCATTGGTGCGGCTTGCAATGGTTAACGTGCGTGAGAGTGTAAGCGCATCCGACGCAAGCGTGCAAACGCGTTAACGTTGATTACTTGAGCAATCCCAGATCAAGCGCGTCGAGCAGTGCCGCACGAGCGGCGATCACATCTTGCGCAAGCGCTTCATTGCCCAGATCAGCAGGATCGATCTGTTCGGGCCAGTTTTCGCCGATAACCTTTTCGAGCAAGTCGGCCTTTGCCTCATTAAGCAGGAAGCGCGGATCAACCGTCGCCGGATCGCAAACTACACGGAGGCGCAGGCAAGCAGGGCCGCCGCCATTGGCCATCGACTGGCGCACGTCAACCGGAACGACTTTGCGAATGGGGCCGTTGGAAGCCATCATCTCTTCGCAATATTTCCAAACGCTTGCGCTTTCGCGGCATTCTTCTGGCACGATCAGCGCCATGGTTCCGTCTGGCAGGCTGAGTAGCTGCGCGTTGAACAGATAGGTGCGGATCGCCTCTGCCATTGTGACAGAGGCGGATGGCACCTCGACCACTTCAAGGGCGGGAAACTTTGCACGGATCGCGTCATAGGCGCCTGCGCGGTCGGCAAAGGCTTCCTCGTGGGTGAATAAGACGCGTTCGTTCACCACAGAGACGACATCATTGTGGAACGCGCCTGCCTCGATCGCGGCAGAGTTTTGTTCGACAAAGACGCAATTTTCAGGGTCGAGCCCATGCGCGCGGGCGACAAGGCGGCTGGCCTGTTCGAGCTGACGTGCGGGAAACTTGCCTCCCGTCTTTCCATAAACGAACAATTCTACGCCCGCTGCGCCGTGTCCTTCACAAAAGCGGCCATGATTAGCCGCGCCTTCATCGCCAAAGGTCGGCGGGACGGGGCCGTGGATGGTAAAGTGGTCTTTGTTGCCAAACGCGATGTCGAGCTGGCGCTTTGTATCGGGCCACTCCTGCGCGCGGTGGAGCATTGTGACCAAATTCGCTGGCGTCAGGTGGCATTTGCCATCGGCGGTGTCTGGGGCTGGGCTGACGGTGGCGGCATTGGCGGTCCACATGCTCGACGCAGACCAAGGGGCAGCGCGCAAGGCAGGCGCTTCGCTTCCATCAAAGGCCAGCACATTTTCAAGCAGAGCATTGGGGCGCGGCAACGGCAGGAGAAATCCCTGTGCGCCCAATCGCGCCAGATTGCCGCGCATCTTGGCAACGCCCTGCAAGGCGGCGGCGCGCGGATAGGACGGATCGCCCTTGTGGCTGGCGCTGGCAATATTGCCGAGGCTTAGGCCAGCATAATTGTGCGAAGGGCCAACAATCCCGTCGAAATTGATCTCGATAAGGCTCATCGCGCAACGCTCCACACCGTGTCGCCTTCGCTCACATCAAGCGCATCGGCAGCCGCTGAATCGATGGCAATCCCGCCATTTCCATCCAGCTTGCGTGCGCCGTAACACGCACGGAACGTCTGCAATTTGCCTGTGGCAAGGATCGCGCGTTCACCCTCTTGCAAATCGCCATCGACCAGTTTGCACTCAGAGCTGTTCTTCACGCTTTCCACATCGTCGGTGCGCGCCACCATGCTGGGGCCACCGTCGAAAATGTCGACATAGCCATCAAAGCGGAAACCTTCGTTCTCCAGCATCTTCATCGCCGCTCGGCCCGTAGGGTGGGGCACGCCGATGACAGAGCGGGCATTGTCGTCAAGCATCGAGATATAGACCGGATGCTTGGGCATCAGGTCAGCGATGAACTGGTTGCCGTTGATCGCGTTGAAATAGTCGGCTTCCTGAAATGACATGCCGAAAAAGCGTCCGGCAACGCCGTCCCAAAATGGCGATCCGCCGCGTTCATCAATAATCCCGCGCAATTCTGCCAGAATGCGGTCGGCAAAGCGTTGGCGGTGCATTGCGACAAACAGATAGCGGCTGCGCGCAAGCAACAGGCCAAGGCCGCCGGCGCGGTTATTGGGGTGAAGGAACAACCCGCCAACCTCGCTTGACCCTTCGAGATCGGTGACAAGGCTGAGCAGTTCTGCGCGCACCGTCCGGTCGAGTTCCTGACTATATTGGGTCAGCGTGTTGAGGCGATAGGAATAGAACGGCCATTGCTGGCCCACCATCGTCATCAACTGGCAGGTGCCCGCGATTTTTCCGGTGGTGAGATCTTCGAGCACCAGCACGAATTGTTCATCGACCAAGCCGTCTTCGGTGTTGGCAAAGGCTTCTGCTGCGCGCTCCAGCTTTGCGGTCAAGGCGGCCCGATCAGGCGGCAGGTTGGTAAAGCCGCCTCCGGTGAGCTTGGCCATTTCATAGAGGTGTTCGAGATCCGAAGTGCGCGCCGCACGCAGGCGAAAGGTCAATTGAGTGCTCCTAAGGCTAGCCGCTCGATTACGCGTGCAGACAATGCAGCGCGTTCGGCAAGGCTATCGGTGATGAGAAATTCGTCTGAAGAATGGATCGAGCCGCCGCGCGCGCCCATCGTATCAACGACCGGCACGCCGCAAGCTGCGATATTGTTGCCATCGCAAACGCCGCCGGTTGATTGCCATTTGATATCCTGACCCAGCTCCGCGCCGCATTCGCGCACCAGATCAAACAGGCGCTGGGCCTGATCATCGACAGGTTTGGGCGGACGGGTGACCCCGCCATGGCGGTGGGCGGATACGTCGTGTTCGGCCTCAATCGTGCGCAGTAAATTATTGAGTTCGCTATCAAACCCTTCCATCGCCTCGGTTGATTTGGGGCGGATGTTAAAACGCAGCAAAGCGTGGTCGGGCACGACATTGTTGGGGCCGCCGCCTTCAAGCTTGGCCGGATTGATGGTGATATCCTCGCGCTCCATCGCCTTAAGACGCAAGATCAGATCGGCTGCTGCGACCAGGGCGTTGCGTCCCTCGTGCGGATTGCGTCCTGCATGAGCGGATTTGCCGCTTATGGTGATCGAATAATTGCCCGTGCCGCCGCGTGAATGGGCCAATGTTCCATCAGGCAAAGCCGCAGGCTCATAGGTGAGCGCGGCAAGTTTCCCCTGTGCCATTTGGGCAATCAGCGCTGAACTGGCGAGTGAGCCTGTTTCCTCATCAGAATTGATCAGCACATCATATCCAAGCGAGCCCGCGCTTGCGGTTTCCTCAAACGCCATCAGCGAATGGAGGATTACCGCAATGCCGCCCTTCATATCGGCAACACCGGGGCCGCCCAGCACACCCTCTTCAAGCCATGTGAGCTGTTGAAACGGGTGATCGACAGGAAAGACTGTGTCCATATGGCCGGTAAGCAGAATGCGGCGATTGGCTGTCGGGCGAACGCGCAGCACCAGATGCTGTCCATGCGCCTTTTCAAACTCGGTCCCATCAGCTGCGATTGCGGTGACGGGCGCGGGGTCAACCAGCTCCACCTCTCCTGGCAATTGCGCAAAGGCAGCGGCAAGCACCTCTGCCTGCTTGGCAAGGCCTGCGATATTGGCGGTGCCTGTATTGATCGCGCACCACGACTGGACCTGATCCAACATGGCCGCTGCATCGATCCGGGCGTCAATTTGAGAGAGATAATCTGGTTTCATCTGAAATCTGCTCTAGCGGGCGAAACGCTGTGTTCCAAGCCGTTGCAATTGCGCTTTGCATTGGCCATAGGCGCACAAGTCCTCCTCCCCGGGCCCCGATTGCACAATTTTCGAGCTAAGAGGACTTTCAATGACGAATATGGTTGAGCGCGCTGGCCTGTCGGTTGACGAGCGGTTGGCGGGTTTCCTTGAAACGCAAGTGCTCGCGCCTTTGGGGCGTGATGCTGGTGATTTCTGGCAGGGTTTTGCCGCGCTCCTAGCTGATTTTGCACCGCGTAATGCTGCGCTCTTGGCAAAGCGCGAAGATCTGCAATCGAAAATTGACGGCTGGCACACCGCGCTCGCAGGCAAAGTTCACGATGCCGGTGAGTATCGCAACTTTCTTGAACAGATCGGCTACCTCGTCCCTGAACCCGGCGATTTTCAGATCGGCACGCAGAATGTCGATCCTGAAATCGCCACGATGGCTGGGCCGCAACTGGTCGTTCCGATCCTCAATGCGCGGTTCCTACTCAACGCTGCGAATGCGCGCTGGGGCAGTCTCTATGATGCGTTTTATGGCACCGATGCCCTTGATGCGGCGCCTGCAAAACCGGGCGGTTATGACGAACAGCGCGGCGCTGCGGTAATCGCGCGTGGCCGCCAGTTCCTCGACGAGACGCTGCCTTTGGTCGATCAGAGTTGGGCTGATCTTAAAGATGAAAATGACGGCAAATTGCGCGATGAAAGCCAGTGGGTCGGCTTTACGAAAAAGGGCCTGTTGTTCAAAAACAATGGCCTCCACATCGAAGTCGTGTTCGACCGCGATCATCCGGTGGGCAAAGACGACAAGGCTGGCATTGCAGACATCAATGTCGAGGCCGCGCTGACGACGATTGCTGATTGCGAGGATTCGGTCGCAGCGGTCGATGGCGAGGACAAATTGCTCGCCTACACCAACTGGCTCGGGATTATTCGCGGCGATCTGGAAGAGAGCTTTGACAAGGGTGGGCGCACGCTCACGCGCAAGCTCAATGAGGACAAGACCTACAAGGATGCCAGCGGGGTAGAGCATTCATTGTCCGGGCGCAGCCTGATGTTTGTGCGCAATGTCGGCCATTTGATGACCAACCCTGCCATCAACCTGCCCGATGGCAGCGAAATCCCCGAAGGCATTATGGATGCCGTTTTCACCAGCGCGATCAGCACCTTTGATGTTGAGGGCAAGGCCCGCCATGGCAATTCGGCCCACGGCTCGATCTACATCGTAAAGCCCAAGATGCACGGGCCTGAAGAATGCGCCTTTACCGATGATCTGTTTAATGCGGTTGAGGATTTGCTTGGGCTGCCCCGCCACACGATCAAGGTCGGTGTGATGGACGAAGAGCGCCGCACTTCGGCCAATCTTTCCGCCTGCATCCACGCCGTGCGCAACCGGATTGTTTTCATCAATACCGGCTTTCTTGATCGGACCGGCGATGAAATCCACACCTCGATGCGCGCAGGACCGATGATGCGCAAAGGCGCGATGAAGGGATCGGACTGGCTCGGATCCTATGAAGCGCGCAATGTTGCCATCGGTTTGAAACACGGGCTTTCGGGCAAGGCACAGATTGGCAAAGGCATGTGGGCCGCGCCCGATTTGATGGGACAAATGATGGCCGAGAAAATCGGTCATTTGCGTGCAGGAGCCAATACCGCATGGGTGCCGTCTCCTACTGCTGCGACGCTTCATGCGCTGCATTATCACGCCGAGGATGTGTTCGATCTGCAAAAGAGCCTGCCTGAACCGGCTGGCCTCGATGCG
>Ga0316207_10002107_pt1 | contig 21551 bp, 23 predicted proteins | sample 6weekpyrite_MG_FD_204943 | JGI IMG/M metagenome (GOLD analysis project Ga0316207, IMG submission 204943) | Microbial mat bacterial communities from mineral coupon in-situ incubated in ocean water Damariscotta River, Maine, United States -... | ecosystem: Environmental > Aquatic > Marine >...
TGCCTGTACTGCCTGTACTGCCTGTATGGCCTCAACACCATTTTCCCGCATATCAATATCAAAGTTCGCCGCAGACAGAATCTCACGTGCAACCTCCTGGTTAACGTAATTGTCTTCTACCAGCAGTAGCTTCCTGTCTAAAAAACTTAAGCTTTCGAGACTTGGTTGCGACACGGCCTCAGGCTCTACCATTCCTTGCTCACCCAGCAGCATTAACAAGGTATCGAAAAGTTCTGATTTCCGAACTGGCTTAACCATCCAGGCGTCCACTGGCGACGATGGCGCGATAGGGCTTCATATAGGAAAAGTGAAATTTGCCAATCTCAAATTGGCGCTCAAATCGGGAATATCAGGCGAGGCAACAAGCTCCAGTTTCACCCCGCTACGCTGGCTAAGCTGTTGCAGTAATGGACGCCAAATCGCCTCGATCTGGCGCACATCAAATTGTGGTACGACACCGACGCTATAAGTTGTTTCAGCATGTATCAGACCCGACCATGCCATTACCAGCAAGGCACTAAGCCAGCAACACACGAACTTCATGCATATCTCCCTGATGGTATTTGTCGGCCACCGGGCGGCAGTGCCTCATCAAGTTCAGATGACAACACAAGCATAGGAAAACTAAGCTTGAGAAAAACGTTCGAGTGAGCGGATAATGTCACGCATTTTCTCGTCAATCATCATGCCTTGTTCAAAATTATTCAGAGACTTGTCCACACCATCCTGAACAACCTTAAATAACAAGGCTTCCTGCTCTTCTGTCAGACCATAACTTAAAAATGACGCTTCCAGCTTTTGCATGACATCATCCATGATCTGCATCGATGTCTGTTTTTGCTGTTGCTGCATGGCCTCAATGTCCTGTAGGGTCTGATTGGAATCTGTCACCAGCTGGGCCAACTGTTGCTGCATCTCTAAGGCATGTAGCCTTGCCTCGGCGCCTTCAAGCAAAAGGGCAAGATGGTCACGCAGACGGCCACGCTTGTCCTCATCCTCAGGCATATTTTTAATCAATTGCGTTACACCGCCGAAGTTACCAATAAAACGAGTGCCGCTCTCTTTCAGGCGCCCCACATCCTTGAGTTTTGAAAGTAGTTCCTGTTCCAGTGGTGGTATAGGTTCCTTGCTGCTAGCATTGACAGAACTAGCTGCTGTGCGAAGCTGAACACTGCTCTCCAGACCGTAGCTTGATGTCGCGTCGACAACCAATCGGGCAAGCTCTTCGATGCTTGTGACAGAAAAACTGTTCTTCATAAAATTGACCACCACTCCCTGCTCGCCTGCACTTGAGATAGCGGTCATGGCGGTTTCCATGGCCATCGCCTTATCGGCTTCGACGGCAGTGCGAGCCTCTTTGTTCTTGATGGCTAGTTTGACCTTCTGTAACAGTTCGCTGGTCTGCACCGGCTTGATCAGATAATCACTGCCGCCGGCATCATAACCCGCCAGCTTACCTTCGGTTGAATCATGGGCAGAGACAAAGATCACGTCGGTAGCGCTGGTCTCAGTGGTAGCCTTAAGTTGACGACAGGTTTCGTAGCCATTCATGCCTGGCATTTCCACATCCATCAAAATCACGTCTGGACGTGGGTTCTTAGCGGCCATCTCAACCGCCTTCTCACCACTGGTGGCGACCAACACGGCATAATCCTGTTTCAGGTTCTCCATAACAAAATGGATATCATCGGTGGAATCATCGACGATCAAGACCCGGTATTTATCACTCATCATGCTTCCCCCGCTGGGAATCCACAGCACAAAATTGTTTTTCAGATTTACCTGAAAAACCGGCCACCTATAACAAGTCGGCCTTTAGCTGAGAAATGTTAACAATTGTTTCCTCGTTATCGAATCGATTCATGCTGGCTTCGATATTTTCCAACTTCACCGCATGTGCCGTCCCCTGAATCTCTTGCCAAAGCTTTTTCAAACAGGTCAGCGCTTCACCCAGGTCTGTTTCAATATAGACCTGTAACTGATCAAGCAACTCATTCAAGGCATCGCGATCTAATACTTTTGTTTCAATCACCGCCTTGGTCAAGCTCACGGGGACATCATCCAACAAACCTATGCCAGACATGACCTCATTCAAATGTAGCCGCAGCTCTTCCAGAATTCTCAGTGCATGTTCACTATCACCTTCCAAACAAGCAGTCTCCAGCATGCGAGCCTGACTAAACAGCCCCGTGGCGGCCAGGTTACCGCTAGTGCCTTTCAGATTATGTGCCAGTCGGGCTGCTGATTGCAGATCACCCTGGTTAATGTGCTCCTCAATGATTTCAGCAGAGCTAACGTGCTTTTGGTGAAAGCTTTTAAAAATCATTTTATATAACGCCCATTCACCATTGAGCCGCTGCAGGGCATCTTGCATATCGACCCCAGGCAACTTAGGAAGCTCATCCAGATCAGTCTCTTTCTTTTTCACACTTTTTCCTCGCAAATGGCTAATCTAATAACAGCCTTTGAACCAGGGTGATATATAGCAGCTGTGAATTGATCGGCTTGGTGACATGAGCATTCAGTCTGCCGCCAGGCCCTTCTCTTAGTTTCGTTTCGTGCTAAGCTTTTAACAGTTATTGACCAACTTCTGAAACTGAACATGACCTGATAGCCATAAACTAACTACAGCCTACTATTACCGTATGATTTAGATATCGGTGCAATGCTGAAACAATTTAATACGTGTAATCACGTAAACTAGTAATTACTCAAAGCCCAGAACTACAACAGAAGTATTTTGTGGAGTTTTAAATAATGTGATTTTAAGGATCAATGCTAGGATGGTCGGTTCGACAGGAGCCAAATCAGCAAGATTAAAACTTAGTGTGAAAGTAAGTTATTGAAAATAAAACTAGCTATTATTCTTCCAGACGCTGTTTTGTGTTTCGATATAAAGGCTTTCAACTTTCTGGCGCGCCCAGTCTGTTTTACGTAAAAACTTGAGGCTGGATTTAATCGATGGATCACTGGTAAAACAACGAATATCAATACGGTTACCAAGCTCTTGCCAGCCATAATGCTCTACCAGACTGGTAACGATGGCTTCAAGGGTTTTGCCATGCAAGGGGTTATTGGGCTGTTTAACACTCATAGCTGCGGCCATTAACTTTTGATGTCATCACTAGATGAGGGGTTTTTAGTTGTAAACTTCTTATTACGCTGTGGCTTTTTGGCCTTTTTACCAAGGGTCTTTTTTTTATCTTTTTTATTCTTGCTGCCAACAGCCTTTCCTGAAGCACGGAGCTTTTCCGGCCCTGTATAACTTCCTTTCAGTTCTTCGATGATGCGCGGTTCAAATTTATGCGCCAGATAACGTTCAACGCTGGCTTTTAAATTCCATTCAGTGGGCATCACCAGGGTAATTGCCAGGCCTGCATTACCGCCTCGACCTGTGCGACCAATTCTGTGAACGTAATCATCACCGCGACGCGGCATGTCATAATTGATGACCAGATCAACACCTTCGACATCCAGACCACGGGCCGAGACATCTGTGGTGATCAGGACATTAACCTTACCTTCCAACAATGACGCCATCACGCTACTGCGTTTTTTCTGTTCAATCTCACCATGCAGTATTCCGACTTTTCTACGCCGTGGCATCACTGCATCCGCCAGCCTTTCGGCCCGTTCACGGCTATTACAAAAGACGATAGCCTTAGCAAAATATTCATGAGCTAACAGCCATAGCAATTGTTTTTGCTTATGCTCATCATTATCAGCCAACACTACCTGTTCGCGGATGTCAGCATGTTCGGTACGACCACCGCTGATCGTCAGTACCTCAGGCTCGCGTAACAGCTTTTTGGCCAAGCTAGGTAGCCACTTGTTATTCAGCGTCGCTGAAAACAACAAGGTCTGGCGGTCGGGGTTGCTCACAGCAGTAATGGCATGCACATCATCACTAAAGCCCATATCCAACATTCGATCGGCTTCATCCAGCACCAGAACACGGAGCTGCTCTAAATCAATCGTGGCCTTCTTGATGTGTTCTAGCAATCTACCGGTGGTGGCAATGACAATGGCAGGTGATTGCTCCAGCTGCTCAGCCTGCATTTCAAAATCATCACCGCCACTGGCCAGCACTACAGATAGATTGGTATGTTTGATCAGCGCCTGACAGACGCTAAACACCTGTTGGGCCAATTCGCGAGTAGGCACCAGCACCAACACACGTGTGCCGCCACCCTGGTTTGAACGATTTAACAACTGATTCAGGCTTGGCAACAAATAGGCCAGCGTCTTACCACTACCCGTCTCTGAGTTGACCTGGAGATCAAGCCCTTCAAGCGCCAGTGGTATAGCTTCGGACTGTACTGGCGTGGGTTGCCGGTACTTCAGCTCTCTAACGGCTTTGACAAGCAGGCGATGCAGGGAAAAATGAGAAAACAAACCGGAATCTCCAGCAGGAAAGGTGACGCTATCTTAACAGAAACAAAGACTAACCCGGCACCGGCAACCGCAATCAGGCGAGGGACTACTGACCAGCGGCGATTTCTTTGGTAATAGCCACGTACTGATTAACCGTCTCGATCTCTTTTACCCTGTCGGCAACCGCCAGAAAGCGCCTGATCTCCTCGACCGCCTCGTCTGTGCGACCCTGTTTCCACAGGCTATTAAACAGCGCAATGGAAAATTTACCATTGCCTGGCTCCATCAGCACCAGACGTTCAAACACCATCTCGGCTTCCTGGAATTTCTCAGAGCAAAAATATGATCCACCCAGCATCAGTAAAGCAGTTTGATGGTTCTTATCCTGCTGTAAAACCTCTAGTAACAACATCCGCGCTTCGTCTGATTTACCGGTCTCGGAAAGCTCACGGGCTTTTATCAAGGATTGTTCTATATTTAATGCCATTTGAAAATCTTCTAATTAGTGTTTATTTGGCGACCGATTATACCCTCTCACCATTATTTGGCCTAAAAAATAGGCCTTGAGCTATACTGGCCTACACACAAAAATTAGATAGTGTATTTCGTTATGCTTGGCAGCCTGTTTAAATCTAAACCCGTACTTGAAGAAGAAACCATCCAATGGCTATTCGATGGCTTTGCCTGGACACTGGAAAGCTTCGGCAGCGATGTCTTTTATGCTGAAACCGAGTTGATTGAGCCTTCAAAAAAGTTTTTTCCAGGCGGCGACGAAGACGTGGATGGCATGGCCAGGTTGATATTCGACAAGGTCAGACACTACTGTGGACTGGATCATTGGCCCTGCCAGCTCATCGATCACCATGAATTTGAGCAAACGCCAACAGCCAATGCCCAGCAGGCCCTGCAAAGCCTGAATGAAGATACAACTACCCCACTGACACTGCTTTATGAACCATTACAGGTTGGCAGCCCAAATGTCATGATCGCCAATTATGCTCAGGCCCTGGCCCACCACTTGGGTACTATTGCGCCGCTGCCAGCCCCCTGCGACCAGGATCAGTGGCCACATATGATGGAACTGTTGGCAGTCTACATGGGCTTCGGACTCATGTTTGTCGACACAGCCGTGCCACCACGTCGAAGCTGTGGCAGCTGCGGCAGCCCGGCCATGGAAAGAGTGGGCGCTCTGACAGAAATACAGGTTCTCTACGCTCTGGCCATCTTTTGCGAGCTAAAACAAATTCCCACCAAGCAGATCAATCCTCATATCAAAGGTTACTTGAAACCCCTATTCAAAAAGGCCAGCAAAGATGTGTCACAGAGAACTGAACAGCTAGCTAAACTCAAAGCTATCAAGACCACGTCACAACTTCGCGGCATGGCCGTGACACAAAAATGCTTACAGCCACTCTGAGTTGAGGCAGGAAGAGAAACATACAGAACATGCAGACGCACAGTTCATATCCTAAGTCCAAATTACCCGACACAGTCAATTATCAGATATTCTCACTCAACTTAAAAACACCATTCATCCTTAACGGTGATGCTGATACACTGAATCAGACAGCACAATGTGCTACGCATTTGGATCAATTATTTAGAGGAGTTGTCGTCATGAGCAATCAACCCGATGCCACTTTGATTGAACTCAACGGTGAAAAAATCGAGCTTCAGGACTTGATACAGCGTTATCAAAAATTGGAAGCTGAAAACAGCTCTTTAGCCAAAACTCAAAGCACGGCAGTGCGAAAGCACCAGGAAGACGAAGAACTCAAGCCGTTTCAGGCGGAACTTATCCGACTACAGCGTTTTCTTGAAGACAACAATAAACGCATGATTATTGTTTTTGAAGGCCGTGACGCAGCGGGTAAAGGTGGCACAATCCGCGAAGTAACCCGTTACATGAATGAAAAACATTATCGCATCGTTGCCTTAGGCAAGCCCACCGAAGAACAACGCACCCAGTGGTATTTCCAAAAATATGTATCGCAATTCCCTCGCGGTGGCGAAGTCGTCTTGTTTGACCGCAGCTGGTACAACCGTGCCATGGTTGAAAAGGTGTTTGGGTTTTGTACTGAAGATGAATACGAGAACTTTATGCAAGGTGTCACCGGCTTTGAGAAGGATCTAGCCCGCAATGGGACCTATCTATTAAAACTCTATTTCAGTGTCACCAAAGAAGAACAAGCCGTGCGCTTTGAAAAACGCCGCACCGACCCACTGAGGCAGTGGAAATTGAGTGAAGTTGATCTGCAGGCCCAAGACCGCTGGGATGAATTTACCGATGTTAAATATGAGATGCTTAAACGCACCCATACAAAAGCTAGCCCTTGGACTATTATCCGCTCCAACAACAAACACCTTGCCAGGCTGAATGCTATCAAGGTGATTCTTAACTCGGTTCCATATGAGCACTTGGATAATTCACTTGATTACACGCCTGACCCCAAGATAGTCGTTGGAGGCACACGAGAACTGGAAAAAATGGATGCCCAACGGATCGAGAGTGGCCACATCATAGCCTAAGGGGATTAATCTGCTTCAGCATAGTTAACACTGCTCGTCACTGATTCAGGCTTATCCTTGAATCAGTCTCAGGCTTGGTTTCTTTACTAGATCTTTAGGATTTCAAGCTAATCAATTTCTCATCGCTGTAAGACGCCAACAACGATCTGTGGCAAAATGGTTTACCCTGAACTCATCTACTGAAGAGGATTTTAAATGGCCAAACCCAACTATGCGTTTGCTAAGCGTCAAAGAGATCTTGCCAAAAAACAGAAAAAAGAAGAGAAGAAACGTTTAAAGGCCGAAGCACAACAACAGTCTGCCCAGGAAGAAGGACTATCTGAGTCAACTGTGGATGAAACGCCTGAGGAAACCTTGTAAGGCTACTAAGACACGGTGGACTCTTAATGTACAAGGCACGTTTGAATTAATCAGTATTACTTTGGCCAATATACACGACTATAGAATCCACCTTGTCGACGTGTGGCCAATCTGAATCTGCTAGCCAAACATGCTCTCTTTGAACTGCCGCTGGATTTTTTCAACTTCTTCACGGTGTGAAAGCAAGGCATCAACACAGTCCTGATCCAGTTTTTCACCCGCCATTTGTGCCAATGCCTCAAAGGCATCTTCGATACTCCAGGCCTTTTTATAGGGGCGCTCACTGGTAAGGGCATCAAAGATATCAGCAACGGCGACAATACGTGCTTCAAGTGGAATATCGTCACCAGACCTACCTTCCGGATAGCCAGTGCCATTAATGGTTTCATGATGATAGGCGGCAATGTTACGCAGGATGTTGGCGTGAGATATATTGTCCATGCCAAAATTTTCCAGTAGGTCGTCAATAATCTCCTTGCCCTTTTGTGAATGGGTTCGCATGATATTCATTTCATCCTCAGTGAGCTTGCCCGTTTTTAGCAGGATGTGATCAGGGATGGCGATTTTGCCTATGTCATGCAGCGGAGAAAACATGAAGATCTGTTCGATATAGTCATCATCAAGCTCATATTTATCAGCTAAGATCTCGGCAATCAGGCGACTATAACGCGACATTCGATCCAGGTGGCTGCCAGTTTCCGGGTCGCGATGATGGGTCATATGGCTGGTGGTTTTAATCGCGGCGCCAAGTGTTTGAATAGTGCTTAATTCATTAATAAGCATGAGTGAGATGAGATGGCCATGAAGATCGAGTTCTTCTAGTGCCTTTTCAGTAAAAACCTCTTTCTCGTATGAATTGAAAAACAGAAAACCAAAAAAATCACCATTATTGAACATCGGCATGGTGTAACTTGCGGCATAGCCTTGTCTTCCCAGGCGTCGGTGATGCTTTTTATCACTGCCCTCAAAGGTCAGCATATTATTGATAACGCGAGATTTACCCTTCTCAAGAATCTCTTTTAAAGATGGCGCGTTATCAATCAGCGATTGATAGTGTTCCAGTGGATTGTCTACGCCACTACTATGTAGATAGGTTTTGAGTATTTTTGTTTGTGGGTCATAAAGGGCGATGGCAATGCGGGCGATAAAAGGCAGGTTTTTTTGGACAGCCGCATGAGCAGCAAGCAGTTTACCTTTCAGCTCTCCCTTCAGGTTAAGAAAAGATAACGCATCATTATGCGAAAATTCTTGCTCGTTGCCCATCTGATATTCCCTGCTATACACGATTCATGATGAAATCATTATATCCCTATGAGAGGTTCTTCCTGAAGGCTAAATAGATTTTATTTTGAACTGAATACCACTGAATATTCAAGGTTTAATCAATTCAGCTTCGCACAGTCAACTAAACCACTTTACAACCGGGATCGACTATTACGTGTATAAAAAAACCGCCACGTGGGCGGTTTGAATATTTCTGGCGAAGGAGGGATCTGAAACAAACATTATTTATCTTTTAATTCAAAAGCTTATATGTTTTATATATTATCATTGTTACATTCAGTGTTACATTAAGTAAAAGTCATTATTAGAAATCCTACCCGATGACTAAATATTCAGCCCCAACTACGCTCGATTCAATTAAATACGTTTGCATCACCTAGCACCCCTTAAATTGGTAATACTGCTTGCTTTTAATAATCACGACTTTTTCAACTCATGTCACCACTAGATTATCGTTGAATAAGTTCTTCATTTCTTAATAACGGATTAATTTATAGTGCAAACGTATGACTCTCCAGATCCTGTTTTACCAACGCCATAATCTTTTGTATTTTGAATAACTAATGTGTTACCTCCTAATTTGGCAGCTCGATTTCTCAAATCAACCACCCAATCATCACCAAAATAGTCTATGGAATTAGAAATTGCGCCGACAAATTTGCAGTTTTGAGTTTCAACATATTCCTGAGAGGCCAATCTAACCATCTGCCCACCAGAATCAAGAGTAGCGCAGCCCCCCATTAGAAAAATTGTTATTAATATAATTTTCCGCATTTTATATTGTTCCATTGTTATTAAGAGTAAGAACACGTCAGAACATTAGAAAGAAATAACGTCAGAAATAGAAAATTCCAGGCAAGTCACGGGACAAAATCAATCAACCTAAAAATAAGCAATACCTATCTGCGCCAATCCAATCCACCAACCCAAACTCATTAACTAAGTGCCTATCCCTGTTTCTATAATTTTCCTACATGACCGTTCTAAAAGTATACATAAAAAGGTCAAAATACTGAGGGTAATACCCTCCTTCTCTAACATCATCTTCATTGCTTATCTTTAAATCTACCGCAAGACCACATCCAAAGTTCTCAATAAGCGTGTGATTTATTGGGAAATCACACGTTTTCATGACATCAATAAAAGCCATATCCATCTCTTCAAACTCCATGCCGTACAATTCACAAAAACTCTCGGATTCAGGTGAACTACGAGCTATAAGCATCTTTCGATGCAAAAAGCTTTTACAAGTAATAAAGTCTTTGTGTGCCCAAAACCATGCTTGAGCAATTTCACATTCTTTGTCAGCTCGAATACTATATGTTTTGAATGTTGCTGAAGTCTTTAGCCTCAAAAACTCCTGCTCATCATTATTCATATCAGCTTGGATCATCAGCAGTGCCCGTTCTTTCTCACTTAGCTGCTGATAATGCTTTGCTACTGCCTTAGTGTTAATCATTGCTGTCTTGCCTTCAAAATTGTTTCCAGTGCTTCTAGACGTTGGGCCAGCACGTTAATTTCAAAGTGATGCTGGTATTTGTCCAGGATGTAACAGATAGCTTTTGCTTCACTGGGTAGCAGGTCACCGCTTGCCAGTTGTTGCGCTACAGCGTCAAGGGCATCAAGTACGCCCTGAGAGTTATTGATGGGGGGTAAATTGAAGTTCTCTATCGGACGTTCTTTGGCGGGCGGTGTGATTCTCTCTAAGCATAGCCGCAAGGCTGTTGTATCGCCGTCTAAGGCCAGATCTATCGCTTTGCGTGTCAGCGCCTCGGTTTCCCCGTCAAGTAATGACAGGGCAGCTAAGGTTGTCTTGTTGCGTGTGCCTGCTGGTTTGCCGTTTATGTTGCCGCTGTGACCTTTAGCAAACTGGCCTTTTTCGGTTCGTTCGGTCATGGCTGCCTGTTTTCTACGTGCTTTTTCAGGGTGACAATATTCATTTAACTTTCTGCTCCATCGTAATCAGCTAGCCATTCATCATTGCTCCGGTGATGCTGTAACTGAGTGCTATTAATACTATTATTGTTAGCCCTTGTATCCGCACTACCTTGTTTACTTAAACCGTAGTTTGTTTGCCCCGTAGTTTGAATTGGCCGTAAGCTATGATTTATGTGGGGTTGCTGGATGTTCTTGTCCGGCATTACTGTCTGGCAGTTGTCCGGTGATTGTCCGGGTAGTGTCTGGATGTTGTGTGCCAGCGGCTCAACATTGAATGCCTCTTGTAGCTGTTGATAGGTGATCGAAAGCAATCTAATGCTGCTTTTTTTCATTCGGTTCTTATGATCAATATCCGCCACAAACAATAAAGCTTTTAGCTTGCCCATGTAGTCATGAAATGATGAAAGCCGCTTAGGCATAGTTAGTTCAGCGGTGCGCCAAAAACTGTAGAATCTGCTTTTTTTACCTACCCGAAAATGTCCATTTGGTAACGCATCACCTTTTTTTCCATGCTTGGTGTTTCTATCTCGTTTTAACTCAGCATTAAATACCGCATAGGGGTTTTCGCCTGTGAACGGATTTATAAACTGTAAAGTGATCCCGCTAGCCCTAGGTTTGCCATAGTTTCCAGTAGTATGGCTTTCATAGGTATAAGCATCTATTTTTGTAGCCTGCAAAATTCCCACAATAAGTTTTTCTCGGTTGTCGTTTAACCATTCTTCTGGAATAGGCTTTCCACTGACGGGCTTTATCACAATCCTGCCTTTCTCAATTGCTATGTAATTGCCTTTCCCAAGTAATCGACTTGTTAAAGTGTCATCCACTTTGAGATACTCCTGGTGTGGCTGGTGGCTCAGGTCGCCAAACATGAAACCACCAGCCCTACTTAGTAAGCCTGCTTTGGTTATTTGACTGAAGTGGGCTTTTTTTTAATACCCAGCAGTAAAAAATCAAAACTCTGCTGTAACCGTGACTTTGTTCTGACTTCTTCCAGCAACGCCTTAGGCAATCGATTTGATTCCCGCTGGGCCAATTCCGTTGACCTTTCCCTGAACTGGATTTCTGATTTAATTCGCGCGCTTATGTCGTCATCCTTGTCGCCGCTCATGTGTCTCTCATCCAGTAAATACACACCTTTCTTATCACCAATATTGTGTATCAACCAAAATCCGTACTGCTTACCTCTTAAGGCTTGCAGCGCCGACCTTGGATCATCCTCAAGAATATTTATTAAATCTTTTTTAGGGTGAGACAAACCATCAGACAAGAGTTCTAACACCTTGCGAGCTTGTGTGCCCATTGCGGGTATGTGTGCGGATTGAATATGCTGCAACTTATCCATTGGATACCTGCCCTGCGTTTTTACGCTGTTCGACAAGATGGGCAACAATAACCTTGATTTCGTCTTTTGATTTGCCAGCAATTCTGGCGGCCAAAACAGCGTTTATCTCACTATCAACAAAAGCGACCGCCCTATCCCCAATTGAAATAGGCGGTGGAAAGACCCCTTCTTTAATCTGCGTATGAAGTGCTGTATTAGACATGCCCGTAATATCTTTAATACGGGGCTTTCGAGACAACTTATAATCTGAGATGTTTTCCATAGCGTTCTAACGTCCTCTTTAGTGCGAATTGGTAAAGAGAATATTAGAAGCTAGCCCCCCAGATAATAGGGACGAAACTTAAGATAATTAGGGGGTGTTTTGTACCTATTGACTATTTTATTGATAATTTCAAATTCTGAATTCGTTGTCTGGCGTTTCGATTATCAATGCCAATGATGATAGCAACAAATTGTACGAATTGACTATTATCTGACAACGAACCAATTTCTTTATTTAACGTGTCACGCCAATAATCAGCAAGAGCTGAAATGGCACAATCATAATTTCGCTGTCCATAGGCCCCTGTGAAGTCATCTAAAACAGATTCGGTTTTCTTTGAAAATATTTCAATCAACTGCAAAGCATCTAATGGTGACCACCTGATCACCGTATTGTTATCTGAAGAAGTACGGACTATTTCAAAACTAACCAAATCACCAATTCTATAGTTCATGCTTTCATTAAGGCGAGACACATGCTTAGTAAGATCATTAGCTTTTTTGACAACATCTTTAAGCCTCGAAAGCTCTTCATCTATGGGCTTACGACTTGAACCCGAAGATGGTAAATAGCTTTCAGCTAACACCCACTCCAAATCTTCCTCAAGCTTTGAAATACACTTAGCTATTTTATGCCCTTTAAGATCAAATAATTTTCTAATCTCATCTTTCTGATAATCGCTTAGTGAATGTGCCATTTTTAAACCAGCCTCAAAGTTATATTGCCAGATGACAGACTCAAATTACCTGTAGCAGCCTTTTCTATATACTCTGACCACCAACACATCATCACCCGGCGGCGCTCAAGGTACTGAGCACGGTTGTAAGCCCGCCTAACCTCATTCTTATCTACATGAGCTAGTGCGGCTTCTATCACATCAGGATCAAAGCCCTGCTCGTTTAAGGTGGTACTGGCCAAAGCACGTAAACCATGAGCAACAAGCCTTCCAGCAAAGCCCATACGTTTCAAAGCAACATTGGCGGTTGATTCACTAGCGTGGCGTTTTGGGTCGCGATCAGATGGAAATACATGCTTAAGGTCATCACTCAGCGGGCGCATAACATCCAGCAAAGCTAAGGCTTGAGGTGATAGAGGTATTGTATGAGACCGGCGCTTTTTCATCCTGTCAGCAGGTATTTCCCAAAGCGCATTTTCTATATCTATCTCATCCCAGCGCGTCCCAGCCGCCTCCCCCGGCCTAACCATTGTATGGAGCTGCCATTCAATTAAGCAGCGGGTTGTGAGTTTAATACTTGCGACTGAGAGTGTTTGCATTAAGTCCGGCAACTGCTCCGGCTCCAGCGTCGGCATATTACATTTTTTGGGAGAACTAAAAGCCTTACCAATGCCCGCTAGTGGATTATGCTCTGCAAGGCCCGCATTGACCGCCCAGACCATAACCTCGTTCAACCGCTGACAAACCCGCTTGATAGTTTCCAGCTTGCCACTGCTCGCTACAGGCTTTAGTGCGTCGATAGTGATTCGGGCTGTGACTTTGTGAATTGGAAATTCACCTAGATACGGAAATACATGGAGTTTGAATGACCGCCAAATATCATCAGCATAACCGGCCGTTACCTCACCCTTCTTTATTTCAAACCACTGTGCCGTTACATGCTTTAGTGTATTGCAATGGGCCTGTTCATTAAGCCTGTTCTGCTCATCCCGGTGTTCTTTAGGATCAATATCCTTTGCCAACAATTCACGGGCTTCATCACGTTTACGGCGAGCGTCCGCCAATGACACGTCAGGAAAGGTGCCAAATCCAATATTAGATCGTCTTTTAGTGTAAGGCCGTAAGTAATTGAATAACCAGTATTTAGATCCGGTTGGCTTAATGCGTAGCGCTAGGCCTTTGCCATCAGCTAAGTTGTATTCTTTGGCTTTTGGTTTAGCCTGCTTTACTTCGGTATTAGTTAAAGGCTTGGTAGTCTTTGCCATTGTAACAACGCCCTCGACAGAAAGTGCCTGTTGTTACATTAAATGTTACATTAAATCGCGATTGTTACAATACTTATTGGAATGTTATGGACACAAAAAAAGCCGCTATCCCCTTATGGAATGCGACTTATCAATGATTCTGGAAACTCTTTGAATATCAAACTGGCGGAGAAGGAGGGATTCGAACCCTCGGTACGCTTGTGACGTACACACACTTTCCAGGCGTGCTCCTTCGGCCACTCGGACACTTCTCCATGCAAGGCGCGAGATGTTATACCAAAACGCTTGTTTGTGCAATTTCGCTCCCCTTCACCCTCCCCGCTAATTGCTTGGAAAAACTAGAATTTTCATCCAACTGGCCGTTATTTATTTTAAGATTAAGGAATTTCAAGCTATCACCCCGGTCAATCATAAAAGGGCCATAGAGAGGCAAAAACCTGAGCATGATTCACACAAAACCACTCTCACCACTTTCGCTATCGCGGACGGCAATCAATCAAGCCTATTTGATTGATGAGGATGCGTTGCTCAACAGCCTGCTGGAATCGCTGCATTTTAATGATGAGCAGCTACAACGGATTGAGGATTTATCCCGCACGCTTGTTGTAAAGGTACGCCAAAAAAGCACATCAACGGGTGGAATAGATGCCCTGCTACAGGAATATGATCTTAGCTCACAAGAAGGCGTCATGCTGATGTGCCTGGCCGAGGCCCTGTTGCGCATCCCGGATTCTGCCACGGCTGACCTTCTGATTCGAGACAAACTATCACAGGCCGAATGGAACGCCCATCTGGGCAAAAGCAGTTCTTTCTTCGTTAATGCCTCCACCTGGGGCTTGTTGCTAACCGGGCACATCGTCCAGCTTGCACCAGAAATGGTTCATCAAAGCAGTTCATTTTTTTCCCGCCTGGTCAGCAAGAGCGGCGAACCGGTGATTCGCGCCGCAATAAAACAAGCCATGAAGATCATGGGGCAACAATTTATTATGGGCACCAGCATCGAGGCAGCACTTGAGCATAGCCTTGAAAAGGACAACAAACTTTACCGCTACTCCTTCGACATGCTCGGTGAAGCCGCTTTGACGCAGGCAGATGCCGATAAATATTTTGCTGCCTACATGAATGCCATCAACACACTAGGCAGATATACAGGCACAAACGACGAGAGCGCTTTATTCGACAACCCTGGCATATCTGTCAAGCTGTCGGCATTGCATCCACGTTATGAATTTTCAAAACGTGATCTCGTTGTTACCGAGGTTTCAACTAAATTGCTACAACTGGCCCAGGCAGCCAAACAAGCCAACATCAACATGACCATTGATGCTGAAGAGGCTGACCGGCTTGACCTGTCACTGGATATCTTTGAACAGGTTTACTGCGATGATTCACTTGCTGATTGGCAGGGGCTGGGGTTAGCGATACAGGCCTATCAAAAACGCGCGACCTATGTAATTGATTATCTAAATGAGCTTCATCAACGCATTCATCGTCGCATTCCGATACGGCTGGTCAAGGGAGCCTATTGGGACACCGAGATTAAACATGCCCAGGAACAAGGCCTCCACGACTACCCTGTTTATACACGCAAGAGTTCGACTGATACCGCCTATCTTGCCTGTGCCCAGCGCATCATCAATGCCGGCCCGGCATTTTATCCGCAGTTTGCCAGCCACAATGCCCACACACTGGCCAGCATCTCGGTTATTGCCGGCGATAGGGATTATGAGTGTCAACGCCTACACGGCATGGGTGACGTGCTCTACCAAGAGGCCATCAATGAATTACAACTAATCAAAAATTGCCGTGTCTATGCACCTGTAGGCAGCCATGAAGAATTGTTGCCTTACCTGGTCAGACGCCTGCTCGAAAACGGCGCTAATACCTCGTTTGTGAATAAGATTGTCGATGAACACTCACCAATAGAAGAAATCATTGCCAACCCTCTGCATGAAACCGAGATTTTGAAACAAAAACGGCATCCTGCTATCCCCTTGCCGCGCAAGATTTATGGTGAGCAGCGGCTTAATTCTTACGGCATCAACCTAAACGATCCTGTTGCCCTTGATGACCTGGACAAGGGCCTGGATGAGGCAACCATGAAATCTTGGATAGCCGCACCGATTGTGCGCGGTGAAACACAGCCTGGCAGACATCAGACCATTACCAATCCAGCCAACAAAAATCACGTCATTGGTGAAGTCACCTACGCCGATGAAAAAGTTCTCGATTATGCCCTGACACTAGCCGCCAATGCTGCCAATGACTGGAACAATACTCCGGCTGAGCAACGCGCCGACATTCTCAACCAGGCAGCCAATCTGCTGGAAGAAAACCGCACGGAATTAATGGCGCTGTGCATCCGCGAAGGTGGCCGTACCATTAGCGATACCCTGAGCGAAATACGCGAAGCGATCGATTTTTGCCGCTACTATGCTGCCATGGCACGTCAGGACTTTGCCTGCGCCATTGAACTGCCCGGCATCACCGGTGAACGAAATCAGCTCAGCCTGCATGGTCGCGGTGTATTTGCCTGCATCAGCCCCTGGAACTTCCCAGTCGCCATCTTTACTGGCCAGATTGCAGCCGCCTTGGCAGCGGGCAACAGCGTTATCGCCAAACCTGCGACCGCTACACCATTGACGGCGGCAAGAGTCATTAGCCTGTTACACCAGGCTGGCGTGCCCAATGATGTACTGCACTTTGTCCCCGGCATAGGTTCAGAAATTGGTACTAAACTGATTAATGATCCTAGAATTGCCGGCATTGCCTTTACCGGTTCAACCAAAACCGCCAAACAGATCAATCAGGCCCTGGCACAACGGGAGATCATCATCCCCTTCATCGCTGAAACCGGTGGCCAAAACGCCATGATTGTCGACAGTTCGGCCCTGCCAGAACAAGTGGTCAATGATGCCATGACCTCGGCCTTTAATAGCGCAGGTCAGCGCTGCTCAGCATTGCGGGTTCTGTTCGTACAAAAAGATATCGCGCCACGTATTATTGAATTGCTAATCGGCGCCATGGATGAACTGATGATCGGCGATCCGGCACTGCTGACAACCGACATCGGCCCGGTCATTAACGACGCCGCCAAGGCGAAACTACAACGGCATGTGGATAGGATGAATAAAGAGGCGCGCCTGATCAAGGCACTGGAACTGCCCGCTGAATGTGTCGATGGTAGTTTTTTTGCACCCCATGCCTTTGAAATCAACAGTCTTGAGCAACTTGAAGGTGAAGTCTTCGGCCCAATACTGCACATCATTCAATATGATGCTAATGAGCTAGACAATGTAATTACGGCCATAAATAACACACACTATGGTCTGACCCTGGGCATACATAGCCGCATAGATTCCACAGCGCAATACATCGCCCGCAACGTCCATTGTGGCAATACCTATATCAATCGCAACATGATCGGCGCCGTTGTCGGCACTCAACCATTCGGTGGCGAAGGCCTGTCAGGCACTGGACCAAAGGCCGGCGGCCCTCACTATTTACACCGCTTTGCCAGCGAACGAGTATTGTCCACCAACACCACTGCCGTCGGCGGCAACGCCAGTCTGTTGTCTATCAAAGAAGATGAACACTAGGATCAGCTAACGCTACTACGGCGTCTGGATAAACTCCAGCGTATTACCGTCCGGGTCGCGACAAAACATCGCCTTGCGACCTGTTTTGCTGGTGCTATAGACAATCCCTGCCGCTGCCAGCCGTTTCAACAAGTCATCCAGATCCGCTACCGCCAAAGCGATGTGCCTATCTCTGCCACCATGCACCGGCCTGCCATCAACGGGGTCAGGGTTATCTAATTCCATCAAGTGGATTTGTTGCTGGCCAACATCAAGCCAGACCCCTGGATAACCCAAATCAGGCCGATCAGGGTCAATACTCAATTCCAGCACACCACAATAAAATCTTTGCGAAACTTCAATATCGGCGACGATAACTGTGCCATGAAGGATAGACTGAATATTTGCCATAGTTCACCTTGATTTAAATAGAGGCAGTTAATTACTTTGCTGCTGCAACATTGTAAAGTAAAGCCAGACAAATGTTGGAGCAAAACCATGTTAGGTGTTTTTCTTGATCGCGACTCACTCGACCGTGGTGACCTGGATTTCAGCTCACTCGACAATGTCATCGATGACTGGCAGTTTTATGGCCAGACCCGGCCAGATGATCTAGGCTCTCGCATTGAAAACAGCGAGATTATCATCAGCAACAAGGTGTTAATCAACGAACATGCCATGCAAGCTGCGCCACAGCTCAAGCTCATCTGCGTCGCCGCCACAGGCACGAACAATGTGGACATTAGTGCCGCTCAACGGCTGAACATCAGCGTCTGCAATGTGCGTGGTTATGCCACCCCCTCCGTCAGTCAGCATGTCTTTGCCATGATGCTGTCACTCAGCATCCATCTTGGCAAATACCGCCGCGCGGTAATGCAGGGGGCATGGCAGCAAAGCCAACACTTTTGCCTGCTCGACTACCCTATTGAAGAACTGAGTGGCAAAATCCTAGGCATCATCGGTTATGGTGAGCTGGGCCAGGCCGTGGCCAAAATTGCAGCGGCCTTTGGCATGCAGGTGCTGGTCAGCGATCACCGCGGCAGCGAACTGCGTCCCGGTCGTGCAGCGTTTGAACAGGTGCTGGCAGAAGCAGACATCATTAGTCTGCACTGCCCGCTGACACCTGAAACCCAAGGCCTGATCGGTGCAACTGAAATAGCACGAATGAAGCCAGGTGCCCTGCTAATCAACACTGCCCGTGGTGGCATCGTCAACGAGCAGGCCCTGGCTGATGCCCTGCGCGATGGCTATCTAGGAGGGGCAGGCGTTGATGTGCTCAGCCAAGAGCCACCTCTTTCCAGCAATCCTCTGCTGGCGGCTGATATTCCCAACCTGATCATCACCCCTCATATCGCCTGGGCCAGCCGTGCCTCACGCCAACGCCTGTTAGAGCAAATCAGCGCCAACATCAGCGCCTTCCTGGCCGGCACGCCGCGCAATATTGTCAGCGAATGAACTCACCCAAGTATTACCTGGCCATTGACCAGGGCGGCCACGCAAGTCGCGCCATAGTCTTTGATCAGCATGCAAACACCATCTGTCAGTCTGAATACAATATCGACACACAGACACCCCAGCCAGGCTGGGTTGAACATGAGCCAGAGCAACTGATCAGTACCACATTCCAGGCAATTCAATCATGCCTGCAGACACTTGGCGCAGACAAACAATATATAAAGGCCGCCGGACTCGCCACGCAGCGTTCCAGCATCGCCTGTTGGAATCGCAACAACGGAAAAGCCCTGTCAGCCATCATCAGCTGGCAAGACCGGCGCCAGGCTGAATGGCTGCAACAGTTTCAGGATAGCTGCGGACTCATTCACAGCAAGACCGGGCTTTTTTTGTCGCCCCACTATGGCGCCAGTAAAATGCGCTGGTGTCTGGACAACATCACTGCGGTCAAACAGGCTCAGCAAAACAATCAACTCATCATCGGACCAATGGCCAGTTTCCTTGCCTATCATCTGATAAAACAACGCCCCCTGCTTGCAGATCCAGCCAATGCCTCACGCACCTTGTTGTGGAATATCGACACTCAGGACTGGGACGAAACACTGTTAAAGCTGTTTGGCATTGACAAAGACATCCTGCCACCCTGCCAACCCAGCAGCGGCAACTTTGGCCATCTTGCCATTGATGATATCGACATCCCAGTGACGGTCATCACTGGCGATCAATCAGCGGCACTATTTGCCTGGGGCAGACCAAAGCCACTAACAGCCTATATCAACATAGGCACAGGCGCCTTTGTTCAACGTACTCTGAGGGAAATACAACACAGTGAAAAACTCCTGACCAGCCTGGCCTACAAAAATGACACATATCACTGTTACAGCCTTGAAGGCACAGTCAATGGCGCAGCCCGTGCACTGCAGTGGTTTGCCGAAAAATTTGCCATCAAGGATATAGAAAAGCAGGTGGCAGAATGTCTGACAACCCCCGTCACACCGCCGCTGTTTATCAATAGCATTTCTGGTTTGGGTTCACCTGACTGGCAAGCACAGATTGAACCTCAGTTTATTGGTGATGGCGACATCAACGCCAAACTACTGGCCGTCATTGAAAGCATTGGCTTTCTGATTCAGCGCAATCTCGCCGAAATGGAAAAAACAAACTGTAAACCAGACAACATCATTATAAGCGGCGGCCTATCCAAACTGGATGGCCTATGTCAGCAGATTGTCGACCTATCTGGCATTAAGCTTTTACGGCCACAAGAACATGAGGCTACTGCAACTGGGCTGGCCTATCTGATAGCCGAATTACCACTTCTGTGGCCAGGGTTTAACAAGCCAAAAACATTTACACCCGGCGACAATCAGGCAATTAAACAACGCTATCAACAGTGGAGCATTGCCCTGGAAAAAATTATCACCGATAAAACTTGAAATAATCTGCTCAATTCAATATGTTAAGTAAATGCGGGGTTGGCATTAGCAAGTAAACAACGCTAAACAGAGCATTATATTAATGAAGCACTGTATTTAAGGATAAAACGTAGATATTGCCATGGAACAACCTACTCTAATTGCTCATCGCGGCTACGCCAAAAAATTCCCCGAAAACACCCTGGTGGCCATTGACGCAGCGCTACAGGCCGGCGCCAAATGCATCGAATTCGATGTCCAGTTCACCAAAGACGCCATTCCTGTTGTGCTACATGATGCCAACCTTAAACGCACCACCGGCACCAACAAGCGCATCACCAGCATGGAGTTTGACAAACTCAGCGACATCCTCGTTAACGAAGCCAAGATCCATCCAAAAAAATTCGCCAATGTTGGCATCCCTACTCTGGCCTCTGTCATCGAACTGTTTGAACAGTGGCCAGACAGCCATGCCTTTGTCGAGATCAAACAAGAAGCTATCGATGCCTTTGGCATAGAAAAGGTGATCAAAACACTGGCCAAAATATGTGAACCGATTATTGATCGCTGCACACTGATTGGCTATGACAGCCTGGCGCTGCGTTGTTCACGGGCCATGGGCTTTCAGGCTATCGGATGGATTCTTAAAAAATATGACGAAGAATCCATGATAACTGCCACCGAATTAGCACCTGACGTCCTGTTCTGCAATCACACCAAAATCCCAAAAAATGCCACCAGTCTGTGGAAAGGACCATGGAAATGGGCATTTTACGAAGTCACCGATGCCCGCCATGCCATAGAACTCTCTGACATGGGTGCTGCCTACGTTGAAACCATGGCCATTGTCGAGATGCTAAAGAGCAAACGCCTACAGAAACACGCCTGCGTTGAAGCTTAGGCAGTACGATGTTGTAGTCGTCGGTGGCGGCATCCACGGTGCTGGCGCTGCCCAGGCAGCCGCCGCACAAGGTTGTTCAGTCCTGGTATTAGAACAATCTGCTCTCGCCGCCGGTACCTCAAGCCGTTCCAGCAAGCTGATCCATGGAGGTCTGCGCTACCTCGAAAGCGCCCAG
>Ga0316207_10002108_pt1 | contig 21545 bp, 20 predicted proteins | sample 6weekpyrite_MG_FD_204943 | JGI IMG/M metagenome (GOLD analysis project Ga0316207, IMG submission 204943) | Microbial mat bacterial communities from mineral coupon in-situ incubated in ocean water Damariscotta River, Maine, United States -... | ecosystem: Environmental > Aquatic > Marine >...
GGCGCGTTCGGCCAAGCGTGCGTTATGCGAATTTACTGGTTGTTCTGCCGACCGAGAAAGCGCGGAATGCTGAGTGCTGGCGCGTCGCCATCATCTTCATCATCGCCATCTTCATCGTCTGATCCCGAAGAACGCGACAGATTGGCCATGCGTTCAAACAGGGTTGTTCCTCCTGAACCCCCACCTGAGCCGCCGCCTGAGCCGCCACTGCCCGATGCGCCGCCGGAACCGCCACCAGAGCTGCCAGCATCTCCGCCCGTATCGCCATCGGCACCATCAGCGCCAGAACCGAGAATCTCAGCACGGCGACTGCCGTGGCGCGGTTCAACCGGCTGGTCTTCTGCAGCAAGACGGTCTGCATCGGCGAGCACATCTTCCTGAGAGGCCTCGCCGTCAGCATCGCCAGAGGTTTCTTCCTCTGCAAATTCACCACCTAGGTCGAGCGTGTCGTTGTCACTTTCCTCGCCCGCATCGTCGGCATCGCCAAAGTGGCCGTCCTCAGCGTGTTCGCCAAAGCCGTCATCTTCTTCAGCACCGCGAAGTCCGGCCAGCGGATCAACGATTTCGTCTACGTCATCGCCTTCATCGCCCATATCATCGCCGGCCTGCATGCCGGTGAGATCAAAGGGCTCTGCACCGCCTTCGTCAGTGTCATCACTTTCAGCAGCGAAATCATCGGCATGATCATCATCCGACATCGCTTCGTCGAGCGGATCATGAATAACCGGAATCTGCGGTGCCTGTGCCTCAGCCTCTGGCTCTGCGTCCATTTCAGGCGAGCGGACCAGATCTTCGGTGGATGCCTCTTCGCTGCTCGACAGGTCGAGAACGGGGCGCTTGGGCGCACGCGTGCTCGACAATGCTGCCTGGGCTGATCGCGGCGCATCTTCGCCTGCGCTTTGTTCAATGCCCGTTGCGACTACCGAAACGCGGATACGGCCCGAAAGGTCAGGGTTGAACGCGCTGCCCCAGATAATGTTCGCATCTTCATCGACCAGGTCGCGGATATGGTTCGCGGCCTCATCGACTTCCATCAGCTTCATATCTTCGCCGCCGATGATCGAAATGATGACGCCTTTTGCGCCCTGCATCGAAACGCCGTCGAGCAGCGGGTTGGCGATGGCCTGTTCAGCTGCGTCAAGCGCACGGTTTTCACCTTCGCCCTCGCCAGTGCCCATCATGGCTTTGCCCATTTCGCTCATCACCGAACGAACGTCAGCAAAGTCGAGATTGATGAGGCCCGGCATCACCATCAGATCGGTGATCGAACGCACGCCTTGTTGCAGCACTTCGTCGGCAAGCTCGAATGCTTCCTTGAAGGTCGTCTCCGGCTTGGCGACGAGGAACAGGTTCTGGTTGGGGATCACGATCAGAGTATCGACGTGATCCTGCAATTCGGCGATCCCTGCCTCGGCGGCGCGCATGCGGCGCGTGCCCTCGAACAGGAACGGTTTGGTCACAACGCCGACCGTCAACACGCCCTTGCGGCGCGCGGCCTCTGCGATAACCGGTGCAGCACCGGTCCCCGTGCCGCCGCCCATACCGGCAGCGATAAAGACCATGTTCACGCCTTCGAGCGCTTCTTCGATCTCGGCAACGGTTTCTTCTGCGGCAGCTTTGCCAACCTCGGGTCGAGCACCCGCGCCAAGGCCGCCGGTAATATCGGGGCCAAGCTGGATGCGGGTTTCAGCAGGTGACGTGCTAAGCGCTTGCGCATCGGTATTGGCGACGATGAATTCAACGCCTTCAATTTCCGAAGCGATCATGTTGGCAATCGCATTGCCACCAGCGCCGCCGATACCGACAACGGTTATACGGGGGCGCAGATCGTCAGTGTCTGCAGGGCCGATATTGATGCTCATCGCTTTAATCCTCCAGTCGCAGGATACAGTTTGGGCAACCTAATTTCCTGCAACGCAACTTCAAATGGCACATTAGGGGTGTGCTCGTTATCCCGCAGAAATCCTTATCCACAGGCACATGCGGGATCTCTTAAACCAATCTGACCCGCAAGTGAATCCCAGTTCACATAGTACTACATCCACTTAGCTTCAAAAGTACTCGCGCATCGCGCGGAACAAGCGGGTGATCGCAAAGGCCGGATTGAGCGAACCGCCAAAATCGGCTCCGCCTGCATGGCGCGCGCCAACGGCGCGGATGTCGACTGGATCTTCGGCAGCATAGAGACAAAGCCCCGCCAGCCCCGCAAATCCGGGTGTCGAATGCGCTTCGGGCAATCCTTTGAGCGCTGGCGCCCGTCCGATACGAACCGGCATGGCAAGCGCGCTTTGAGTGAATTCGGCAAGCCCTGCGAGTTCGGCACCGCCGCCTGTCAGCACCACTTGTCCAGCACGCGCGCCGCTAAAGCCCATTTCTTTCAGCGCCTTGCCGATCGCGCCGGTCAATTGCGACTGCGCCTCGGTGATAACCGAAATCAGCTCTGCACGCGCGATGCGGTTCTTGTCATCTGCGCCGCGCGCATGTGGGCCGCTGGGTTCGCCTGCAGCTTCGTTGGGACCGTGCACGGGGATCATTTCGCGGTGATCGCTGGGCGAGGCAATCGCGCTGCCCGATACACATTTAAGCCGTTCGGCCTGAAACCGGCGAATGCCAAAAGCGCTCGCCACTGCATCGGTGATATCGCCTGACCCCATCGGAATAGCGCGCAGGCCAAGCAGCATTCCGGCAGCAAACACCGAAACATTGGTCACATCAGACCCGATCTCGACTAAGGCCACGCCCAATTCGCGCTCTTCTTCGGAAAGACAGGCATAGCCTGAGGCAAGAGGAGCAGCGACAACCGCCTCAACCTCAAGATGGGCGCTTTGCACCGCTTCCATCAGGTTGCGAACCGGCGCACCATCAGCCAGCATCACATGGACATCCACGCCAAGCCGTTCGGCATGAAGCCCGCGTGGATTGGCGACGCCGTGTGCGCCATCAAGCGTGTAATGTGCAGGTTGGGCATGGAGCACGGTGCGGCCATCGGGTTGGATCATATCGCGCGCCTCGATCAGCAGGTGCTCGACATCCTCTTCCTCGATCCGGCGACCGCCGATTTCGATTTCAACCTTGGAAACATTGCTTTTCAGGCCCGCACCAGCGCACGCAATCCAGACGCTTTGCACGCTTGTTCCGGCGTTCTTTTCGGCCCGTTCTACTGCATCGCGGATCGCATAGGTCGCAGCCTTCATGTCGGTTACATAGCCGCGCTTGATCCCCTGACTGGCCCGGTGGCCCGAACCCAAAACCAGCAATTCACCTGTTTCGGTTTCACCCATTATCATGGCGGAGATACGAAACGATCCGACGTTTACCGCTGCGAAAATTTTGGCGAGGCGCGTCTTTGAAGCTGCTTTGGAAGCCATCAGGGATTGCCCTCCGTACCGTTCAATTCAACTGCATCGGCTCTTCCGGGAACGCGCATGTAAATCCGCGGCGGTGAGCGCATGTCGAATGTCGCCACCTGTCCGCCCAGCAAGCGGTTTTGGCCATCCATACGGGCGAATTTGACCAGCGCACTGGCGGATTGCTCCGCTCCTTCTGGCAGCGCGAGAACCTGTCCGCTCTTAAAGCTGAGGTTCCAACGCCTGTTGCCTACCCATTCCGCTGCATCGACCTCAGGCCCAAGCGCAGGAGCTGCGGCAAGCAGAGTTTCAAGCGGTGCGACCTGTTGTGCTGAACCGGGCCCTGAAATGTGAAGCATATCTTGCGCAGCATCTTGAGAGATCGGTTCAAGTTCTGCCCCGCTTGCATCGATCAGCACGAGCCGATCGGGCTTTTCAAGCACAGCATGTGGTTCGCGCTCTACAATGTCGATCACAAGCGTTGATGGGAGCTGGACCGAAACCCGCGCATCCTTAACCCACGGAAGTTCGAGCAGTTCTGCGCGCAAAGCTTCCAGTTCGACCTGAGGCATTGGCCTGTCGGTTTGGGCAAGCGCGCGGGCATAGACCTGACGTTCATCCATCCGCGAAGTGCCTGTGACGCGCACATTCTTGACTTCAAAACCGGCATCCGATGCCATTGCGGCGACCTGTTGCTGTGCCATGGCGGGCACACCGGCAAGATTGGCAATGACAAACGCCAGCCCAACCGCGCCGCCGATAATGATCGTCAGCCAGATCGTGCTCCACTGCTCTTCGGTGAAAGGCAGCACGCCCATTGCCTTATCGACCAGGCCGGTGGTCTTAGCCTTTGCCCGGCGGGCACCGGCGGCGCGGCTTTGCGATTTGGCCGCGCGGCGGACGCCTTTGCCTGAGCTGCGTTTGATTTTCGCCATCACGCCTCTCCTTGATTGCTGGTCTGCAATTCGTGAACCCGGATCGCTTCCATCACGATCAGTTCGACCAGTTCGGCATAGCCAATCCCAGCCGCCCGCGCCTGTTCGGGCACCAGGCTAAGCGGTGTCATGCCGGGTTGAGTGTTGGTTTCGAGAACGAACAGCCCTTCTTCGCCTGCATCATCATCCCAACGAAAGTCTGTGCGCGATGTGCCATGGCAACCGAGCACTTGGTGCGCCTTCAACGCGTATTGTTCGCACAAGGCAGCTATCTCATCGGGAATTTGTGCAGGGCAAACATGCTGGGTGCGCCCTTCGGTGTATTTGTGTTCGTAATCGTAAAAACCGTGCTCGATGATCAACTCGGTCACGCCCAGTGCGCGCGGCCCTTCGGCACCGTCGATCACGGCGGTGGTCAGCTCGCGTCCCTTGATGAAAGGTTCGGCGAGCAGTTCGTCAAACTGCTGCCACGGCCCCGCCGCCTCGCGCGCGATGGGATTGCCGACATTGCTATCATCGGTGACGATAGCAACACCAACCGAAGAGCCTTCATTGACAGGTTTGAGCACATATGGGCGGGGCATCGGATCGCGTTCGTGCAGCTCGCTAACAGGCACAATCCGCCCACCGGGCATCGGAATGCCATGGGGGACCAGCGCTTGCTTGGTCAGTTGTTTGTCAATCGCGATCACCGAAGTCGCAAGACCTGAATGGGTATAAGGAATGCCCATCAGATCGAGCATGCCCTGCACGCTGCCATCTTCGCCCGGCACGCCGTGCAGCGCGTTGAACACAACATCGGGCTTGGCCTCGGCCAGCCTTTGCGCGACATCGCGGCCCATATCGATCTGGCTCACGCGGTGGCCATTCATCTCCAGCGCATCGGCAATCCCCGCCCCGCTCATCAGCGAAACCTCGCGTTCATTGGCCCAGCCGCCCATCAGGACGGCGATATGGAGTGGGGGTTTATTGGTCATGCCTTGCGCCCCACGCGGCGGATTTCCCATTCAAGCTGAATGCCCGAGTTTTCGAGCACTTTCTGGCGCACAATTTCGCCCAGCCCTTCGATTTCGGTGCTGGTCGCGTTGCCTGTGTTGATGAGGAAGTTGCAGTGTTTCTCTGACACTTGCGCGCCGCCATTCTTAAAGCCGCGCAAGCCCGCATCATCGACCAGCTTCCAAGAGGAATAGCCCGGAGGGTTTTTAAACGTCGATCCGCCGGTCATGCTGCCGATCGGCTGGGATTCCTTGCGCTGGCTGGAGATGCGGTCCATCTCCGCCTTGATCGTCGCGGGATCGCCGGGGAAGCCTTCGAACCGGACGGCAACGACCACCGAACCTTCGGGCAGGGCCGAGTGGCGATAGGTGTATTCAAGGTCCGCGTTTGAGAGCGTTGCGAACTCACCACCCGGCAAGATTACATCGGCTTCAACCAGCACGTCGCATGTCTCGCGGCCATAGCAACCGCCATTCATGCGGGTGACGCCGCCAACCGATCCCGGAATGCCGATAAAGAAGGACAGTCCATCAATCCCGGCCTTGCCGGCACGGCGCGCGACAATGCTAACGGGGGCTGCTGCGCCCGCCTGCAAAGTCGTCTCGCCCGTGATCTCTACCTCGGTGAACGGCTTACCCAGCTTGATCACTACGCCCGGCACTCCGCCGTCACGGATGATCATGTTGGAGCCCACGCCCAGCGCCATCACCGGCACATTAGGATCGAGGCGGCTCAGAAAGTCCTTCAGATCGTCGATATCGGCAGGCTCGAACAGCCAGTCGGCATTGCCGCCGCTCTTGAACCAAACATGCTTGGCAAGCGGGGCGTCCGCAGTGAGCTTGCCGCGCACGCCAGTAACAGGCGGCGTCGGATCGCCGTTCTGGTTCACTGTGCTGGTCCCGTCAGACTGCGACATTTCGCTTAGGCGCTCCGTTCTGCTTCAATTGCGGGCGCGAGTTCGACGGCCCATTTGGTGATGTCGCCTGCACCAAGGCACACGATGATATCGCCCGCCTCGACCTTAGCGGCGAGCGCTTTGGCAAGATCACCTTCATTGGCGATAGTGCGCGCAGATCGGTGTCCGCGCGATTTTAAGCCAGCTACGAGCGCGGCTGCATCTGCGCCTTCGATCGGGCTTTCTCCCGCCTCATATACAGGAGTGACAAAGACATCGTCGGCATCGTTAAAGCAGGTCTGAAAATCATCCATCAGATCGCGCAATCGGGTGTAGCGGTGCGGCTGGGCGACAGCGATCACCTTGCCTTTGGGTACTGCCTCGCGAGCTGCGCCCAATACCGCGCGGATTTCAACCGGATGATGCGCATAGTCATCAATGACCGAAACAGAACCGCCCTCTAGCGTGACAGAACCGACCTTGGTGAACCGGCGACGGACCCCGCCAAAGCTGCCAAAGCCTTCGCGGATAACATCGTCCGGACATCCCATCTCAATCGCCACGGCAATCGCGGCGAGAGCATTTTGGACATTGTGACGCCCGGGCATGGGCAAGTGGACACCTTCGATCCGCCGGTCTTCTTCGCCGCGTTGGCGAATAATCACATCGAATGTGTTGCCGCCTTCGGAAGGGACAACATTCACGCCGCAGATATCGGCCTGCAATGAGAAACCGTAGGTCACGACCTTGCGATCGCGCACATCGCCGATCACGGCCTGCACTTCGGGATGATCGACGCACAGGATCGCAGCGCCATAGAATGGCACGTTGTGAATGAACTCAACAAAGGCGCGCTTTACGCCGTCGAAATCGCCGTAGTGATCCAGATGTTCCGGATCGATATTGGTGACCACCGCAATCGTTCCGTCGAGCCGCAGAAAGCTGCCATCGCTTTCGTCGGCTTCGACCACCATCCAATCGCTATCGCCCAGCCGCGCATTGGAACCATATTGTTCAATGATGCCGCCATTGATGACGGTGGGGTCAACATCGCCTTGATCGAGCAAGCTGGCGATCATGCTGGTCGTTGTGGTCTTGCCGTGCGTCCCGGCAACCGCGACCGTCGATTTCAATCGCATCAGTTCGGCCAACATCTCTGCCCGGCGAACAACAGGGATACGGTTTTCAAGCGCATGGGCGACTTCGGGATTGGTCCGGCGCACAGCCGTTGATGTCACCACGACAGCCGCGCCTTCGACGTTTTCTTTTCCGTGGCCAATCTTGACCGTGACGCCTTGTTCGCGGAGCCGCAGAACCGCAGGGCCTTCATTGATGTCAGACCCCTGCACCTCATAGCCAAGGTTGTGCATCACCTCGGCAATGCCGGACATGCCAATCCCGCCAATGCCAACGAAGTGAATTACCCCGATATCGGTGCCGACGCCCTTCACGATGACGTATCCTCGCTTGTGTCGCGAGTGGCAGCCTGCGCATTTGTTGACGTCGCTTTAGGAGCGGTTTCGCCAACTCGGATCACATCCATCATATCAATGCCGCCCATGCTCTCGACCAGATCAGCAAGATCTTTTGCAGCATCAGGTCGGCCGCAATTCCACGCCCCGTGGGCTGCGTTGGCAAGGCTGGCCGGATTCTGCGCGAGCGCCTGTATCTGTTTCGCCAGTTCTTTCGGCACGAATTTGCCCTGACGGATCATTCGCGCGCCGCCCGCTTTCACGATTTCCTGCGTGTTTGCCGCCTGATGATCGTCAGTGGCAATCGGCAGCGGCACAAGGATGGCGGGGCGGCCAACCGCAGTCAGTTCCGCAATCGTCGATGCGCCCGCGCGCCCGATAAACAGATGCGCCCCGGCAAGCCGTTCGTGCATGTCTTCAAAGTAGGTGCCCAGTTCAGCGGGAATATCATGATTGGCATAACGATCACGCACCGCATCAACATCTTCAGGGCGGCATTGCTGGGTGACTTGCAGACGCGAGCGCAAGGATGGCGGCAACATCGCCAAACCATCGGGCACAACATCGGAAAGAACGCTCGCGCCCTGACTGCCGCCGGTGATCAGCACCCTCAGCAAACCTTCTTCGGTTAGCGCGGGAAAATCTTCATCGCGAAGCGCCAACACCTCTGCGCGGACAGGATTGCCGACCAGATGGGTCTTTTCCTGATGCTTTTGCTTGAGCCGCTCGATCTCGACATAGGAGGTGGCGATGGCATCAACCCGCCCTGCCAGCAGCCGGTTGACCCGGCCCAGAACTGCATTTTGTTCATGGACGATGCTTGGAACTTTGGCAGAGGTCGCAGCCAACAATGCGGGTAAAGCCGGATAGCCGCCGAAACCGATCACGGCGGTGGGTTCAAAACTTTCAAACAGGCGCAAAGCCATGTTGCGCCCTTCCAACACCGCCTTGGCGCCAGCGAACCAACGCAGCGGGTTCTTGCCGAAACGGCCTGCGGGAAGAACATGAGCAGTCAGATAATCGGGTTTGCCCGGAATATTCGCACCGCGTTCATCGGTGATAAGCGCAACATGGTGCCCACGCGCATCCAGTTCCGCAGCGAGCGCGAATGCCGGGATCAGATGCCCGCCAGTGCCCCCGGCGGCGAGCACAAAGTGGCGGCTTGCTCCGGTGCGCGTTTCGCTATTCATACCCCAACTTCCTTACGCTCAAACAGGTTCTTCAGGCCCGGCTTTTCGCGTTCGAGAAACGGATTGCGCCGGGTGATTGCCAGCAACAGTCCAAAAGTCAGACACACAGCCAAGGTCGAGGAACCACCATAGCTGACCAGCGGCAATGTCATCCCTTTGGACGGAAACAGCTGGAGGTTTACCAGCATGTTGATGAACGCTTGCCCACCGATTTGAGTGGCAAGGCCCGCGCCTGCAAGCAGAGCGAACAGGTTTTCTTCATCGACCAGCCTCAACATCGCCCGGGCAATGATCGCCACGTAAAGGGCAAGGATGAGCGCGCACATCAACAGGCCAAACTCTTCGCCAATGACTGAAAAGATGTAATCGGTGTGCGCTTCGGGAAGGCGCATCTTGTTCGTGCCAAGCCACAGGCCAGTGCCGGTCCACCCGCCATTAAGCAGTGTGCGCTGGGCAAGATCGACCTGATCGAAAGCCGTGCCGCCGCCAAAAAAGCTATCAATGCGATATCGCGCATTGTCGTAGAAGAAATAGGCCGCGGTCAGTGCGCCCAACCCGCCAGCGATCAACGCTCCGATCCGGGCGATGGAAACGCCAGACAGCAACACTAGCACGAACCAGACACCGCCAAACAATATCGTTGCGCCAAGGTTTGGTTGGAGCATCAAGAGCGCGCCGATCAATGCCATCGTCAGCGTCGAGTAGGCCACCACAGGCAGACTCGAATCGCGCAAACGCCATGAGAGCATCCACGCCAGCAGGATGGCAAATCCGGGCTTCAGGAATTCGCTGGGCTGCAACGACATTCCAAATTCAAGCCAACGTTTCGCGCCGTTCTTTTCGGCACCGATAACGGGCACAAGGAACAACAGGAACAGTGCCCCTATGGCAAGCAGGATGCCCAGTCTGCGCGCGTCTTCACGGCTGACAAAGCTTGCGCCCAGGACGACGCCTATTCCCATGATCTGAAAGACGATATGGCGTTTGAAGAATACAAATTCCTCAACGCCATATTGTTTGCCCGCCGCAGGTGATGCAGCAGCAACCGCGATCGTACCCAGCAACATCAACAACACGATCAGGCCTAGCAGCCATTTGTCGAGTTCTCGCCACCACACGCGCACAGCTTCACCCCAACCGCGCTGCACAGGCACGGGGGCATGAAACTTGCCGCTGCCAAAGCCGTTGGTGGTCGAAATGCTCATGGGGGCGATGGCGCTCCTATCGCAATTTCAAAGTCGCAAGACCGATCAGCGCAAGCACAATCGCGATGATCCAGAAACGGATCACGACTTTGCTTTCGCTCCAGCCGAGCTGTTCGAAATGATGATGGATGGGTGCCATGCGAAACACGCGTTTGCCCGTTCGCTTGAACCAGAAAACCTGAATGATGACGCTTGCGGTTTCAGCTACAAACAAGCCGCCAACAATCAACAGCACAATTTCGTGGTGGCTCGCCACAGCAATCGCGCCAAGCGCGCCGCCAAGCGCCAGCGATCCTGTGTCTCCCATAAACACCGCAGCAGGCGGAGCGTTGAACCACAAGAACGCCAATCCGCCTCCCATGATTGCAGCGCAGAAAATGGCGAGCTCGCCCGCGCCAGCAACATAGGGGATGCCCAGATATTCGCTGTAGTCGGTGCGGCCCACAAGATAGGCGATGATGGCAAATGTACCCGCCGCAATGATAACCGGCATGATCGCAAGCCCATCAAGCCCGTCTGTCAGGTTCACCGCATTGCCAAAGCCGACGATGATCGTTGCGGCAAAAATGTAATAGAACGGGCCAAGCGGGATCTGCACATCGGAAAAGAACGGCACATACAAATCAGTGCTGATCTGGCTAACGATGATGTAGCTCGCCACGCCTGCAACGGCGAATTCCATGATCAGGCGAATGCGGCCTGACAGGCCGGCATGGCTCGCCTTGGACACCTTATCGTAATCATCGATGAAACCGATGATGCCAAAGCCGATTGTGACGGCAAGACAGGCCCAGACAAACGGGCTGGTAAGGTCCATCCACAAGAGCAGCGAGAGGGTCAGAGCGACGATAATCATCAACCCGCCCATGGTTGGCGTGCCGCGCTTGGCCAGATGGCTTTGCGGGCCGTCTTCGCGGATCGGCTGGCCTTTGCCTTGCCTCACCCGCAGCATGTTGATGAATTTCGGGCCGATAATCAGGCCGATGACAAATGCCGTCATCAGCGTCGCACCTAGCCGGAACGTCTGGTAGCGAACCAGGTTGAAAAGGCCTTCAAAGCCGAGCCATTCCGCAAGCAGGTATAGCATTTCGTTCCCTTTGCGCCTCTTATCCCGGAGCGCTTGTAAAGTGTGACACCAGAGCGCCAAGACCAACGGAATTGGAGCCCTTAACAAGCACCGCATCGCCATGGGTTAGGCCGAATTGCTCAAGCGCCTCGATAGCTTCAGCAGGCCCATCGCAATGCGCGAAAGACGGGGTAAAGCCAAGCGAGCCAGCGCTCCTTCTCCCCAGTTCGGCGGAAAGCGCGCGCATCTCGTCGCCGACAAGGATCGCGTGGTCGATTTGCGCCTCTTCGAGAGGGTCAGCAAGCTGTTTGTGAAAGCGCGGGCCAAAATCGCCAAGCTCTTTCATACTTCCCAGAATGGCGACCCGGCGATGCGCTGGCGTCTGCCCCAACGCTTTGAGCGTTGCGCGCATTGAGGCTGGGTTTGCGTTGTAGCTTTCATCGACCAATAAGGCCTTGCCGCCAGCCGCTTCGATATCGAACCGCGCGCCGCGCCCTTTGAGCCCGCCCATTTCGGCAAGCGCCAACCCAGCGCTGGCAAGGTCGCCGCCTGCTGCGCGCACGGCTGCCATCACCGCAAGCGAGTTTGCGATCCAGTGCTCACCAGGTTCTGCGATAGTATAACAAAGCCGCGCATCACCCAGATCAGCAGTCACCAGCGAGCCGCCGCTTGAGCAGGGTATCGCGTCAAGCAAGCGAACATCAGCATCCGCGCTGCGTCCGAATGTGACCACGTTGACGTTCAGTTTGCGGGCATGCTCGACCATGCGATCTGTATATTCGCTATCGGCAGGAATGACTGCGGTACCGCCTTCTGCAAGGCCTGTGAAAATCTGCGCCTTTTCATCGGCGATCGCTTCCATGCTTCCCAGATTTTCGATGTGGGCAGGCGCAATCGTCGTAATTACGGCCACTTGCGGGCGGACACGATCGGCAAGCGGGGCGATTTCGCCAGCATGGTTCATGCCCATTTCGAAAACGCCGTAACGCGCGCGTGCTGACATTCGGGCAAGGCTCAAGGGCACGCCGACATGATTGTTATAGCTGCGCACGCTTCGATGGGCAGCGCCTCTGCTTGCGCGGTTGAGGCTGGCAAAGATTGCTTCTTTGACGCCTGTTTTACCAACCGAACCGGTGACCGCGATCCGCACTGCATCGCTGCGATCACGCGCGGCGTGGGCCAGATCGTGAAGCGCCCAGCTTGTGTCCTTGACCAGCACGTGCGGGAAATCAACAGGGCGATCCGTGATGGCCGCCACTGCCCCTTTGGCAAAGGCCGATGCGATGAACTTGTGACCGTCCATTGCCTCACCTTTAAGCGCGACGAAGATATCGCCGGGACGCACATCGCGGCTGTCCATTTCAATGCCGGAGGCTTGGAAAGCATGGCTTGCTTTCCCGCCAGTTGCCGCCTCGATACTGGCAGCATCCCAAAGCGCCATTGGTAATGCATCGCGCGGATCGGCGGGCCAAGCGCGCAAAAGTGCATGTGCGCCGCTCATGAAGTCACCTCAGCCCCTGCTCCTGCAGCGCATTCGCGCGCCACCTGCACATCGTCGAACGGCAATACTCGCATAGTCTCTCCCGACCCGATAATCTGGCCCTGTTCGTGGCCTTTGCCTGCGATAAGAATGATGTCGTTTGCGCCCGCTTGGGCGATGGCTGCAGCGATGGCTTCGCGCCGTCCGGCAATTGCGCTCACATGCGCAGCGCCCTTCGCGCCTTCGAGCACGGCAGCGCGAATTGCGGCCGGATCTTCACCGCGAGGGTTGTCATCTGTGACGATGGCAATGTCAGCGGCCTGCGCTGCAATTGCGCCCATAGGAGCGCGCTTTCCGGTATCGCGATCGCCGCCAGCGCCAAACACTGCGATCAGGCGCCCGCCTTTTTGCGCATCCACGTGCCCGCGCAGTGCAGCAATCGCCGCCTCAAGCGCATCGGCGGTGTGCGCATAATCGACATAGACCGGCGCACCAGCCTGCGTAATCACCGCGCGCTCAAGCCGTCCGCGCACCGGTTGCAAGCGGGAAACAGCATCAAATACCATTGCCCTGTCAGCGCCGGTTGCCAGTGCAAGACCTGCGGAAACCAATGCATTTGCAGCCTGATATGCTCCGATCAGAGGCAGGTTGATCCGCTTTGTTTCACCATCATGCTCAATCGTTAGCATCTGCCCCAACTGGGTCGCCTCGCGGGCGGCGAGGTGCAGGAATTGACCTCGCTCGCCCACTGTGAGGACGCGCAGATCTTTCGATCTTGCGTGCTCAATGGCGCGAGAGGACCATACGCTTTCCTCCTCGCCATCCCAGATAACCGCATGACCACCATGTTCGATCACTTCATCAAACAGACGCATCTTGGCCTCGAAATAGGCCTCCATCGTCTCGTGATAATCGAGGTGGTCCTGACTGAAATTGGTAAAGGCACCCGCCGTTACGCGCAGCCCTTCATTGCGGAATTGCGAGAGGCCGTGGCTCGACGCTTCGTAAGCGACATGGGTCACACCTTCGCGGGCAAGCCCGCTCATATTGGAAAGGAATGTCACGATATCTGGCGTGGTTAGCCCGGTCGAAACGCTTTCATCGGGCGTTGTGACGCCAAGAGTACCGATGCTTGCAGCGCGTTCCCCGCACATCCGCCAAATCTGGCGCGTCATTTCTGCTGTCGAAGTTTTGCCGTTGGTGCCTGTCACAGCGACGATTGTCGCAGGGACGGGCGTAAAGAACTGTGCTGCCAACTGCGCAAATGATCGGCGTGGTTCATCGCTGGCAATGTGGATCGCGCCATCAACCGAAGCATCGGCAGACGTAACCACCGCCACCGCGCCTGCCTCAATCGCCGCTGGGATGAAATCTTCGGCGTTGAAGCGTTCGCCGCGAAATGCACCGAACACGGTGCCGGGCGCGACTTTGCGGTGGTCGATCGCAAAGCCGGTCACGGTGACTTGTTCACCTTGCACTGGCGCCAGTCCCGCCCGCTCGATCAGACCTGCAAGCTTCATCGACGACCCTCAATCAAGTTGCGAAGATCAGAGATATCAACGTCGCGGGTGGCATCAGGCCGAACGCCCAGCATCGGACCGATGCGCGGGACGAGTTCGCCAACGATTGGCGCTGCAGTATAGGCCGCCGTGCGCTGGCCAGACGAAGCCGCTGTGCCGCGCGGTTCGTCAAGCACGGTTACAACCACATAGCGCGGACGTTCCATCGGGAAGGCCGCTGCAAAGGATGAAATCAGCGCGGTCTGGGCATAGCTGCCGCCGCGCGCCTTTTCGGCAGAACCGGTTTTGCCGCCCACGCGATATCCGGGCGCATCGGCGCTGCGGCCGGTGCCGTAGATTGAAATCATCCGCATAAGCTGGCGCATGCGCGAGGAGGTTGATGCCTTGAACACGCGCGTGCCGCGCGGCGCAGCACCCGGCTCAACCCGGCGCAATGTTGCGGGGCGATAAATGCCGCCATTGACCATCGCGGCATATGCGCTCGCCAGATGGAGCGGGGTCACCGCGATCCCGTGACCATAGCTGACGGTCATATTGGTGAGGCGCGACCAAGTGCCATTGGGGCGTTCGTGTGCCCATTGCGGCGTTCCGCGCGCACCGAGTTCGATCTGCGGTGGCTCCTTCATGCCAAGGTCAAGCATCACCTGACGCAGCCGCGCTTCGCCCAATTCATCAGCGATGCGCATCGTCACGGTGTTTGACGAATAGGCTAGAGCTTCGGCGACATTGAGCGTGTCGCCCTTTGGCTTCAAATCGCGGAACATCCGGCCCGACATTTCCACCGGCGATGCATCCCATTCCGCGCCCAGATCGCGCACCACACCGGCATCAATCGCCGCTGCAATCGTGAGCGGTTTGAAGGTCGAGCCAAGTTCGTAAGTTGCGTTGGTTGCGCGGTTGTAGATGTTGGGAGAATGCTGAACATTCGACAGGTTTGGATCGAACGCCGGAAGCGAGGCCATCGCCATGATCTCGCCCGTTTCAACATCGAGCACGATTCCGGCAGCGCCTTTGGCATCGGTTGCAAGCATGCCCCGGCCAAGCTCGTCTTCGAGAGCGCCCTGAACGCGCAGATCAATCGACAATGAAACAGGCTCTGCACGCGTCTGCGGGTCAGACAATTGCAGGTCGAGCACTTTTTCCATGCCCAAATGGCCGGTCAGCTGGCGGTTATCGCCCTCCATGACATATCCAAGGATATGCGAAGCCAGCGGGCCTTGCGGGTAATGCCGGTCATATTCGCGCGGCAATTCGAGCGCGACTTCGCCCAGCTCAAAGACGCGATTGGCATCTTCGGGCAGGACCCGGCGCAAAATATAGCCGCCGCGATCAGACGACAGAACGCGAACCGTGCGCTCCACATCAAGATCGGGAAAGATGGTCTTGAGCCGCTCGGCAACCTCGGTCGGTTCGCCCACCAATGGCGATCCGTCATCCTCCATCGCTCGCGGATTGAACCACAAGGCATAGGCAGGAAACGTCCGCGCAAGCGGAGTGCCGTTGCGATCAGTGATTTCTCCGCGCGGGGGAAGAAGCGCTTCTTCAAGCGTGGTGTGCCCTTGCGGTGCGCCAACCACGCCAAGATAGCCAATCCGCAGCAAGGCCATGCCTGCAACCAGCGCAAAGATGCCGATGATAATGAGCAGCCGCATCCGCGCGGTCACCAACAGGCTATAGCGCATGTGCACCGCTTTAACCCGCCCTGCCGGAATGGCTGGGCGCGGTTGGCGTTTTAGCGGCGCACTGCCATCACTATCGAATGTCGGATCAAGCCCTGCATCAAGGGCAAAGGCTGTCATTCGCCTGCCTCGTTGGCCAAGAGCACCACGTCGGCGGCAACGGCGCTTCCGATCCCGCTCGCGGTTTGTGCATTGGCCGCACGGATCGGGGATGCCTCGATCAGAAAATCGCCAAAGGCATCGGTGAAGACCGCGCCTGCATCTTCGGTGGCGCTGGCCGACACAAGCGTAACCGCCTCACCCGAAATCGGAGAAACCATATCGCGCTGTTCAACTTCGGCGCTGGCAAGATCGACCACCGCGACCCGAATAGGAGCGGGCGCGTCGGGGCCAAGCGGCTGACCAAGGCTTGCCAGTTGACGCTCATTTTCAAGATACTGATCGGCACGTGGAGCCTTGTACCCCAGCTCAACCGCGTTCCATTCGGCCAGCTGACGCTGGCTAGCGCGCGTCTGGAATTCGGTTTCGAGCATCAGCGTCTCACGCTCGAGCGCTATGATCTCGCGCTCGGCAAGCAACACTTCGCTTTTCACCGCGTGCACATTGAAGCTCAGCACTGCAAACAACGCCACACACGCCGCCATCACAGCAACCCAGCCAATTTGGCGAATGCGTGAACCGTTAGCGATCATGACATGGCCCTTTCAATTGCTGGAGCAGAAGTGCGCACCGCGTGGCGAAGGATTGATGAGCGCGAACGCGGGTTGCGCTCGATCTCGGCATCTGAAGGTCGGATTGCCTTGGAGACCTGAGTGAAGGTCGGCGCGGGGCCAGCAACTTCTCCCGGCAGATGGCGCGACACGGCGCGCCCTGCACCGCTGGCTTCTTTCAAGAAGCGTTTGACGATGCGGTCTTCGAGACTGTGAAAACTCACCACAGCCAGAACGCCGCCCTCGCGCAGCAGCATTTCAGCAGCATTGAGGCCTGCGCGAAGTTCGCCAAGCTCGTCATTCACATGAATACGCACGGCCTGAAAGCTGCGGGTCGCAGGGTCTTTCTTGTCATGCGGTTTGTGACCAAGCGCTTTGCGCACGACGCGGGCAAGATCGCCGGTTGATTCCAGCGGACGCGCCGCCACTATCGCGCGGGCGACGCGGCGCGACTGGCGCTCTTCGCCATAGTGATACAGCACATCAGCGATGGCAGCTTCGTCTGCCGAATTGAGGAAATCCGCTGCGCTTTCGCCGTCTTGGCTCATCCGCATGTCGAGCGGGCCGTCATTTGAAAAGGCAAAGCCGCGCTCACCCTGATCGAGCTGCATCGAGCTGACGCCGATATCCATCACAACCGCGTCAACCTGAGGCACGCCGATCCGCGCCATTTCTTCGCGCATGGACGAAAAGCGTTCGGGGTGGAGCGACAAGCGTCCGTCAAACTGGGCAACCATGCCCGCACCATCGCGGATCGCATTGGGATCGCGGTCAAAGCCAAAGACGCGCGCACCACAATCAAGCAAAGCACGCGAATAGCCGCCTGCGCCAAAGGTCGCGTCGATAATTGCCATATCGGGCTTTGGCGCGATTGCGGCGATCACTTCATCAAGCAGGACAGGGATGTGGGGAGCGGTCATTTCTTCGCTCCCTTGGTCTTGGCCTTGGCCTCGGCCTCTTTGACCAGCCGCTTGCAAGTTGCCTGCGCGCCTTTCCAGGCGGAATCCATTTGCGAAAGCTCTTCGGGGTTCCAGACGAAGAAGAAATCGCCCGCGCCCTGAAAATAGAGCCCGTCCTCGATCTGACCGAGTTCCTTGAGGTGATCGGGCATCACAAAACGCCCGCTATCATCGAAGGGAATTTGTTCGAACTGGAACAGCTGCCCGGCGCGAACATCGCGATCAAACGCGTCATTGTTCAGGCGGATGGCACGCTCTTCTTCGCGGTCGAGCTGTTCATTCAACTTGTCGATGCGCGAGAGGCCAAACCCGATGAGGCAGTCGAAACGTTCATGCGCGACGAGACACAGCGTTTTGCTTCCGCCAGAGGCCTCCTTGACCTCCTTGCGAAATGCAGGGGGCAGGACAAATCGACCCTTATCGCCAACCGGCGAATAGGCCTGTCCATTATATGCGCCCGCCGCTGCCACGCGTCGTAACCCCTTCCCCGATTTGGCCAGCACCCCGCTGGCCAATTGACCTAATCAACACACCAATCTGCCCGGATGTATCGCGCGCGATGGCACGACTTTCCCGCCACCACCCCCGCGCGAGCGGGAGCAGCGCGCCAACCCAATCGGGCGACGCGGGACAAACCGGCATGTTTGATGGAAGCCGGTAATATCGCGCTTGCAGCGGGGTGGCTAGGGTTTTTCTAGGAAAATCACGGGAATAAACGGTAAATAACTGATTTACCGTGATTTCTGTGAGCAACAGGGTGTGCAAAAGCACTCCTGACACCGGCCAAATCGCGTAAGGTTTCGTATCTTATCGTGCGAATCCGGCAATTTCAGCGCAATTTCAGCGTCCGATTCCCTTACAGAAATACTGTTTCCCGTAGTTTTCCCGATCTGGGTTCAGGGGAATGCCGATTGCACCAGCGCAGCTAGCCCCTCGCCCCGCTCGCCAGCCAATTCAAGATGCTCGAACATCGCTGCATCGGCAATCAGTGTCACATGCCCTTCGCCAACTTCGCAGCGGGCAATCACGGTTTCTGCGTCAAGCTGGCAAGAGGCATCATCTGCGCTTTCAAGAAGGATTTCACCGGCTTGCAGGGCAAACATCACGCCGTCACGATGGATGAGCGAACGCTGCCCCTCCTCTGCGAGGTCTTCAAAGCTGAACCGGATATCAAGCCCCCAACGCCGCACCACTGGCGCAACCAGCGCGCTATCGGTTGGTCGCCTGGGATCGCCCAAGGGCACGTCATATTCACCAGTCAAAAGCGGATCGAGAACCAGCAGCACCTTCCCGCCGCTGCGCACCCAGCTATCAAGCGCCACATTATCGGCTGGCGATAGTCCGCGCGGCTGGATGATGGCTAAATGTTCAATTCCTGCAAGCGGATCAGTCTCGGGCGCCTCAGCGCTTAGCCCGGCAATGGGCGAAAGCGTATCGAGCAATTCCAGATCATAATGCCGTTCCAGCGCGGCACGCTGCCAGGGCACCGGCGCATCTCCATTAGCGATTTCGGAGAAGCTGGCATCGAGAGGCCAGTAAAGCGGGAGGCTGGTCATCAAGCCAAGCCGCTGTGCCATGCGCGATGCCTGATCGTCTGTTTGCGGCGATGCCCCGCTGTCACATGCAGTCAGTGACAAAGACAGTGCCAGAACCGGGAACAGAGCCCGCAGTCTATTGCGCCGGCACATTTTCGGTTGTCGCCTGCGAATCCTCTACGACCGGATTAGGCAGATCATCGACCTGACCTTCTTCGGGTTCAGGCGTCGGATCGGCCGGCAATTCAGGAACGATCCCTGCATCGGCAAGCGGATCGCGCTGCGGCGGGGCTTCAGTTGGTTCGGTTGTTGGTGCAGCCTCAGGCACTGCGCGTTCCTGCGTCAAGTCAGCCTGATTGCCAAGAACGCTGGCAAGCCCGATCAGCAGCACCATCGAACCCAGACCAACCAGCCCGACCTGCAATCGTTTTGCCGCCTCCGCCTTGGTCCCGCCCAAAGGCGCGCCTTCTGGTGGAGCTTCGGCCACTTGTGTGCCGCTCCGGTTAGCTTTGCGTTGGTTGAATGAACCGCCTGTCATGCGCGTGTTCCTAGCGCGGTGATACTGGCCTGTCGATGAACTGGCGCGTTTCTAGGTTTGCGACGTTTCAAGCCAGTCAAAAACCGGCAGGTCTTTAGATGCCAGCCAATCGGCATTGAACAAGGTGGAGAGATATCGAAATCCGGTGTCACAAAGGATCGTTGCAACCTGCGGATTTTCGCGGCCTTCTGCGACCAGCTGTTTGCCCAGTTCAACCGCGCCTGCGACATTGATGCCGGACGACAGGCCAAGACAAAGCCCTTCATCGCGCAACAGCTTTTCGACCCAGACCAGACCTTCTTCATCAGAAATGCGGAACTGCGTGTCGATCGGCGCGCCTTCGAGATTGGCGGTGATGCGCCCTTGTCCGATACCTTCGGCGACCGAAGAACCCTCGCCCTTCAATTCGCCATGGGCATAATAATTGTAGAGCGCAGCGCCATGCGGATCTGTGAGAGCGATGCGAATGTCAGGGTTCTTTTCCTTCAGCCCCATGCCAACGCCGGCAATCGTTCCGCCTGTGCCAGCCGCGCAAGTGAAGCCGTCCACCTTGCCGCCCATCTGTTCCCACAGCTCTTTCGAAGTGCCATCGATATGCGCGCGGCGATTGGCGGTGTTGTCGAATTGGCCCGCCCAGATCGCGCCCTCGGTTTCTTCTGCCATCCGGCGCGATACGTGCTGAAAGTGGCACGGATCGGCATATTTGGTCGGCGGGACAAGTTCGAGCTGCGCGCCCAAAGCGCGAAGCGTATCCATTTTCTCTTTGGACTGGTTGTCGGGCATGACGATAACCGTCTTGTAGCCAAGCGCGTTGGCGACAAGCGCGATGCCGATCCCGGTGTTGCCAGCCGTCCCTTCAATCACGGTGCCGCCGGGCTTTAGATCGCCGCGCGCCTCTGCATCGCGGATCATATAAAGCGCAGCGCGATCTTTGACCGATGAACCCGGGTTGGCAAATTCGCATTTGCCCCAAATGTCACAGCCAGCCGCCTCGCTTGGGCCGGTGAGGCGCACAAGCGGGGTGTTACCGATCAGGGCGAGCGTATCGCCGATTGGGTGAGTGATATTCATGATGTGCGAGTTAGGACCAAGATGGCGCGCTCGCAAACAAGATTAATCTTCAGGCGCGATAGTGACCTTCAGCCCATCCAGCTCTGCGGTGAGCGGGATTTGGCATGAAAGCCGCGAACCTTCGCCGCGATGGTCGGACGATTCCAGCAGGTCGTCTTCGTCTTCGCTCATTTCAGGAAGCTTGCCGTCCGCGCCTTCGATTTTGACGTGACATGTCGCGCACGAACAGCAGCCGCCGCAAAGCGCGAGCAGTTCATCAAATCCGTTGTCGCGAATGGCTTCCATCACCGTCAGGCCGTCTTCGACCTCGATTTCGCTCGTTTCGCCTTCACGATTGGTGACGACCAACTTGGGCATGGGCTTCTCAGTCCTTTTTAAATTCGATTGGCCGCAAGACGGGCCGGTTGGAAAATCTCGGGGTTCAGCTAGGTGTTTCCATTGCCAATGGCAACCTAGAGGATTGAAGAGTGGGTCTGACAGCCAAAATAATCCGCGCAGAAATGGACGCGCTGGCCGCCAAAGATGATCGGATTGCCGACCAGTTGACGCGCATTGGATATCCCGAACCGCGCCTGCGTGATCGCGGATACAAGACTTTGCTGCGCACGATTGTCGGCCAGCAGGTTTCGGTCGCAGCAGCGACCTCGATGTGGAACAAACTGGAAGCAGAGCTTGGCCCTGATTTCACGCCCTCCTGCGTGCTGGAACGTGATTTTGACACGCTTCGTGCCTGCGGCCTTTCGCGCCAGAAACAAGGATATGCGCGTTCACTATGCGAATTGGTGAGTGCAGGAGAGCTCGATTTCGATGCGCTTCCCGATGGCGATGAGGATGCGATCGAGGAACTCACCCGGATCAAGGGGATCGGTCGCTGGTCGGCAGAAATCTACCTCTTGTTTGCCGAAGGGCGGACCGACATCTGGCCCGCGGGCGATCTGGCTGTGCAG
>Ga0316207_10002109_pt1 | contig 21540 bp, 20 predicted proteins | sample 6weekpyrite_MG_FD_204943 | JGI IMG/M metagenome (GOLD analysis project Ga0316207, IMG submission 204943) | Microbial mat bacterial communities from mineral coupon in-situ incubated in ocean water Damariscotta River, Maine, United States -... | ecosystem: Environmental > Aquatic > Marine >...
TCGATTACGACGTGGAAAATTAGCCGGAACAGGCTTCGAGCCAAGCGGCATTTCAGACACCAGCGCCCCACGCTCGCGGATGTTATCTGCAAGTTGCACATGCTGTCTCGGGTAGATCACATCCAGTCCTGTTCCCATGACGGCACAGGTTATCCCACCCGCATCCACGACACCCTGATGCGAGGCCGCATCAATGCCAAGTGCCAGTCCGCTGTTGACGCAAAGTCCAGCCTGGCTCAGATCCCTCGCAAAGACAAAGGCATGCTGACGACCGGCAATACTGGGGTGGCGACTCCCCACCATGGCAATCGCCGGCATTGAAAATGCGTCCAGGCGTCCATCAAGATAGAGAATGGGGGGAGGACAGTAAATTTCTTTCAGTAGCGCAGGATAAGACGCATCTTCGATACAAAAAACATGATGCGAGTCCACGCTGGCCCATGCCTGTAACTGCACGACATCTGAACTCTGCTGATATTTTTCAGGCGCAGCGGCCAAATCGCAGATCGACTCACAAATCGCCGGGCGAATGCCGAGCCCAGCCAAATCAGAATAGTTTGCTGCCAGCATGGCCTTGACGGAACCAAACTCGTGAAGCAGGTGATGAAAGGTTTTGAGTCCAAGACCCTTGATCGCTGAAAGCAGGAAAGTGCTCAAACATTCAGGTGAAATCGTCATCTCGATCATCCTTGATCCAATAAAAAAGCCGCTTATCTGATTGAGATAAGCGGCTCTATTGTCTCTTTTTTTATGTGTAAAGAATAGCCCGTCGGCTCAGGGTGCTCTCACCTCATCCATCACCGCCAGCGGCCTGCTTGCTTTCAGGATCAAGCCATAGCTCAGTTTCTCGAACACGCGGAACACCATTAACAGGCCCGCGCGCTCTGAAGGCAACTCAATCTTTTCTTTGGTGTAAGGGTCTCTCACCAAGCCACCTTGCTTGTAAATCGCGAGAACATTACCTTCCTTAAGACCTTCACGCTCACCACGGTTAATCACCACCACATTGTACTGGCCAATATTACCCACGCCAGAGTTTACAGAAATCATTTTACCTCGAATATCTGTCTCCGGTTGACTGGGCGTAAAGGTAGAATTAATGACCCTGTCCTCTGTTGGCAACAAGCGGTCACCTTGACGCAACTCCTCGCCGGAGCGAAGAATGCTTAAAGTAATCACTTCATCATCGATATCGCTCACACTGCCGACTGCAATCGATTTCGCTTCAAGTCCTAAAAACTCGTGGCTTTCGGGGTCAATATAGGTTTCGCTTGAGCGATAGACCGCCATTCTTTCTACGCCCTTAGTATCGCCTCGCGCAAAGACATCATCACCGGCACCAGCGATCAAATGCTGCTCTCGACCGATCAAAACATACGGTGCGGCATCCATTTGCGCTGGCGTAACAATACGATTGTCCGAAAGAAAGCTGCTGATCGCATCCAAAGGAATGGTCGGTATAGCCGTTGACATAGGAATAGAACGCGCTTTTGGACTGAGTTTAACGACACCGTTATCAGGCCCGGCCTTCAACGTCGTCAGGCGCGGCTGGCCATCAACATAAATCAGCCCAATTACATCGCCGGGATAGATCAAATGAGGATTGGCAATTTGTCGGTTAGCATGCCAAATTTCAGGCCAAAGCCAAGGTGATTTCAAAAAGCGCTCAGAGATATCCCATAGCGTATCGCCTTTTACCACCGTATAGCGATCAGGATGATTCGCCGCTAGTTCGGGCGAAGCCATCGAATACTGACTGAATATCAGGCAAAAGAAGGAACAGGTAACAAATAGCTTTCGAATCATGAGTTGCCTATATAAATTGCGTCGAATCAATAGAGTAAAATAGCGCTCAATAACGTTTAACTATAGATGATCGATTGAGAATTTGTACTAATTTCGATTTCTATAAGATAATGGTAGCAGTGATATCGAGACACGTACTACAAATTCATTAACCTTTCTTTAAAAAAACACGCTAACTCCCTATGGCTAAACTAAAAATTCTGGAATATCCCGACCCACGATTACGCAAAATTGCCAAATCGGTCACAGAGATCACCCCAAAAATTGATCAGTTGCTAAATGATATGCTGGAAACAATGTATGACGCGCCCGGAATTGGCTTGGCGGCCACCCAGGTAGACGTTCATTTACAGGTCATTGTGATGGATATTTCAGAAGAAAAAAACGATCCGCTGGTGTTTATTAATCCTAGCCTGGAAATTCTGGAAGGCGAACCGGAACGAATGCAGGAAGGGTGCCTTTCGGTTCCTGGTTTCTACGAAGACGTTGAGCGGATTGAGCACGTTTTAATCAAAGCACTGGACAAAAACGGCAAGGCCTTTGAACTGGAAGCAAAAGGTTTATTAGCCGTCTGCATTCAACATGAGATGGATCACCTAAACGGCAAGTTGTTTGTCGATTACCTAAGCGCCTTAAAACGCAATCGAATTAAGAAGAAGCTGGAAAAACAACACAAAGCCAGAGCCTGATTATTTCCCGTTAACCAAACGAGCTTCACATTGAAAATTATTTTTGCAGGTACACCCGATTTTGCCGCTGAAAGTTTACGCGCGCTGATCAACGCCGACCACCGCATCGTCGCTGTCTATACCCAGCCCGATCGCCCCGCCGGACGCGGCAAAAAACAACACAAAAGTCCGGTAAAACTGCTGGCCGAGTCTGCGTCCATTCCAGTATATCAACCTGAGAAACTGACAGGGGCCGCTGAACAACAAACACTGGCCTCGTTACAGGCCGATCTGATGATCGTTGCCGCTTATGGCTTGCTGCTGCCAGCACCCGTGCTCACGATTCCTGCTTTGGGCTGTATCAATATTCACGCTTCGCTATTACCACGCTGGCGCGGAGCGGCCCCCATTCAAAGGGCAATACAGGCAGGTGATCAGCAAACGGGCATCACGATCATGCAGATGGACGAAGGACTGGATACCGGGAATATGCTGCTGAAAGTCGCTACCGAGATTCGTTCCGACGATACCGGCGGATCGCTGCATGACCGTTTGTCAGCGTTGGGAGCCAGGGCGATTCTGGATTATCTGGAACAGATCAAGCGTCAGGCACCCGCGATTGCTGGAATGCAAGTCGGTGAAGTACAAGATAATCGCGAAGCCTGCTACGCACACAAACTCAGCAAGCAGGAAGCCGAAATTGACTGGCAACAAGACGCCCTGCAAATTTGCCGCAATATTCAAGCATTTAATCCCTGGCCGGTGGCGTTTCTAGTGCAAAACGACCAACGCATTCGACTATTTGCAGCCGAACACCTTACCTGGCAAGGTGATGCACAGCCTGGAACCGTGCTGGAAAAGAATAAACACGGCATCGTTATCGCGTGTGGTAACGACGCGATACGTATTCTCAAGCTTCAGTTGCCCGGGGCAAAGGCAATTGATGCGCAAGCATTCCTGAATGGCGGCAAGGCCATTTTAGAAGTCGGTTCATGCTTGACAAAAACAAACACGGGTTAAAGCCAGATGCGTCATACCATCAATATCAGAGCCATCACCTGTCAGGTCGTGCATGATGTCGCCCGCCAACAGCGGTCGCTGAGCCGATTGCTGCCCGCTGCCAGTGCAAGGGTAAACGCAAAAGACAAAGCACTGTTACAAGAACTGGTTTATGGTACCTGCCGCTGGTATTACCAGCTGGAGTCCTTACATCAGCAGTTCTTAGCCAGGCCACTGCATCGCAACGATATACTTGCCAAAACGCTGCTCAATGTAGGCGCTTACCAACTCCTATATACCCGGATTCCGGCGCATGCAGCGATTCATGAGACCGTTGCGGCAGCCGAAGTACTTGGACTGAAACATTTAAAAGGGCTAATCAACGCGATACTGCGTAAACTTTCAACGACTCAAAAGCCCGATGAGCGCTCTTCTGCAATTGAAAGTCATCCTGAATGGATGCGCGAAAAAATCCGTCACAACTGGCCTGAGCACTGGGAGTCCATTCTCCAGCAAAACAATCAATATCCACCGATGGCTCTTCGCGTCAACCGTTCGCAATATCACACAAAAGATCCATCAGAAGACTGCCAGAAACGCTACTTACAAAAATTGGAAGCCGCGCAAATCAAGGCCATACCCGGCTCCTTCGCCCCATATGCAATTTGCCTGGAAACGCCTCTGGCTGTCACCGCACTGCCCGGTTTTTCGAGCGGAGAGGTCAGCGTGCAAGATGAAGCGGCGCAATTGTGTTGTCAGCTGCTGGACCTAAAACCCGGATTAACGGTACTGGACGCCTGTGCAGCACCGGGCGGCAAAACCTGTGCGATGCTAGAGTCCCAACCGGGGCTAAAATTACTCGCCCTTGATGCAGATCCGGCACGCACCGCATTGATATCTGAAAACCTCGAGCGTCTGGACCTGTCGGCCCAAGTTCAAACCGCAGCCGCAGAAAACACTGACCTGTGGTGGGATCACACCCCATTTGACCGAATTTTACTCGATGCTCCCTGTAGCGCAACGGGCGTCATTCGGCGTCACCCCGACATCAAGCTGCTCCGACGCCCCGATGACATTAAGAAACTGTCTGAATTACAGTTAAAATTGCTGACATCATTGTGGTCAACACTTAACCATGGTGGCAAACTACTGTACGCTACGTGCTCCATTTTTCCGCAGGAAAACAGTCGTATCATCGAACGCTTCCTGAAACAGGAATCGAGCGCCAATCTTGTGCCGCTAGACGTCAAGTGGGGTGTAGACACCGGTTTTGGGAGACAGTTATTTCCACAGAAAAATGGTCATGATGGCTTTTTTTATGCCTGTCTGACGAAACGAGAACATCCACACAGGCCTCCTGCGAGCAAACTATGAAAATCATTATTATTGGAGCCGGCCAGGTAGGCGGCACGCTCGCCGAAAATCTGGCAAGCGAAGCAAACGATATTACTGTCATAGACTGTGAGGGCCCAAGACTTCGAGAATTGCAAGACCGCTTGGACATCAGCACAGTGAACGGACAAGGCGCCCACCCGAATGTGCTGGCGCAGGCCGGCGCCGAAGATGCCGATATGCTGATTGCCGTCACCAGTAGCGATGAAGTCAACATGACCGCTTGTCAGATCGCCTACACCCTGTTTAAAACGCCGACTAAAATCAGTCGTGTCAGGGCGACCGCCTACCTTGCCAAAAAAGAGCTGTTTGACGATAAGGCATTTCCGATCGATGTGCTGATTAGCCCGGAGCAGCTTGTGACCAAGCACATTACCCGTTTGCTGGAATACCCGGGCGCACTTCAAGCCCTGGATTTCGCAGAGGGTAAAGCACGACTAGTTGCCATTCGCGCATGCCAGGGAGGACCTCTGGTCGGACATGAACTGTCCTATCTTCGCCAGCACATGCCCAATATCGATACCCGCGTCGCCGCTATTTTCCGACAGGGTCACCCAATCATTCCATCGGGTGATACGGTCATCGAGATTGGCGATGAGGTGTTTTTTATCGCAGCAAGTGATCATATCCGCTCGGTGATGAGCGAACTACAACCCCTTGAAAGCAACTATCGTCGCATTATTATCGCGGGCGGCGGTAATATCGGCTTTCGCCTGGCGAAACAGCTCGAAAAGCGCTATCGGGTCAAGATCATTGAGCACAATTTTGAGCGCTGTATCGCGCTCTCGGAAAAGCTGAGCAAGGCGATTGTGCTGCAAGGGAACGCAGCAGGTAAAGACATGTTACTGGAAGAAAACATAGAGGAAACCGATGTATTTATCGCCGTGACCAACGATGACGAAGCGAACATCATGGCAACCATGCTCGCTAAGCGTATCGGCGCACGAAAAGTCATCGCGCTGATCAGTAATCCTGACTACGTGGACCTGATTCAAGGTGGTGAAATTGATATTGCCGTTTCTCCTCAGCAAGCCACCATTGGCAGTTTGCTCACGCATATCCGAAGAGGCGATGTGGTCAATGTTCATGCGCTACGTCGAGGTGCGGCGGAAGCAATCGAGGCGATAGCCCATGGAGATCATCGTTCTTCAAAGGTGGTTGGCAAGCGCATTGATGAGGTCGCGCTTCCGGTCGGTGCCACTATCGGCGCCATCGTCAGGCAGCAACAAGTGCTGATAGCGCATGACCATATTCGTATCGAACAGGATGATCACGTGATCCTGTTTCTGATCGACAAACGAAAAATGCGTGAAGTGGAAAAACTGTTTCAAGTCGGCTTGTCCTTTTTTTGATGTGGTGGCGCTCCTGACCAACAACAATAACCACCCCAACCAGGTGATCCCAGAGGAATAGATCTAAATGCATTTTTCGACTGTTTGCCGCATTCTTGGCATGTTGCTGATGCTTTTCAGCCTGTCTATGCTGCCGCCGATGGTGGTCTCCATCATATATGAAGACCACCAACTACAGACTTTTGTCAACGCTTTTGTCATGACGCTTGGCTTTGGCACCCTCATTTGGTTACCCGTTAGAAACTACACTAAAGAGCTAAGAGTCCGCGATGGCTTCGTGGTGACCGTTCTATTCTGGATCGTGCTCAGCGTCAGCGGCGCCATCCCCTTATATCTTTCAGATTCACCTAACCTGTCACTGGTTGACGCCTATTTTGAATCGCTCTCGGGGCTGACCACTACCGGTGCGACCGTCATTACCGGGATCGACTTCTTGCCAAAATCCATCCTTTGGTATCGTCAACAGTTACAATGGCTAGGCGGTATGGGAATCATCGTGCTAGCGGTAGCAATTCTACCGATGCTGGGCATTGGTGGTATGCAGCTATATCGTGCCGAAGCCCCCGGCCCGGTAAAGGATAACAAGCTGACACCACGTATTACCGAGACTGCGAAAACCTTGTGGTACATCTATCTTGGCATGACCGTCATGTGCGGGCTGGCGTACTGGCTTGCGGGAATGACCCCGTTCGATGCCATCGGCCACAGCTTCTCGACCATTGCGATTGGCGGCTATTCAACGCATGACGCCAGCATTGGTTATTTCGACAGCACCCGTATTGAATTGATCGCCATCGTGTTTATGTTCCTTTCAGGCGTCAATTACGCCTTACACTTCACCGCCTGGAGCAGTAACAGCCCACTGGTCTATTTCAGGGATCCTGAATTTCGATTTTATGCGGCGTTAATGGGCGCTGTTGTACTTTTTACCATTGCTGTTTTGTATGGCACCGACACTTACGAAATTTCCGAGTCTATCACCAATGGCTTGTTCGAAGTGGTCTCTGTGGCAACCACCACAGGCTTCGCAACCGCCGAATTTTCCAACTGGCCATTTGTATTGCCGTTTTTGCTCTTTGTCATTGCTTTCGTAGGGGGCTGTGCGGGCTCGACAGGCGGGGGCATGAAAGCCATTCGGATACTGCTAATCTATAAACAGGGCATCAGAGAGATCAAGCGCCTGATACACCCGAATGCCGTAATTCCGGTCAAGCTGGGGAATAAACCGGTGCCCGATCGGGTTTTAGAAGCAGTATGGGGGTATTTCTCGGTTTACCTGTTTGTTTTCGTCATTCTGTTGCTGGCACTGCTGGGAACCGGACTGGATCAGGTCACTTCCTGGTCGGCAGTCGGTGCATGCATTAATAATCTTGGACCCGGTCTGGGAGGCGTCGCATCACATTACGGCGACCTGCCAGACACCGCAAAGTGGATACTCTGCTTTGCGATGTTGATGGGTCGCCTGGAAATTTTCACGCTGCTGATCCTGCTAACACCCGCATTCTGGCGAAGTTAAAAGTGACTATAACGGAGCGTCCAGGTGCGCCAAAGGCTTGAAAGACTTGCGCATTCTTCCGTGACGCTACTGCTTTTTCCCGGGTTGAAGCCTCAAGCGGTAAAACGCTTAAGGCTCTTAACCAAGCCCCCCGTCAAACTGGCAAATTCATCTTTAGCTTTTTGGATTGCCAATTCAGCAACGTTACTATTGGGTAGGTCTTTTTGATCCAGATAATGCTTGGAACTTTCAAGCATTGCTGTTCTCGCGTCAGCGTTTAGCGCCAAACCGTACCATTCACAGATTTTATCAACGGCCAACTGAAATGCCTTGTCGTGACCATGAACGCCGATGGAAATCGTGGTGCGTTTTATTTCGCGCTCCCACGGCACATTGATCCGCAATTCAAATACTTCTGCTGGCGCTCTGCCTTTTCGGTTAATGGTAATTCTGCGTAAACCTCTGATACGCCCGTCGGGACGAATATGATATTCCGATGACAAAGCCTGCTGTATGCCATAGGCTCTTTGTTTTTTGGCTAATCGCGCATCAATTTCCATTGCCTTTGCCATTGCAGCTTTGCGGCTCCGTTTGATTCGAACATATTCCTGGTATTCTTTACCTCCCCATGCCCTGAATACTCGAAAGTAAGACAGCTCCCCATATTTATGATCATAAATTGCCATAATTCCCCCTTGCGAGAATTTCCCTATCAATGGTTGAGCCGCGCCTAATGGTACGATCACTGCTCAACAAAATTTTACTCACAATATGTGCGTTGTATAAAAGACAAACAAGCAATTGGCTTCCCTTGTATTTAATACACCACTGAAAAAAGTCAAGCCTGCTTTACATTATTCTATTCTTTAAAAACCATTGATGGTCATATACAAGAATAGCCACCAATCGGTGGATTAACTGTCAGAAATAACAGCCACTTAACGTAGGAAATTTCCTACAGAAGTACCACTGCACTCGTTTATCATGTGGTTTTTGCTCGCAAAGAACGAGAAAACGAGTGGCGGTTTTTTGAAGTGCATCAATTTATAGAATAATGATCATCGCGACATTTAGGGTATAATGCCGCACTTTTGTAGTGCTACACGCAATTGCTTGAACAACCAACAGGTCGTTCAAGGCGACTTATAATATAAATTTGGCGGTATGACTGTGTCGAACGAAACCAAACCCGATGTAAAAACCTTTCAAGGGCTAATATTGGCTCTCCAGAATTTCTGGGCCAGCAAAGGCTGCGTTATTCTTCAGCCCCTAGACATGGAGGTGGGTGCGGGAACGTTCCACCCTGCAACCTTTCTGCGATCGATCGGTCCAGAGACCTGGAATGCTGCCTACGTTCAGCCAAGCCGACGTCCTACAGATGGCCGTTATGGAGAGAACCCAAACCGTTTACAGCATTACTACCAGTTCCAAGTGGTGATGAAACCTTCACCCATCGACATTCAAGCGCTTTACCTGGCATCTCTAACCGCAATGGGCATTGATCCCTGCATCCACGACATTCGTTTCGTTGAAGACAATTGGGAGTCGCCTACCCTCGGCGCATGGGGCCTGGGTTGGGAGGTGTGGCTGAATGGCATGGAGGTCACTCAATTCACCTATTTTCAACAGGTCGGCGGTCTTGAATGTTATCCGGTCACCGGTGAAATCACCTATGGCCTTGAACGTATCGCAATGTATCTGCAGGGCGTCGACAGCGTCTATGACCTGATCTGGGCACATGGGCCAGATGGCGATGTCACCTATGGCGACGTGTTTCACCAAAATGAAGTCGAAATGTCGACCTATAATTTCGAGCATGCCAATACCGAAGTGTTGTTCACCAACTTCGATGCCTATGAAACAGAAAGCCAGCGTATGATCGACCTGGGGCTTCCACTCCCGGCTTATGAGCTGGTACTCAAGGCCTCTCATACCTTCAACATGCTGGACGCAAGACATGCGATATCAGTGACCGAACGCCAGCGTTTCATTTTACGCGTTCGAAGCCTGGCCAGAGCCGTCGCCCAGAGCTATTTTGATCGACGCTTAGAGCTGGGCTTCCCTCTCGCACCCGAAACAATTCGTCAGGAAGTGCTCTCCGGCGTTCTCGACCAGAACGCTCATGCCAAAAAAGGAGGCAAATAATCATGTCGACTCAAGATTTTTTAGTAGAGATTGGAACCGAAGAGCTACCGCCAAAATCACTCAAGACGCTATCAGACGCCTTCGCCCAAGGCATCGAAAACGGATTGAAAGACGCAGGTCTGAGTTACGATAGTAGCAAAGCCTTTGCCAGTCCTCGCCGATTGGCATTCCGAGTTAACGGACTCGAAAGCCAGCAAGCGGAAAAGGCCATAGAGAAACGCGGCCCATCAAAGAAAGCCGCCTACGATAGTGAAGGCAATCCCACTCGCGCGTTAACTGGCTTTACCGGCTCTCTCAATATCGACCCAGGCCAACTTTCTGAAATGGAAACGCCAAAAGGCACCTGGCTGGTATATCGATCTACAGAGCCTGGGAATGATACGATTTCCCTGCTTAATGCGATTGTTGATCAATCGCTCAGCAAATTGCCGATCCCAAAACGCATGCGTTGGGGTGCCCAAAAGGTCGAATTTGTTCGACCCGTCCAGTGGGTATTAATGATTTTCGGCGACCAGATTGTGAGGGGTAATATTCTCGGTATCGCCAACGGCAATACCACCCAAGGCCACCGTTTTCACAGCGAGAGCGACATTATTGTTAATCGTGCAAATGACTACGAGACGCTGTTGCTGGAACACGGCAAAGTGATTGCTGACTATGAGACAAGAAAAGCGAAGGTTCGCTCGGGCGTCGAACAAGCCGCAAAAAATATCGGTGGCACAGCGGTTATCGATGAAAACCTGCTGGACGAAGTCACGTCACTAAACGAGTGGCCAGTTCCTTTACTTGGAAAATTTGACGAGCGCTTTCTTGAGGTGCCTGCAGAAGCACTGATTTCGTCGATGAAAGAGCATCAGAAGTACTTTCACGTGGTCGACAGCAAGGGCGCAATGCTGCCCAACTTTATCACTTTATCGAATATTGAAAGCAAAGACCCTCAACAGGTTGTCAGTGGCAACGAACGCGTAATTCGACCCCGCCTTTCAGATGCTGCATTTTTCTTCTTGACCGATAAAAAGTCGAGCCTGGAAGCGAAAAGAGCGTCTTTAAAGAACATCATATTTCAAGCCAAGTTGGGCACGATTTACGACAAAACAGAACGTGTTGCCAAACTGGCTGCGAAGATTAGCGAACACATCGGTGGCAAAGCCGAGTACGCAGAACGTGCCGGAAAACTGGCCAAGTCAGACCTGGTCAGCGAAATGGTACTGGAGTTCAGTGATCTGCAAGGTATTATGGGTTATCACTATGCCCTGCATGATGGCGAACCTGAAGAAATCGCCTTGGCATTGAAAGAGCAATATATGCCCAAGGGAGCCGGAGACCAATTACCGGTCACGCCTACAGGTTGCGCGCTTTCAATAGCAGAGAAACTCGACTCTTTGGTGGGTTTGTTTGGCATTAACCAACCGCCGACTGGCAACAAAGACCCTTTTGCCCTGAGACGCTCATCGCTAGGCGTACTGAGGATAATTGTTGAAAAACAACTTAATCTCGATTTGAGCGATATGATCAACTGGGCGGTCGCTCAACACGACCCGCTCGAGAACAACAATACCGCCAACGACCTAATTGACTACATGCTGGATCGCTTCCGCGCCTGGTATGAAGATGAAAACATTTCAGCTGAAGTATTTTTATCCGTCCACGCCCGCCGGCCAACACGGCCTGTCGATTTCGACCGGCGCATCAAAGCAGTAAATGCATTTTATGAGCTGGAGCAGGCTCAGGCGCTTTCTGCCGCAAACAAGCGAGTTTCCAATATCCTGGCCAAGCAAGATACTGACTTTGGCACCCAAGAGCCCGATTCGGGCTTGTTGTCTGAATCTGCGGAAATCGAACTGGCAAAGCAAATCAACAATCAAACTGTCAAAGTGGCACCCTTATTTGCAGATGGCGATTACCAACAAGCACTCACATCATTAGCCACGCTACAGCAACCCGTAGACAAATTCTTTGATGACGTCATGGTGATGGTCGAAGACGAAGCGGTGAAAAATAATCGCCTGGTCTTGCTCAACCAATTGAGGAATCTATTCCTGCAAGTAGCCGATATCTCCCTGTTATCTAAATGATCATTAATGAAAACACCTAAGCGTATCAAGCCCTTAGTCGAAGACGGGGTGGTAGATGAAGTCATCCGACAATTAATGAGCGGCAAAGAAGCCACTGTTTACGTTGTTCGCTGTGGCGCAGATATTCGTTGCGCCAAGGTCTATAAAGAAGCCAGTAAACGCAGCTTCAAACAGGCTGTTCAATACCGTGAAGGCCGTAAAGTACGTAATAGCCGCCGCGCTCGGGCAATGGAAAAAAGCTCTAAGTTTGGACGTAAGCAACAGGAAGAGATATGGCACAACGCTGAAGTCGATGCACTCTATCGACTCGACGCCGCCGGCGTACGCGTCCCCAAACCTTACGGCTGTTTTGACGGTGTCTTATTAATGGAGCTGATCACCGATGATGAGGGCCAGGTCGCGCCGCGTCTAAATGATGTATCGATGTCGGCCGAGCAAGCTCTGGAAGATCATGCCATGGTCATGGAATACGTGAAACGGATGCTATGCGCAGGACTGGTTCACGGCGACCTTTCGGAATTTAACGTGCTGGTAGATGATTACGGCCCAGTCATTATCGACCTGCCACAAGCGGTGGACGCCGCTGCCAATAACCATGCCCAAACCATGCTCAGCCGAGACGTCAACAACATGACGGCGTACTACGCACAATACGCACCGGAGTTACTCGATACCCGGTATGCCGCTGAAATCTGGGGCTTGTACGAAGAAGGCGAGCTACAACCTGAAAGTGTGCTAAGCGGTACGGCCGAAGAGGATACGCATGCCGCCGATGTTGACGTGGTACTTCAGGAAATCAAGGCAGCGTGGGCAGAAGAGCAGGCTCGTCTTGAGCGGATACGGGATGCGGAAGAGTCTGATTAGCTCACCATCCGGTTTATATTGACTACCGGTAATGCGTGGTGGCCCAGTCCCCTTGCAACGCCGCATCTCGTGCCGTTTTCTCACACCCTTTCTCATCGGAAATACACCGAATGTAACGCTCCAAGCCCAGCTCTGCGTCGACCCTGGACCCAAACGGACCGATTTCAGTCCCCTCTCTCGTCGAAAAATAATGCTTGTCATCCACGACAAAAAAGCGCTCTGAGCGAAAATGCGTTTTTTCAGGTTCTCCTTTTCTATTTTTCATTGCATCTTTTTAAGTGATGGTTAAATTATAAGAATAGCGGAGATAACCCAATATGCTAATTCCACCTGATCGACAAGAGATAGCCGCTGGTGATCGATGGTGTTATTTTACCCATAAGTCGCTCTACAGCGGGAGACGGGTCGCATGAAGTGGGAAAAATGTATCGTGTCTGCACTCTGGTTTGTGCTTGACAGTGCTCAGGCGCAAGAGCCAATCAGCCCGCCCGCTGACCAAACATGCCAACCTTTTTTCGATGCCAAGTCGATTCACTTTAGTCACGCCATAACGCCGCCAGAAAGCATCCCATTACCGCTACCCGACGATGCGATAGTCGGTCAGATACGCTTCAGGCAATTTCCTATTTTCAATCTTGATGACCCAGCAGAAAACAATCTCCTGTTTCGCGGGGCGAATCGATTTCATGCACTTTCCGAAACTGAAACCATTGAGGTGCAGTTACTATTCAAACAAGGTGATCACTACGACGTAAAGCTGCTAGAGGAATCTGCCAGGGTTCTGCGCGCCAAATCGTATCTCTACGATGCCCAGGTTTTTCCCTTTAGGGTGTGTGGCAACCGGGTCGATATTATGGTGATTACTCGGGATGTCTGGACGCTGACACCCGGTATCTCCTTTAGTCGCGCTGGCGGTGTGAATAATAAACAATTCCTGCTTCGCGAAAACAATTTTCTCGGGTGGGGTAAACAAGTTACTTTGTCTCGAAAAGAGACTGTTGACCGGGAAGGCTGGCGCTTCAGCTACAAAGATCCAAATCTATTTGGCAGCAGACTTAAGCTCAGTTTGCGTTATAACAATAACGACGATGGAATGCGCCAGCAGGCGGCATTAAGTGAACCGTTCTATGCGTTGAATACGCCGCGCGCCTGGAAGTTAGTTGCAGATAAAGATGACAGAGTCGATACATTGTACCAACGAGGTGAGCCCGTTTCTAAGTTTCGCATTGAGCAACATCGCAATGAAGTTAGCGGCGGGTGGCTCGCCAAGCAAGAAAATAACCGTATAGACAGAACCTTGGTGGGGTTTTCATGGTACAAGGAATCAAACTCTGTTTCTCCTGGTGAAATACCGCCGGTAAACTTCCCCGAAGACCGAGAGATAAACCAGGTTTGGCTCGGTCGGCAAATGATTGAAGATGAATTCATTACCTTAAAAAATTTCAACCAGCTTTATCTCACCGAAGATATTAATTTGGGCCAAAGCTGGGTAGCCACATTGGGATGGGCAGATAAAGACTGGAATAGCGACAAAGACAGGGCGGCCTTGAGTACAACGATCAGATCGGTGTGGCAGATAAATCAGCGCCAGTTGTTGGTATATCGGTTCGAATTAAGCGGTTATTGGCTGCCAGAAGAAAACAAAGGTGAAGAAGTGCTGCTTAGCAACCGATTTCGCTATTACCAATCGAGTGAGGACAGCACCGGGCTTTATCTGGCCCTGGACCTAGACTATGTTCGTAATCTTCCCGCTAACCAGCAACTGCTACTCGGCGGTGAAGAAAACTTGCGGGGCTACCCCTTGCGCTATCAGGACGGTGACCGACGCATTCTACTAACGATGGAAAAACGCTATTACTTCAATAAACACTGGTACCGGCTATTTCGCACCGGCCTGGCAATATTTGCCGACGCAGGGCGAGCATGGTTTCCCAATGAGCGTAATCGCGGCGCTACCGGACTGCTAAGCAATATTGGAATTGGTCTGCGCCTGGCATCAAGCCGAGCGGAAAAGAATTTAACCCTCCATATCGACCTCGCCATCCCCTTGAAAAAGGAAGATGACGTCGATGAGGTTCAGTTTCTGGTAACAGGCAAAAAACGGTTTTAAGTGATCGCGGAGGTATTTGCAAAGGTCTCATCGTGTCAGGCATGATCAGCCATATAAGAAATTCGACCTTCATAAATGGTCGTGACAACGTGGCCCTTTATTTTTTGCCCCATCAGGGGAGAATTCTTACCTTTTGATAACATGTCTTCCTCGGATAATCGCCACTTTTTCGACAAGTCGAAAATACATAGGTTGGCCGCCCTGCCTGTTTCGATTATCGGCGTATCTAGCTTGACAACGTGCGCGGCCCTACTGGTCATCGCTTCAAAGAAACACGCGAGTGGTAGCTCATTGTTATCACTCATTTTGACCGCCATCGGAATGAGATGCTCTATTCCGCTGATACCGGGTTCTGTTTCGGCAAAAGGCATCTTCTTTGCCGCATCTTCGTGTGGTTGATGGGCACTGGTAATTGCGTCGATGACGCCAGTGCGTACGCCGTCTAACAACGCGAGCCTGTCAGACTCGGAGCGTAGCGGCGGCATGCAGTGGTACAGACTGTCAAAGCTCTCAATTTGCTGGCTGGTATATAGTAAGTTGTGAATGGCAACATCAGCACTGATATTAAGTCCTTTCGCTTTTGCTTCACGCACTTGTGAAACGGAGTCAGCCGCCGATAATTGTGACAAATGTAGATGAACATCGGTCGCTTCCGCCAGCTTGATTAACTGGGCAACAGGTATCGTTTCCGCCAGACTGGGTATTGCCTGTAGCCCAATCGTAGTGCTGATATGACTTTCATGGATCGCGCCAAGATGCAAAGAGGGCTCAATTGGATTCACAAAAACACTTAAATCATGTGTTTTAGCATATTCAAAACAGCGCTTGGTGATTGCCAGGTTCTTGATTGGATGATAGCCGTTACTCAAGGCAATGCAGCCCGCGTCCTTTAAAGCCGCATATTCAGAAAGGTGTTCGCCTTTTAGCCCCCGAGTTAAAGCCCCCAGCGGTAAAACATGGCAGTGATTACTTCGACCAGCCAGCTCTTCGATCAGTTTTGTCACTGCTTCAGAGTCATTGATTGGATCAGTATCCGGTGAGCAACAGAGCACCGTGACCCCTCCGGCTGCCGCAGCCAGGGTTTCGGATTCTACGGTGCCTTTTACCTGATAACCGGGCTCGGGAAGCGACACCTGTAAATCAATAAGGCCGGGCACAACATAACAGCCACGAGCATTGATGGTGGTATGGGCATCAAATTTTTCCCCCTGACGGTTAATACCAACAATCAGGCCGTTGGCAATGTGTATACTCTTGAAATTCGTCCACTCTCCTTTTGGTGTTAGCATTTTCCCGTTGATGATTTCAATTGTCATAAGGCGCTCTCTGCCAGGGCATTTTTTAATTCTGTTTGACCACTCATGGCCATCGACATAACTGCCATTCTGATCGCAATGCCATTGGTCACCTGATCCAGAATAACGGACTGTGAACCGTCCGCAACTTCAGATTCAATCTCGACCCCCCGATTAATCGGACCCGGGTGCATTACAATCGCATCAGGTTTGGCAAATCTGAGCTTTTCGCGTGTCAAACCATATAGCTGGTAGTACTCGTGTTCGCTGGGTAGCAGCGCACCATGCATTCTTTCTTTTTGCAGCCGCAGCATAATGACGACATCGATATCCCGCAGGCCTGACGCGAGATCATTGAATACGGTGACACCTAAAGACTCTACATGTCTGGGAAGCAGGGTATTCGGCGCAATGACCCGTACCGCTTCGACACCGAGCGTATTTAATGCGCGGATCTGGGAGCGGGCTACACGTGAATGAAGAATATCACCGATAATGGCAACCTTCAGACCCTCGAACGCCCCCTTGTTTTGGCGAATGGTTAACATGTCGAGCATCGCTTGCGTTGGGTGCGCATGCCAGCCATCGCCGGCATTGACGATAGCGACGCCAGGCGTGACCGATTCGGCAATAAAATGTGCCGCGCCACTCTGAGAATGCCTGACCACAAACATATCGCTGGCCATTGCTTCGAGATTGCGGAGCATGTCGGAAAGCGATTCGCCTTTGGATGCGGCAGAAGTATCGATATTGATGTTCAGTACATCGGCTGACAAGCGTTTGGCGGCAAGCTCAAAGGTACTGCGAGTACGGGTGCTGGCTTCGAAAAACAGATTCACGACCGTTTTGCCTCTTAACAAGGGGACTTTTTTAATATTTCGTTGCCCTACCTCGATAAACGAATCGGCGGTATCCAGTATTTCTGTGAGTAAAATTTTATCGAGTCCTGAGACGGTCAGAAAGTGCTTGAGTCGCCCCGATTCGGTGAGTTGAATACTTGATGGCATGAAAAGGATTCCTGCTAGTCTGCGTTTTACGGGTCGGTCTTTTGTATTTCCAGGCTCAGGCTGTCCGGGCCAGTCAGTTTGATTCGTTCATTGCTTTTAAGTGATAAGTTAGCGCCCACTATGTCTGGATGTATCGGTAGTTCTCGGCGTAAAATATCAACCAAAACAACCAGGGTAATGCTCGCAGGTCTGCCATAATCAAACAGCTCATTCATCGCAGCACGAACTGTTCGACCAGACATCATGACATCGTCAAACAAGATAAGATGTTTTCCTTCTGATGCAAATGGCAGACTGGAAGGTAAAACCCGAGGATTCAGCCCTATTCGGGTAAAATCATCTCGATAAAAGGATATGTCCAGTTCTCCGATTGGCTGCTGGCTGCCCAGCAATCGCTTGATTGCATTGCCGACCCAAACGCCGCCAGTTCGAATTCCGACAAGTTCGTATTCACGGATATCATTGTGCTCAAGGTAATTGCCTAATTCTTGTGCCATGGAACTCAATAGTGCTTCCACGGTTTTACTGTCATGCATCTTGGGTATCCTTTATCGAAAACCAGCTTTCAAGTATCAGGCACGCGGCCGCACCGTCGACAGAATAAGCGCCAAAATCACGCGGCCCTCCTTGCTGCAGCACACGACTTTTCGCCTCGTGGCTTGAAAGTCGTTCGTCCATCATTGCCACTGACTTGTTGAATCGGCCTTTCAGACGTTTTCCAAACTTGTTAGCGCGTACAGACATATCACTTTCAGAACCGTCCATGTTTAGGGGAAGACCGACAACAAACGCGCAGGGCTGCCACTCTTGAACCAGTTGTTCGATAATGCCCCAGTCTGGAATCCCGTCTTTGGCTTTGATTGGCGCGAGTTCTTGCCCACGTTTGAGAAAATTATTGCCCACCGCCACGCCAAACCGCTTCAGGCCAAAGTCAAAACACAGGTATGTCTGAGCTTTGTCATTCATTTAGGCATGCCCGACCTGACCGCTGAGTTGATTTGAGTCAATACCCAAAATGGCCATTGCTTTTGCAAGTTTGTTTTCATCAGGCGTGTCAAACAAGATCGTTTCACTGGCCGTACAGGTTAACCACGTGTTCTGAGTGAGTTCCTGCTCCAGCTGTCCGGCACCCCAACCAGCGTAGCCAAGGGCAAGCAAGTAGTTTTCCGGGCCATTTCCTTGAGCAATCGCGGCAAGTATGTCTTTTGATGTCGTGAGTGAGATATGGCCGCCAATGGTGAGCATTGATTGCCATTGTTTTTCGCCGGTGTGAAGAACAAAGCCGCGCTCCTGTTGGACAGGACCTCCGGCATACACGGTTCGATTTTCACCTTCAAGAGATAGATCCAGCTGCTCGAATATGCCATTTAGTCGCAGGTTTGACGGGCGGTTGATAATAATGCCCATTGCACCTTGTTCATTATGTTCACACAGGTAAGTCAAAGACCCGCTGAAATTCGGATCGAGCATCTGCGGCATTGCAATAAGAAAGTGATTTTGCAATGAGGATGATTGATTTGAAGATGATTGATTTGACATAAGCACAAGTATCTCCGGGCATCTGCAATTTGGCAAGTGCTCTTTAGCCGTTCGAAGCCAATTCATGGGCTGCGGTTAATAGCTGGAAACCCCTCTTCGGTTATATGAAAAAGTACGGATCAACTCAAGCACGTCTCGTTCCTTGCGGACATTCTTTGGAAAAGGCGCAAACGGCGCGGAACGGCGTACAATATCGATGGTTTTAGAGTCGAGAACCAGATTACCTGAACTTTGCAGAACTTTAATTTCGCGAATTGAACCATCTGAATAAATTGCGATAGACATTCTGGGTTTACCATAAAGTTTTTTCCCGCCTTCCTCGGGAAAATAGGACTTTCCGACTTTTTCAATTTTTGCGACGACCGCTTCGACATATCGGGCATCGATCGCTTTCATTGTATCTGCGGCAGTTAGTCGCGTGACTCGGGGGCGCTTTGCATAGTTGCGAAGTTGGTTGTCCAGACTCGCTTCCAGCTCTGCAATTTCAAGACTACGCTCCAAAATGGAACGTTTGGGTTGAGGTGGGGTGTCTTGTGCCGACTCGATCGCGCGATCGAAGAGTGACGGTCTCTTCCGTTCGGAGGTCTTAGTGACGACAACAGCCTTGTCTTTATTAACAACTTTTTTACTTTTTGCTGGCTGAGCCGCTGCCGTTTGGGTGACCGTGTGACGTAGCGTAGATTGGACGGGCGTGGTGATACGCGCTTTTTCCTCCTGTTGACCGCTGCCTTGCTGGTTGCTTTGTGCCAGAAAGTCTGCTTTTTCAGGCTTTTTGTCATCCTCAAAGCGAGACAGCGTAATTTCCATTGTGAAGGGGGCGGGCTCAGGCTCCTCATAAACAAAATCATGCAGAATCAGCAGAGCATGCAGGGCGATCGCGACAAACACGGTAAAGCTCAAGCGGTCGCCTGAACTCACGCCAGATTCTGGCACCAAAGACAAAGCACTCATCCTCCTAGATTCCAATATCTGTACATAGTGTATTGAGTGTCGTATTGTGATTTCATGAATAACTCACAAAATAGTTTCAAATTTACCTGATGCAATGAGTTTTTGCTCAATGACGTTCAGTAGCGCCCCTGCGATATCAAGCCCACAGGCTCGATCCAGCTCTTGAATGCAGGTGGGGCTGGTCACATTGATTTCCGTCAGGTACTCACCAATGACATCGATACCAACAAACAGCAAACCTCTTTTCTTAAGGTCGTCTGCCAATTGTCTTACGATCCACCGATCACGTTCGTTTAAAGCAATCGTCTCGCCTCGGCCACCGGCCGCAAGATTTCCCCGGTGCTCGCCTTCGCCCGGAATACGAGCCAGTGCGTGTGAAACAGGCTCGCCATCGATCACTAAAATGCGTTTGTCACCCTGTTTTATTTCGGGCAAATAACGCTGTGCCATAATCTGAGTCTGGCCATGTTGGGTTAGTGTTTCAAGGATAACGCCAACATTTACATCGCCTCGTTTAACATGAAAAATGGATGCACCACCCATACCGTCCAGAGGCTTGTAGATGACGTCGCCCTGTTCCTGCAAAAACTTTTTGAGCCGCGCCTTATCACGAGATACCAAAACCGGCGGACAGCAATCAGGAAATGCCGTTGCATATAATTTTTCGTTACAATCTCTCAGGCTTTGTGCTTTATTCACCACAAGCGCACCCTGGCTTTCTGCGCGTTCCAGAATATGGCTGGCATAAATAAACTCAGCATCAACAGGTGGATCCTTGCGCATCATGATGACATCTAGCATTGAAAGCGAGCAGTCTTGCTCCGATAAGATCTCAAACCAGGATTCTGAACATTTTTTAACGGCTATTTTTTGTATCCTTGCCATCGCTTCACCCTGCTCCAGATACAGGTCCGAAAGTTCCATGTAATAGAGTTCCCAGCCTTTTTTTTGCGCTGCAAGCAACATTGCAAAAGAGCTGTCTTTATTGATATTGATGTCTCCGATTGGATCCATCACAATTCCAAACTTTATAGTCATTTAATTCCTGCGAAACGAAAAATTTGTACTAGTCTTATGAAACCAAGGTCAAGTTACGTGACAGAGGCTAGCCTCTGTTCGGTCATCGTTTTGGCTTTCAACTTGAAAGTGATCGATTGATAGTGGCCAGATTCTAGACGATATTTACATTCATTACATTTTATATAAAACAATTTCTTTTCAAGATTTCCTAATTAAACTATAAATAATAAATGCTTATGAAAATAATCATGAATCTATGTTAGAAAGTACTTTTAACATATTGGTCTATAGTAATTAATGGCCGGGAAAAAAACGGTCATGATGTAACGCGTTAGGCAATACTGACAACGTAGAGTTAATCTTCAAGTGCCCCAGGCTGCTAGATAATGGAAGAGAATTTCGAAAATCTTAAAATAATGGTGATAGACGATAGCAAAACGATTCGTCGGACGGCCGAAACTTTATTGAAAAAGGTAGGTTGCACTGTTATTACCGCAACAGATGGCTTTGATGCCTTAGCCAAAATAGCGGACACCCATCCTGATATTATTTTTGTCGATATTATGATGCCCCGGCTGGATGGCTATCAAACATGCGCATTGATCAAAAATAATAGTTCGTTTAAGTCAACGCCCGTTATTATGCTTTCCAGTAAAGACGGTCTTTTTGACAAGGCAAAAGGTAGAATTGTTGGCTCTGATCAATATTTGACCAAGCCATTTAGTAAAGATGAACTATTAACGACTATCCGAAATCACACAGGGTAGTTGGTCATATTTTTTTGTAACCAAAGCGCTCTCGCTAAAGGGAGTGTTTATGTGG
>Ga0316207_10002110_pt1 | contig 21539 bp, 16 predicted proteins | sample 6weekpyrite_MG_FD_204943 | JGI IMG/M metagenome (GOLD analysis project Ga0316207, IMG submission 204943) | Microbial mat bacterial communities from mineral coupon in-situ incubated in ocean water Damariscotta River, Maine, United States -... | ecosystem: Environmental > Aquatic > Marine >...
GTTTTGTGATTTGTAGCGCAAACTTTACAATAGCGCATCTGTAATCAAACTGTCATTGAGAAACAATATGCCTGAGTATCGCTCACGAACAACTACCCACGGCCGTAACATGGCCGGAGCCCGCGCACTGTGGCGTGCAACCGGTATGAAAGACGGTGATTTTGACAAGCCCATTATCGCGATTGCCAACTCATTTACTCAGTTTGTGCCGGGTCATGTGCATTTAAAAGACATGGGTCAGCTGGTCGCGCGTGAGATTGAAAAAGCCGGCGGTGTGGCTAAAGAATTTAATACCATCGCGGTCGATGATGGTATCGCTATGGGACATGGCGGCATGCTGTATTCACTGCCATCACGCGAGATTATCTCCGATGCGGTTGAATACATGGTGAATGCGCATTGTGCCGATGCCCTGGTCTGTATTTCTAACTGCGACAAGATTACACCGGGAATGCTGAATGCGGCCATGCGTTTAAATATTCCGGTTATCTTTGTATCGGGTGGCCCGATGGAATCGGGCAAGTCTGTTATTGATGGTGTCGAAGTGCACCTCGATTTAGTGGATGCCATGGTATCGGCGGCTGATCCGAATGAGAGTGATGAAAATGTCATGACCATGGAGCGTTCAGCCTGCCCAACCTGTGGCTCTTGTTCCGGTATGTTTACCGCCAACTCGATGAACTGCCTGACCGAAGCCTTAGGGCTGTCATTGCCGGGCAATGGTTCGATGCTGGCAACACACGCTGATCGTGAGCAGTTATTCCTCGAAGCCGGTCGTAGCATTGTTGATTTAGCACGCCGTTATTATGAGCAGGATGATGAGTCTGTTCTGCCGCGCAGCATCGCGACCTTTGAAGCCTTTGAAAATGCGATGTGTGTTGATATCGCCATGGGCGGTTCTACTAACACTATTTTGCATTTATTAGCCGCAGCTCAGGAAGGCGGCGTTAATTTTACGATGGATGATATTGATCGTTTATCACGTAAAGTTCCACACCTGAGTAAGGTTGCTCCTTCAACCCAGCAGTATCATATGGAAGACGTGCACCGTGCCGGTGGTGTTATGCGCCTGCTGGGTGAGCTGGAGCGCGGTGGTTTAATTAATACCGATATCCCGATGATTCACAGTGAGTCGGTGACGGCCGCGCTGAAAAAATTTGATGTACGTCGTACCGAAGACGAAGCGGTTAAGACTTTCTTTATGGCAGGTCCGGGTAATGTACCGACACAGACAGCATTTAGTCAGAGTAAGCGCTGGCCAAGTCTTGACCTGAGTGTTGACGATGGTTGTATTCGTGATGTTGAAAATGCCTACAGTCAAGATGGTGGCCTGGCCGTGTTATACGGCAATATCGCACTGGACGGCTGTGTGGTTAAAACCGCTGGTGTTGATGAGCACATTCTAAAGTTCAGTGGTCCGGCGCGTATTTTTGAAAGTCAGGATGCGGCCGTTGAAGCGATCTTAGGCGATAAAGTGAATGCCGGTGATGTGGTTGTTATTCGTTATGAAGGACCACGAGGCGGACCGGGTATGCAGGAAATGTTGTACCCAACCACTTACCTTAAATCGAAAGGTTTAGGTAAGGCTTGCGCATTAATTACCGATGGTCGTTTCTCGGGTGGTACTTCTGGTTTGTCGATCGGTCATGCTTCACCGGAAGCCGCAGAAGGCGGCGCGATTGGTCTGGTCGAAGAAGGCGATACCATTGAAATTGATATTCCGAATCGTTCTATTGATTTGGCCATCAGCGATGCCGATCTGGCAGCACGTCGTGTTGCAATGGACGCTAAAGGTTCGGCTGGCTGGAAGCCGGTTAACCGTGATCGTGTTGTTAGCAATGCGTTAAAAGCCTATGCGGCAATGACGACGAGCGCATCGCGCGGTGCAGTGAGAGATATCTCACAACTGGATAAATAATTTCTAAGCCTGATTAAGTTCAGGCTTTTTTTATAATGTTTAAAAACTAATTTAATAAATCTGAGAGGGTCTTATGGCTGTCAGTAACTATATGTCAGGTATTTTCGGGAATTCTCCTGTTAAGCCTATGCAAGTACACATGGATAAGGTCCATGATTGTGTTTCATTATTAGTGCCTTTTTTTGAAGCCGTAGTCGCTGAAGACTGGAAAAAAGTCGAAAAGAATCAGCAGAAAATTTCAACGCTGGAAAATGAAGCGGATGCACTGAAAAAAGAATTGCGTCTGAACTTACCAAAAGGTTTATTCATGCAGGTTTCGCGAGGCGACTTGCTGGAAATATTAACCATACAGGACAGTGTTGCTAATAAAGCCAAAGATGTTGCCGGGATTATTCTGGGCCGAAAAATGGTTCTGCCAAAGAAAATTGCCAGTGACTATTTAAAATTTGCACAACGCTGTGTTGATGCCAGTGCACAGGCAAAGGTCACCATCAATGAACTGGACGAGCTGGTTGAAACAGGTTTCCGTGGTACTGAGGTCAAGCTGGTACAAAAAATGATTAAAAAGCTCGATAAAATTGAAGCAGATACTGACAGTCTGCAGCGTAAAATTCGCGCAAAATTATTCGAGATTGAAAATGACATGCCACCTTTAGAGGCGATGTTTTTATATAAAGTGATCGAAGGCACAGGTGATGTGGCTGATCAGGCGCAGCGAGTAGGAAGTCGTTTGCAATTATTGTTAGCCAGATAAGGCGAGGTAAACGATTGTGGATATTATTGTAGAAAATGCGAGCTTGTTTTTAATTCTGGCAGGCTTTTTTGGTTTGTTTATGGCATGGGGTATTGGTGCCAATGATGTTGCTAATGCAATGGCAACATCGGTCGGTTCTAAAGCCTTAACCATTAAGCATGCCATTATTATTGCGGCTATTTTTGAATTCTCCGGTGCGGTATTAGCGGGTGGAGAAGTTACTAAAACGATTCGTAAAGGTATCATCGATGCCGGTGGTTTGAGCGCAACCCCGGAGTTGTTGGTATACGGCATGCTGGCGGCGTTACTTGCAGCGGGTTGCTGGTTGCTGATTGCATCAAGCAAAGGCTGGCCGGTTTCAACAACGCATTCAATTATCGGTGCGATTGTTGGTTTTGCCATTGTTGGCATCGGTATGCATGCGGTTAACTGGGGCAAAGTTGGCTTTATTGTTGCCAGCTGGGTGATATCACCTTTACTTGCCGGGGTGGTGGCATTTGCCATTTTCCGAAGTGTTCAGAAGTTAATTCTGGATACGGACAATCCGTTTGATAATGCAAAAAAATACGTGCCGATATATATTTTCATGGCCGGCTTTATGATATCGCTGGTGACTTTAGTTAAAGGTCTGAAGCATATTGGTTTAGAAACCACGACCATGGAAAATTACACGTATGCAGTAATTGTTGGTCTGGTTATCATGGCGATAGGTAAATATTTTATTAATCGTATTAAATTTGATCAGTCATTAAATAAAGACTTTCATTATGCCAGCGTTGAAAAAGTGTTTGGCGTTTTAATGATTGTTACCGCTTGTGCGATGGCGTTTGCTCATGGTTCAAACGATGTCGCTAATGCAGTGGGTCCGGTCGCAGCCGTCGTCAGTATTGTGCATAACGATGGCGCTATTGGTCAGAAATCGGTATTACCAATCTGGGTATTATTAATTGGTGGCGCGGGTATCGTTATCGGTCTGATGATGTATGGCCATAAGGTAATGGCGACAGTTGGCAGAAAAATCACTGAGCTGACACCCAGTCGTGGTTTTGCAGCGGAACTGGCTGCGGCGACAACGGTTGTAATGGCATCCGGTACCGGTTTGCCGATCTCTACAACGCATACACTGGTAGGTGCTGTATTGGGTGTGGGTCTGGCACGCGGTATGGCAGCACTGAACCTGACGGTGATTCGTAATATCTTTATGTCCTGGATTATTACCTTACCAGCCGGTGGTATCTTAGCGATTATCTTCTTCTTTACCTTAAAAGGAATGTTTGGCTAAGTGAAACTGGGAACTCCATTGAGTCCCTCAGCTACCAAAGTTATGTTGCTTGGTAGCGGGGAGTTGGGCAAAGAAGTCATTATTGCGTTGCAGCGTCTGGGTGTAGAAGTCATAGCGGTTGACCGTTATGACAATGCGCCCGGTCATCAGGTTGCACATCGTGCTTATACCATCAATATGGCAGATGGGGTCGAGTTAAGAGCGCTCATCGAATCTGTAAAACCGGATCTGGTAGTACCCGAAATCGAAGCGATTGCGACCGATACGTTGGCTGAGATCGAAGCCGATGGTATTGCTGAAATCATTCCCACTGCACGTGCTACACAGTTAACGATGAACCGTGAGGGTATTCGTCGTTTAGCGGCTGAAGAACTGGGGCTGATAACGTCGGCCTATGCCTTTGCAGAAAGCCTTGAAGAATTACAGGCAGTGATTGATGGTGGCATCGGTTACCCGTGTATCGTGAAGCCGGTGATGTCATCATCGGGCAAAGGTCAGTCACGCATCAATGAACCAGCCGATGTGCAAACAGCCTGGGATTATGCAATGAGTGGTGGTCGGGTCAACAGTGGCCGTATTATTGTCGAGGCGGTGGTTGAGTTCGATTATGAAATCACCTTATTAACCGTACGCTCACTGGACCCGGACGGAAATATCGTCACCAGTTTTTGCCAGCCTATTGGTCATATTCAGCAAAAAGGTGACTATGTAGAAAGCTGGCAGCCACAGCAGATGACAGAGAACGTATTACAAAAAGCCCAGACAATGGCTGAAAAAGTGACCGCCAGTTTAGGTGGTCGCGGTATCTTTGGTGTTGAGCTGTTTGTTAAAGCTGATGAGGTTTATTTCAGTGAAGTCAGTCCGCGCCCGCATGATACAGGCCTGGTAACCTTAATGACGCAGTGGCAAAGTGAATTTGCATTACATGCCAGAGCAATTTTAGGTTTGCCGGTTGATACTGGCTTGCGTGATATTGGGGCCAGTGCGGTTATTTATGGTGGACTGGATGAGCAGGGAATTGCTTTTGAAAATGTCGATAAGGCATTAAGTGAAGCCCGGACTGAGGTTCGTTTATTTGGCAAGCCGGAGTCATTTTTGCGTCGCCGTATGGGTGTGGCTTTGGCGGTTGCCAGCTCAACCGATGAGGCCCGAATCAGTGCAAAAAAGGTGGCTTCAAACGTTAAACCTATTAAAGGAAATTAAGCCAGGATCCGAATTTGCTTCTATACTATTAGTGTCTAGAGATTGTCAATCGAAATTGGCTTTAAAATTAACAGGAATTGTTACATGTCGGATGCCACTATCCAGAAACTTTCTAACCAGATCCCTTCTCAGTTGTCAGAGGATGACTGGTCTCAGGTAAAAGAAACCATTGTTATGCTCAATCTGGCGGTTGCTCAGGTAGAATTTAGTATGAGCGATGGTGACGAGTCGATTGATGTTTTGACAGAGTCTTTTACTTCAATGTCGAAGGGGATTCAAACCATTAGTGAAGCGATTGCATCATTTTCGAAACACAGTGATATTGATCCTGTCTTGCAGAACGAGGTCATCGGGCAATGTGATGAGCTGGGTAATGGAATGCAAAAAGCCATTATTGCCTTTCAGTTTTACGACAAGCTGGTGCAAAGACTGAGTCATGTTCGAAATAGTATGACGCATTTAACGGATGTCATCGGTGACGAAAGTAAGTTAACCTCAGCAGATGCCTGGCGAAAAATGCAGACTGATATTCGTGGTGCGTATACCATGGAAGAAGATAAGCAGTTGTTTGATGCGATTATTTCCGGGCAGCCAATTATAGAAGCGCTGAAGCAAATAGTTGAAGAAAGAGCAAATACTTCTGGCGCTGATGATGATATAGAGTTATTTTAAAAACTGTTGTCACTTTTTAAAATCAGTAGGCTATCATTTGACTGCAACCGACCTGTCTATACCGCTGCAAAATTACCCTGCGGCATTACATGATTTATTAAATACATACTGGTCTCAATGGTCTGAGGCTGTTCAGCAAGAAGGTGTATCTGCTACAGAGTTTTTGCCAGTAGAAACGCTTCTCGATGTGTTCGCAAGCAGCGACTATATCGCCCGTCAAATTATTAAAAAGCCTGCTTTGATTCGAGAATTTTGTCAAAGTGGCGATCTCGAACAATTACGTACGGCAGAAGATTACCAGCAGCGATTAATGTCTCAGATTGGTGATTATGCGGCTGACGAATTGTTAATGAGTCAGTTAAGACAATTTCGTCATTATGAAATGATTCGTATCGCCTGGCGTGACCTTACCGAGGCTGCCACTACGACACAAACGCTAAAAGAACTCAGCTGGCTGGCCGATGCCTGTATCAGTGTCACGCTGGAAATTTTATATCTGGATAGCTGTAAAAAACTGGGTGTTCCTCATTCAGAGTCAGGCAGAGTGCTGCGGCCGCTGGTTGTTGGCATGGGGAAACTGGGTGCGTTTGAACTCAATTTTTCATCAGATATTGATCTTATTTTCTTTTTTGCAGAGCAGGGTGAAACAGTCGGTAAGCGCAGTTTTGATAACAGTGAGTTTTTTACCCGTTTAATGCAGCGTTTTGTAACCGCGTTAAATCAGACTACATTTGATGGCTTTGTGTTCAGAGTTGATACCCGTCTGCGCCCGTTTGGTGATAGTGGCCCGTTAGTCATGAGTTTTACCGGGCTGGAAAATTATTATCAAAATCAGGGCAGGAGCTGGGAGCGTTACGCCATGATCAAAGGCCGCGCCATTTATGGTGATGAGCAGGACATTGAAGAGCTGACGCAGATTTTGAAACCGTTTGTATACCGTCGTTATCTGGATTTTGGTGCTTTTGCATCAATTCGAAAAATGAAGACAATGATCGCAAATCAGATTAACCGTAAAGGCTTGCAACATAATATCAAGCTGGGCGAAGGTGGTATCCGGGAAATAGAATTTATTGGCCAGACTTTCCAGTTAATAAGGGGCGGGCGTGAACCTGAATTACAGATCAGGGGCATTGTGGATGTCTTAAATTTACTGGTTGAATTAAATGATTTGCCGGCACAGACGGTTCAGCATCTGCTGGAAAGTTACGAATATCTGCGCCGGCTTGAGAACCGGCTGCAAATGCTGGCTGATGAACAAACGCACTTATTGCCTTCTGATGAACTGGCGCAAGCACGAATTTGTCACGCTATGCGAATTGATAACTGGGAAGTGTTACTGGAAAAAACCTGGTTTCACCGTAAACGTGTGCACGGTTATTTTGAGATGGTATTTGAAGCGCCGCAATTAGCCGCTGCCAATGATGAGGGCACAGATGACTTTTACCATGCTTTCTGGGTGGGTGAGCTGGATGAAGAAACGGCACTGGAAAAACTGACCGAGAGAGGGTTTTATCAGGCCAAACCTATCTGGAAACAGATCAATGATTTTTCATCATCTAAAGTCATTGATCATATTGGTGATACCGCCAGAAAACGGCTGGATCAGTTAATGCCATTGATTCTGGCGGCACTGGAAAATCAGGAAAAACCGGAACAGGTATTGAGCCGTTTGCTGGAAGTTGTGCATGCGGTTATCAGACGAAGTGTCTATCTGGCATTACTGGTTGAGTATCCAATGGCATTGTCTCAGTTGATACGGCTTTGTGCCGGCAGTGTACTCATTACCAAGTTGCTGACACGTTATCCATTGTTACTGGATGACCTGCTGGACCCGTCTCAGCTTTATCATTTGCCAAGCACGCTGGAAATGGAACAGCAACTGGATGTTGAGGCCAGTCGTTATGACGACGATGATCTTGAACAGCAAATGGATGTGTTGCGACATTTTAAATACAGCCAGATTTTGCGCATTGCCGCACTGGATGTGGCTGGCAATATCGATGTATTCCAGATTAGTTCGCAATTATCGCAACTGGCTGAACTCATTCTGCACCGGGTTTATCAAATGGCATTAATGGATACGGTGACTAAATTCGGTCACCCGGTCTGTGAAACGGAATCAGGTACTTTTTATCCTGAGTTGGCGATTATTGCCTATGGCAAATTAGGTGGTCAGGAGCTGGGTTATAACTCAGATCTGGACATCGTGTTTTTACATAATAGCCATGGTCAGCAGCAGATGACTGACGGTGAGCGTTGCGTCGATAATAGCGTCTTTTTTGCTAAAATGACGCAGCGGATTATTCATATCCTGTCCTCATATACCAATGCCGGGCGTTTATACGAGGTCGATACGCGACTCAGGCCGGATGGAGCGAAAGGCTTATTGGTCAGTAGTTTAGCCTCTTTTGAGCAATATCAGCGCGAACAGGCCTGGACCTGGGAACATCAGGCCCTGTTAAGGGCGAGAATTGTTGTTACCAATACCCAAATCAGTTCGGAATTTGATAGAATTAGAAGTTCAGTTTTGTCTCAGCCGCGTGATCAGCAGAAATTACTGCTTGATGTGCGTGAAATGCGTGCCAAGATGCGAGAACATCTGGGCAACAAAGGCAATGATGGTTTATTTCAGCTCAAGCAGGATGCCGGTGGTCTGGTTGATATCGAGTTTATCGTGCAGTTTGCGATATTATCTTTTGCCGCAGAGCAGCCAGCCTTAATCAGCCGATATTCAACGATCGAGCTGGTTGAATTATTGGCAGCAAAACAATGCTGGACTCAGCAACGTGCAACGGAACTGACAGATTGTTACCACCAGTATCGTGAGTTATCTCATCGACGGGCACTGGATGAAGAATCATTGTTATTTGATGAGTCTGAAGTGGCAAGTTGTCGTGATAAGGTCAAAGCGATCTGGCAGCAAGTATTAGATGAAGAATTATGAGTCAGTGTGATATACAGAACGCTGATGGTTTTAGAGTAAAATTTCGGAGTAATGAATATGTCGACCATGGCTGATCGCGATGGCGTTATCTGGTTTGATGGTGAAATGGTACCCTGGCGTGATGCTAAGGTGCATGTATTAACGCACACGTTACATTATGGTATGGGTGTATTTGAAGGCGTACGCGCCTATCAAACAGAACAACAGGGCGCGTCTATTTTTCGTCTGGATGCTCATACCCGTCGTTTATTTGATTCTGCTCATATCATGAATATGGACATGCCGTTTGATAAAGAAGTGATCAATCAGGCACAGCTTGATGTGGTTGCACAAAATAATCTGGACACGGCTTATCTTCGTCCAATGGTTTTTTATGGCTCAGAAGGCATGGGTTTACGTGCGGATAACTTAAAAACTCATGTGATGGTTGCGGCCTGGGAATGGGGTGCTTATCTGGGTGCTGACGCACTGGAGCAGGGTATTAAAATCCGTACCTCATCTTACACCCGTCATCATGTCAATATCAGCATGTGTAAGGCTAAAGCCAATGGTCATTACATCAATTCAATGCTGGCATTACAGGAAGCAATGGCTTGTGGTTGCGATGAAGCATTACTGCTGGATAATGAAGGTTATGTGGCAGAAGGCAGTGGTGAGAACTTCTTCCTTGTGCATGATGATGTCATTTACACGCCAGACCTGACCTCTGCGTTAAACGGTATTACCCGTAATACTATTTTTACTCTGGCTGCAGATTTAGGTATTCCGGTGGTTGAAAAACGCATCACGCGAGATGAAGTGTATATTGCTGATGAGGCATTTTTTACGGGGACTGCGGCAGAAGTGACACCGATACGTGAACTTGATGGTCGCAAGATTGGTGAAGGCCGACGTGGGCCAATCACTGAAAAACTTCAGACCATGTACTTTGATGTGGTGCATGGAAGAATTGAAAAATACAATAACTGGTTAACACCGGTTAAATAATAAATTGGGCGCAGTTAATGCGCCCTTTTTCTTTAAAGATTTTTAATTTTTAAAAAAGGGGACGAAGATGCCTAATCCAGATACGGCTGCACAAACAAACCTGCAACAATCCTGCTCAGAAAAAGTTTACGAAGTAACAGAATCTGATCTGCCGGTACACTGCCCGATGCCAGGAACCAGTTTGTGGGATTCACACCCGCGCGTCTATATTCCTCTGGATCAGAAAACTGAAGCAGCCTGCCCATATTGCGGTGCGGTTTATAAATTAAAAAAATAATTAATTTTATTTACGTTTTCTATAAAAATTAAATTGTTTAAGTTAATGGTCAAAAAATGTCTGTAGTTATTCCTGATTTTACAAAAGCACGTGTACTGGTTGCCGGTGATGTCATGCTGGACCGTTACTGGAGTGGTAGCTCAAGCCGTATTTCGCCTGAAGCACCGGTGCCAGTTGTTAATGTTCAGGATTGTGTAGACCGAGCGGGCGGAGCAGCCAATGTCGCATTGAATATTGCCTCACTTGGCGCACAGGTAACACTGGCAGGTATTGTGGGGGATGATGAAGCGGCTTCTACACTGTCTGATTTGTTGCAGGCTAAAGGTATTCAGCAGTTATTTTCGGTTCAAAATAATTACAAAACTATTACCAAATTACGCGTGCTGAGTCGCCATCAGCAATTAATTCGTCTGGATTTTGAAGACAGTATGACGGCATTAAATACGACTGAACTGTGTCATTCAGTTACACAGAATATTTCTCAATTTGATGTGCTGGTACTATCCGATTATGCCAAAGGCAGTCTTGAGCAGTCTCAGGTGTTGATCAAAGCGGCGCGTGATGCCGGCGTCATTGTGCTGGTTGATCCGAAAGGTAATGATTTCGGAAAATACACAGGCGCCAGTCTGATTACTCCAAATCTGTCGGAGTTTGAATCCATTACCGGAACCTGTATTGATGATGAAGATTTGAATAAAAAAGCTGAACGTTTACGTGAGCAATTAAATCTTGATGCATTACTGGTAACACGCAGTGAACGCGGTATGACCTTATTACAAAATAATGAAGACAGTATTACGTTTCCGACCAAGGCCCGTGATGTTTATGATGTGACAGGGGCTGGTGATACAGTTATAGGTGTACTGGCGGCATCACTGGCCTCAGGTGCCGACTATAAATCAGCAGCCCTGTTATCAAATATTGCAGCAGGTATTGTTGTCGGCCGTTTAGGTGCGGCAACGGTTAATTCTGATGAACTAAAACGCTCCACAAGCGATTCATTTCAGATGGATTATCATCAAAAGATAGTGAGTCTTGAAGAATTGAAACGGGAAGTATCATTTGCCCGTGATAATGGTCAGAAAGTTGTCATGACAAATGGTTGCTTCGATATTTTACATGCAGGTCATGTGCAGTATTTATCAGAAGCTGTTGCTCGAGGTGACCGATTAATTGTTGCTGTTAATGACGATGCGTCGGTTAAACGTCTCAAAGGTGAAGAGCGACCTATTAATCATTTGCATCAACGAATGGAAGTGCTGGCTGCTCTAGGCTCGGTAGACTGGGTGGTTTCATTCTCAGAAGATACACCTGAACAGTTAATTTGTGCAGTTCTTCCTGATTTGTTGGTTAAAGGTGGTGACTATCAGGTGCATGAGATAGCTGGTGCTGATTGTGTGAATAAAAATGGTGGAGAAGTTGAGGTCTTGTCGCTAAGAGACGGTTGCTCAACCAGTAATATTATTAAATCAGTGCAGCTTAAGTCAGACTAAGAGTCGGTATAAATTAACTGGTGTTTGGTAGATCTTAATTTTTCAAATGGAAAAGGTTTAGAAAAATAATATCCCTGTGCATAGTCAATGCCTATATTTCTAAGCGCAGTAAAAGTTGCTTTGTCTTCCACGAACTCTGCAATTGTCTTAATGTTCATAACATGGCCGATCTGGTTAATGGCTTCAACCATTGAACTATCTATAGGGTCGTTAATCATATCTTTTACAAATGCACCATCAATTTTTAAGTAATCAACTTTTAAATTCTTTAGGTAGGTAAAAGAGGATAGTCCGCTACCGAAGTCATCAAGCGAAAACTTGCATCCGATTTTTCTTAGTATGCTGATAAATGCACTTGCCTGACTTAAATTGCTGATTGCAGCAGTTTCAGTAATTTCAAAACAGAATTGTTCGGCGTTGACCGAAGTCTGCTGAAGTTTAGAAATAATGAAATTCAGTAAGTTTTTATCACTCAGTGAATTTCCGGATAAATTGATGGCTATCATGGTTCCCTGTGTGAGTGGGTATTTGCTTATCTGATCTATAACATTTGTGATTACCCAGCGGTCAATTTCAGGCATCAGATTATACCTTTCTGCAGCAGGTAAAAAAGACATCGGACTGAAAAATTTATTTTCTGTGTTACGCATTCTTACAAGAACCTCATAATGATGAGGTTCTGATTCATTTTTAGAAGTGCTGACAATTGGCTGACAATATAATTCAAAGTTATTTTTTTCTAATGCCAGCTGGATTTGTGAAACCCATTGCATTTCACCATGACGTTGTACAAGCTCATCATCATCTATTTTATAGGTATGAATTCTGTTTCTGCCAGCGTCTTTAGCAGCATAACAGGCAACATCAGCAGCAGTCATAATGCTGGTGATTGTTTCGTTATTATGATTATTGAAAGGTACCAGGCCAATGCTGGCACCAATTGAAAATGCTTTGTCGAGCCAGTTGAAACGGAACTGATTTAAATCGCGGACAATTGCTTCAGCAATGTCATTTGCACGTTGGGCTGGGCATTGCTCCAGTAAAATACCAAACTCATCACCGCCCAGACGAGCAAGTGTATCGATGTCCCGAATATGCTTTTTAAACAGGGTTGATAGTTGCTTAAGTAATTCATCGCCGGCCACGTGTCCACAGGTATCGTTGACAACTTTGAACTGGTCAAGATCAAGGTACAGCAGTGCATTCTGTCTGTCTTGATCTTGATTTTCTAAGGTTTTATCCAGACGAACTTCAAATTCAAGACGATTAATAAGTCCTGTTAGTGAATCGTGCGAGGCTTGCCAGCTTAGCTGCTCAGACATTTTTCTGGCTTTACTAACATCATGAAACACAAGTATTACGCCAAGTATATTGCCTTGTTTGTCACGAATGGGAGCAGCCGAGTCTTCAATAGCAGATCTTACACCTTTTTTATTAACCAGAATTGTATGATTAGCAAGGCCAATAACTGTGTTCTCGCGTAAGCAACGTACAACTGGATTCTCAACCGGTTGATTTGTCTTTTCATTATATATATCGAATACTTCCGGTAGTGGCTTATTATAAGCTTCATCAGTAGACCAGCCGGTTAGTTCTTCTGCGACAGGATTAAGGTATTGTACAAAGCCCTCTTGATCCGTTGTAATCACAGCATCACCGATTGACTCAAGCGTAACCAATGCCCGCTCTTTTGCTTCCATTAAGTCAAATTCATAACGTTTTCGTTCATCGATATCACGCAAAATTCCGATAAAACCTAAAACATTGCCTTTGTCATCTTTTACTCTCGATGCCAAAAGTTCGCCAATAAATTGTGTCCCGTCACTGCGTAAAAATGTTGCTTCAAAGCTATCATTTCTGTCCGGGGAGTCTTTTGCAAAGCGAAGTTGTCCCTGTTGTTTATATTCCTCAATGTCTGTGTATAAAAAATCCAGTTTCTTATTTAAGAAGAAGTCCACCGGATACCCAAACATTTGTTCCATGGCAGGGTTAACGCTTACACATATTCTGTCCTGATCAACAAATATGACACCATCTGCAATCGAATTAAATATAGATTCAAATTCAGCGGTCTTTATTGATAACGCATCGGCTGTTTCAGATAGTTCTGAGATTCGATCTCTAACGGCTTTAGCCATTATGTTAAAACCACGGGCTAGCAGTCCAACCTCGTCGCGAGTATCAATGGGTATATCGATATCATAACTACCGGCTGAAATTTTCTCAGTACTTTTTAGTAAAGTAGTGATGTGCCGGGTTAGAAAATAACTGGTTAAACCTAACAATAAAATCGTTAGAATAATTTCGAAGAAAGCAATGAATAAACTCTGCTTGAGCAGGGTGGATTTTGAAGCATGTAGTGTGCTTACTGAAAGTCCGTAATCGACTTTACCTACTTTTTCACCGGCAATAGTTAATGGTGATGAAATATTCAAAACTTCGTCTTCGGAAGAATCAAGAATTAATTTTTTATGTGTGGTCTTAATATCCGCATATAATCGATCCTGATCATCATAAACATGGATGTAGGTGAATTCGCTATTTTCAGACTGGATTAGTTTTTCTAACAGCTCGAATAAGGTTGCGTAGTCGCGTTCAAAAAGAGAGATACTTAGCGCGGAGTCGAGTAGTGGTGTTATAGAGTCTGTTCTAATTGTTGATTGCTGGTCTATGGTGGAATTAACGACCCGTACACTGTTGCCAAGTAACAGTGTAAGCATAATGACTTCAACGATAACGCTGGCTAATACAAGTTTTAGTCGTAATGATTTTTCTATAAAGTGAAGGAACATAATAGTTTCCTTCGTTATTCAAAAACTCGGGAGTGAAAATCTAGTGACTTCATCTCAAAGTCGGTGATTTTTTTAAAGCCTCTGAATATATATGTTTTTCCTGCCAGAGTATTGTTAAAGGATAAAAAACTATTTTGTAATTTTTTTATAAGAGATTTTTTGAGTTGTGGTTTTGCCAGGATGATAAACCCTGTCGTTGCTTTAGTGTTAGATAGTTTTCTCAAATTTTTCTTATGATTTGGGTTTAATTTTTTCCAGAGTTTGATGCCAGTTACGGCAGCATCACTGTCTCCTTTAATAACTTCATAAATTGCGGTGTTGTGTGTGTTTACAGTTTTTAACTTTATGTTGCTGGCAGGGTAGATGTTATATTCCTGAAGGTGATCAAGTGCAACCTGATGCAATAAGGTTTTGGCCGGTGCAACTGCAAGTCTTTTATTCTCTAAATCTGAAAATGATTTAATAGCGGAGTCTTTTTTTACTAAAATGACGCCTCTAATTTGGTGGGATGTCATTGCGACACGTTGATAACCATATTTTTTTTCAGCATAACGGGCAGCATGAGGTGCGCTATATATAAGATCGTATTTATTGTTAGCTATATTATTCATATAGGCTGAGAGATTTTTTGCTGTCACAAGTGAGACATTGAGTTTTGTTGTTTTGCTAATATGTTTCTTAACGTTTTTATGGTGAGAAATTAGTTTACTGGTACTTGCGTAAGGGAATATGCCAAGCGAAACAGAAGTTGGCTCCGCATTTGCGACAAACGGGCACCAAACCAGTGCGGAAATAACAAATATCTTTAATATATTCATAGTAATCCTTTGTTTTTATACTTTTAGTCTATGAAAAATTGACCAAATTACTAGGTTATTATGGTAATAGTTTTGTTAAAAGTCGTGATTTACTAATGCCTCATCAATCTTTTCGATCACATCATCTTTATTAATGAATTCCATAATATCATCACGCCGTACTCTTCTGCCCCATCGCACATCTTCTACACTTTTGCCGTAGGTTTCCATCAGTGCCTGCGGGTATTTATTAGCGGTGTATTCAATGCAGGAATATGGCCCGGTTCGATACGGGTTTGAATTGGCATATAAACCGATTACTTTTGTGCCCATTGCATTTGCAATGTGCGCAGGTCCGGTGTCCGGCGCAATAACAAGTCGTGCTCTTTGTAATAAAGCGGCTAGCTGTTTAAGGCTGGTTTTACCGGTCAAGATAGTAGGCTTGTGATGGCATTCTTGTGCAATCTCCTGACTTAATGTCAGTTCGGTTTGCGAAGGACCGCCACTGAGAACTGTGTGTAAATTGTATTTTTCATACAGGAAGTCAACCATCGTTGCATAGTGATCGGCGCCCCAGTTACGAACCGCATTACTTGCACTGGGGTTAATGACAACGTAATTGTCTTCCGGGACGGATTGTTGAATGATGGCTTTATCTTCTTCCGGAACAGGAATGTTCCATTCAATAATGTCGGTGTTTACGCCCATTACTTTTGCAAATTCAAGAAAACTGTCGAGGACATGCTGTTTAGGAACAAAAGGAATTTTTCTGTTAGTAAATAGCCATTGGAAATTCCGCGCACGTTTAAAGTCGAACCCAATCCTATGGGTGGCATGAATATGACGACTGGCAAGACTGGCTCGTAATGAAATCTGCATATGCAGTAGTACATCAAAGTGCTGGTTTTTAAGCGTTTCTTTTAATTGCTTGTTGGCTTTATTGCCAGTGGATTTATCATAAATAATAAATTCGATGCCGGGGATATCATGAACCAGCTGGTATTCAAGTTTTCCTATAATCCAGGTGATACTACACTCCGGCCACTGTCGTCGAATGCAGTTGAGCATTGGTAAAACATGTGTGACATCGCCAATAGCAGATAGACGTAAAATACAGAGGCTGACAGGAGGGGAAGTTAAAAACGACATATTTACTTGAAAGTGGCTTTTTACAGACATCATAAATTAGATTTCATGTATATTACCATACAGAATATGATGATAGTGTCATCAAAAAATAAAAATTACAGATAAAAATCAAAGCGTTATGGGAAAACGATGAAATACAAGGTTTGGACGAAGGCAGGCGCTGTTTTGAAACCCGCCAGACATCACTATATGACATTAGGCGTGCTACTGTTTATAGCCGCTCTAATGCTGGCAATAGCTGTGCTGGTGCGACTTGTTATGCTTTATCAGGGTAGTATCTATAATGGCGTTCGTGAACCTTATATTCAATCGTTGAGTTCTGATAGCGTTGTTATCCGCTGGCAGAGTGCGGATGTTGTGAAATCGCGTGTGACTCTGGGGCCGACTCTTGATGCAGATGAGATATCGTTAAATGCTGTCCGGGCAACAGATAAGCATGAAATTAGCATCGAAAACCTGAAACCTTCAACTCGATATTATTATCGTCTGTACCATAATCAGCAGCAATTCAGAGGTGGTCAGGATTACTGGTTTGAAACTGCGCCCGTAGCAGCGAGTGATGAACCGGTACGGCTATGGGTTATTGGTGATCCGGGCCGGGCCGGTGAGAATATAGAGTCAGTACGCGACGCGATGCTTGAATGGGTGGATGAGAATCCGCGTCCAGAGCAGAGTATGTTGAATATGATTATCAGTACTGGTGATAATGCATACCCAGATGGAACAAATAAAGAATTTCAGGAAGGGTTGTTTGAAGTTCATCAGCAGTTGTTTAAAAATTATGTTTTCTGGCCCGTGTATGGTAATCATGATGCAAAAGGCTGGTCGTTTTTTAAAGTGTTTACTTTACCAACTCAGGCAGAAGCAGGCGGCCTGAGTTCAGGTACGGAGCAATATTATTCAGTCGATTATGCCTCTTTGCATATGATATTTTTAGATACCAATGATGCAGCAAATATTCCTGATGATGAAATGCTGGCCTGGTTAAAAAAAGATTTGGCGACAACTAAGCAACGCTGGATTATGGTGTTTATGCACCATCCTCCCTACACTCGTGGCAGCCATAATTCGGATGCATCACGAGACAGTGGTAATAGAATGTTTAATGTAAGGCAAAGAATTTTGCCGGTAATAGAGCAAGCAGGTGTTGATATGGTTATCAGTGGCCATAGTCATTCCTATGAGAGAAGTTATCTGATTGATTGTCATTACAGTGTTAGCTCCTTGTTAAAGAAATCATCGATTTTGCAGCGAGGTCCGCATTTTATTAAACCTGAGAACCGCGCACCTCATCAGGGTACAATCTATGCCGTGGTTGGTTCATCATCACAGGCAATAAATGGCCGTTTCAATCATCCGGTAATGGCTGTCTCAGAAGCTGTACTGGGATCAATGATTATCGATATAACAGAAAATAAACTAAATGCGCGGTTTATTAATAACTGGGCAGAAGTGACTGATCAGTTTGATATTACTAAAACTGATATTAAAAATGAAAAGCGTTTGTGTCAGTAAAACGATAAAATAGTGCATGCAATATAAAACTGTAAAAATAAATGATCGCTGGATAATTTATGATCCAGAGCTGATGCCACAACCAGAGGCTGATTTTTTCTGTTGTAAAATATTAGAGGGAAAAGGTCTGGTAACCGGGCGTGCAGAGGGTCGTGGAGAAACCTGCTTTTATCGGCAGGGAAAAAAACAATGGGCCTTAAGGCATTACATGCGTGGTGGCCTGATAGGTAGCGTATTACATGACCAGTATTTCGGGTTGCGTTTAAAGAAGACGCGGGCCTGGCAGGAATGGCATTTATTAAATGAAATGCAGTCCAGGGGGTTGCCGGTTCCCAGGCCGGTGGCTGCCAGTGTGATAAAGAATGCTTTTTTTTATCGTGCGGATTTGCTGACTGAATATTTAGAGAATACTGAAACACTATCAGACTTACTTGAAAGCAATCAGTTGGATGGTGCTCAGTGGGAAAAGATTGGCAGGGTAGTAAAACGGTTTCATATGGCTTCTGTTTATCATTCGGATCTGAATGCTCGTAATATTTTAATTGATGAGCAGCAGGATATTTATCTGATTGATTTTGATAAGTGTGGTTTCAGAACCGGAGATGACTGGAAGAATAATAATCTTGATAGATTAAAACGATCGTTGTTGAAGTTTAAATCTAAGAATAGTAGTTTCAATTTTAGTGAATCAAACTGGGCTGTCTTTATGAAAGGTTATGATTTATTTCGCGGTTAATAAAAGCGGCAATTTAATCTTTAATCTTATTGAGATAACTTTCAGCAACACCGTTGTATTTAAGCATCAGCTTTCTGGCATTGTTACCTAATGAAGTTCTGTAATCAGAATCACTGATTAAGTGATTAATTTCCTTTACAGCTTGTTGATTGTTAACGGCCTGAATAGCGGCTTTATGGTCTTTAAACAAAATATCTTCTGCAGCAAAGTTTTCCATAGAAGGCCCGTATAGTATGGCCCTGGAAAAGGCGGCGGGTTCTAAAATATTGTGACCACCTTTATTAACAAAAGAACCGCCCATAATAACAAACTTAGCGTGCTGGAATAGTGCTGGTAATTCACCCAGGGTATCAGCAAGGTAAATGTCAGTCGTTGTGGTGATGGTCTGGTTTTTACTGCGTATTCTAATTTCTCCGGCATAGGGTTTTATGTCGTTAATAATATCATCTTTTCTTTCAGGATGACGCGGAGCAATGACTAATAAAAGTTCGTCGTGTTGTGTCTGCTGCCATAATTCGGTGAGTATTTTCTCTTCACCGGTATGAGTCGAAGCTACTAAGACATATTCCCGGTTAATCAGATTTTCAGTGTCTTTTATGTCTAGTGGTGTAGCAAACTTCAGGTTGCCTGTCACTTCTATCTGATTTTTGTCGGCACCTAAAAATTGATAAGCTTCGGCATCGGCAAAGGAGCGGCATAGTATTTTATCAACATGTGACAGAGTTTGTTTATAAATACTTTTTGACCAGCGATTAATATCAAGGCTTCGCTTAGATAGTCTGCCGTTGATGATATTGATACTAATACCCTGTTTATGGCACAACTGAAATAAGTTTGGCCAGATTTCAGTTTCAAGAATGATGAGCTTTTCAGGTTTTATTTTTTTTAAAAATAAGCGTGTGATAAAACGATAATCCAGTGGCAGGAAGTTATGTGTAACAAAGTTTAGTTGCTTCTGACATAGATTCGCACCCGTTATTGTATTTGTGGTCAGTAGAATCTCTTTCTCGGGGAATGTTTGGTGATACAGTTTGATCAGCGGAATCGCTGTCATTACTTCACCAACCGATGCGCAGTGAAACCAGACTGGATTGGTAAGCCTCCTGGTCTTAAGACCAAATCGCTGCCACAGGAAAAGTGAATTCTTGTTACTTAATACATGTTTTATGCTAAAGCCTATAAAAACAGGCAGCAGAAGATATAACAGTAGCTGGTAACTTATTATCATTTTTATATTATTGACCTAATAAACCGGTTTGCTTCCTTCAGGACGTGTTTTATAACGTTTGTGCACCCACAGGTATTGCTCAGGATTTTCCCTTACCAGTTCTTCATTGATTTTATTGACCAGGGCCGCATCACTGTTTATATCATCCGTCGGGAAGTTGTCTACTTCGGCATGAATGAATAATTCATAAATTATCTTTCCATTCGCATCCCGGTGACGTTTTATCGAATAAGGAACAAGTGCTGCGTCAGTTAATTTTGCCAGACGAGAAGGCGCGGTGATAGCGGTTGCCATTTCATTAAAGAATGGTGCAAACGTCATGTCTTTGCCCTGAAGGTTCTGATCCGGTGCGTACCAGATGACGTGATTACGTTTTAATGCCGCAATCATTTTTCTCGGGCTGTCATTGCTGATGAGTTTCGTAAAATGATCGTTACGTTTTTTAACCATTAAATAATCAAAAAGTTTATTGTTTGCCGGTTTATAAACTGCTTCAAGCGGCACTTTTGTGCAAATAATATGGGCACCGATTTCAAGGCAGGTAAAATGTGAGGTCAGAAGGATGACGCCATTGCCTTTATCAAGTGCGGTCGTCAGGTGCTCAAGTCCATTTATTTTAGCAATCTGTATTAATCTTTTTTGTTGCCACCAGGCAAGTCCAACTTCAAATACACCCATGCCCAGATGTTTGTAACTGGTCTTACATAAGTGCTGTATTTCTTCTTCGCTTTTATCTGGAAATGCGATGCGTAAATTGACAGCCGCAATGCGGGCACGCGAGGGTCTTGCATAATAGATCAGCAGGCCAAAAGCAGAGCCCAGGTATTCGAGCCAGTGCATTGGCAGTAAAACTAACAGGCGTAATAAACCCAGAAAAAAAGCGGTTGGCCAGTATAAAGGGTTTAATGCTAATTGTTTAAGCGGAATATTTTTCAAAGTGGTGATAATTCGAGTTGTGTTCAGGCCATTTTAACAGGCCTGACAAGAAATGGGGGAATGTTAGAGACGAATGCTGTTTTTTGTTCCTGAGCGGAAAGGAAACCTCTACAACGATAACCAGCGATCAATGGTTAGCAGGTCTTCGTGTTTAAGAATGCCGGCTGCCTGTTTGAGTTTAAGCATATTCAGCAAGTAATCGTAACGAGCCTGTGCATAATCTCTTTCGGAGCGGTATTGATTGCGAAGCGAATTTAATACATCAACCGAGGTTCTGGTGCCGACTTCAAAACCGGCACTTGTTGCTTGTACGGCTGTCTGACTTGAAATTAAGGCTTGCTTCAACGCTTTGACGCTGGCAATCGCTGCATTCAGGCCTAAAAACGCACTGCGAGTTTGTTGCCGGGCAAGGCGTTTTTGTAACACCAGTTCTGACTGGGTCTGCTGTAATTTAAAACCTGCCTGACGTTGCTTCGAAGAAAGGCTGCCGCCACTGTAAAGAGGGATACTCAGATTAATGCTGATCGTGGTATCTTCGGTTTCACCGGCCAGAGAACCGCTGTCAAAATCGGTATTACTTTGCGTCGCTTGCAGGCTGAGATTAGGGTAATGGGCTGAGCGACTCGCACGACGTCCTGCCTGGGCCGCTTCTAATGCATAACGGGCTGCTTTGATAGCAAGGTTTTGCTGCTGTGATGTTTCGCTCCATTGCTGGATATCATTTGGTGCCGGGATTTGCAGAGGCATTTCTTCGGGTAATGCGGATAGTTTATCCACGGGTTGATTAATGAGTACCTGTAATGCCTCTTTACTGGTTGCCAGCTGATTTTCTGCCGCAATTTCCTGGGCAGCGGTA
>Ga0316207_10002111_pt1 | contig 21539 bp, 24 predicted proteins | sample 6weekpyrite_MG_FD_204943 | JGI IMG/M metagenome (GOLD analysis project Ga0316207, IMG submission 204943) | Microbial mat bacterial communities from mineral coupon in-situ incubated in ocean water Damariscotta River, Maine, United States -... | ecosystem: Environmental > Aquatic > Marine >...
TGAACCTGTTCCACCTGAACCTGTTCCACCTGAACCTGTTCCACCTGAACCTGTTCCACCTGAACCTGTTCCACCTGAACCTGTTCCACCTGAACCTGTTCCACCTGAACCTGTTCCACCTGAACCTGTTCCACCTGAACCTAATGTGCCAGCAGATGATCGTGAACCATAGCCCATGCCACCACCAGAATAATTGACATTGGGAGCAACCTGACCTGATGTATTAGTGCCAGCTAATTCCTGTGTGATTTTTGACTGTTGAAATACAGCAGTGGTGCCAAATTGATTAAATGCGGCGATTGCAATAGATGAGATTAAACCAATAACAGGTAAATATTCAGATATTGCTGCACCCAATTGATTGTATTTTGAATTATTTTCAATGTTTGTCTTCATGACTGAGAATCCCTGGATCTATATTTATTCTTCTTGTTTTAGATTTTTTAAATTATCAAAATTTACGCAAGAAACTCACACCGTTAAGGATTCGAGTTATCGCAGGCTGGATATGATTCATTTTATTTCTTCTTGTATACGCTAAAAAAGATAATATTTTTCCATGTTCATTTTTTGTAATCACAATTTTAATATCGTGAGGTTCACCTTGTATAATTCCTTTAGCATTAAACTCATAACCATTTAATTGATTATAATTAACTTTTATTAAATCTTTTTTAATCTCTGTTTTATCTACTTCATAATACTTAAGTGCTTCTTTAATCGCCGATCTAGCGACGGCATTAATCTCCGCAGGTGCATCATTAATAACAACATTATTATGATAACGGATATTTACTGTAGCTGTGGGATAATAATTCTCGGGCGTATGAGCAACAAATACAGGGACTTGTTTATCATACTTAATTTTCCAGCTCCAGGGCGGATCATTATCCAAAGAGACTTTATAACCTTGCAAGCTTATAACTTGCATTTCTCTAGACTGATCAGGTATAACAGCATTAGCCTGGTAAATTACACACAACTGAAAAAGAAAGAAAAAGAATATTTTAATCACACTGATCCTCCCATTTGCGCGAGAAAAGGAACTAAAAACAAAACAGATACCGAAGCAATTCCATACCGGGTATGAGCTTTATTTGTAGCTACCTTATAATTAAACTTTGATATCACTAAACATATTGCCCAAACAAATAAATATGAAAACAATATTCGTCCTATAATATTACTGATTAAATACACGTCCATATATCACCCTTAGTTAGTTTACTGAAGAATAATCTCTACTCTTCGATTTTTAGATCGAGAATCTATACCATTTGTTTTATCAATGGGTGACAATGGACCAATTCCATAAGCCTCTAACCTTTTTTCATTGGTATTTTCAATTGAAACAAGATGATTAATTACTGAGCTGGCACGCTGTTTAGATAATTTCAGGTTATATCCAATTTCTCCAATAGAATCTGAGTGGCCTACGACATATAATTTAGCATCCACATTATCTCTTAGCATTTTAGAAATTTCAGATAACGCTTGAGCAGATTCACTCTTTAGAACCGCGCTGTCAAAATCAAAAAATATGCCTGAAACCTCAACTCTTCCGTCCATTTCAAGCTTTTCAGCCAGTTCAGAACTGTTATATACTTTTTTATTTTCACTCTTAGCTAAAGATAATGAAGACTTTTCCACCTTTATTAAATGCAATATACTTCTAGGTCTTACATCAATGTCACTAATATAAAAAACGATATATTCATCATTATTATTTAGCGATTTATTTCTAGAAACCAGATAATACTGAGCCTCAACATCTCCACCTATTTCTTCTGATATATAAATTTTCCAACCATCAATGTATCCACATGATTCTCGTTCGCAATAATATAAGGTCTCGTAACCTTTTCTTTGCAGATCATTTTTGATATTTTTTATAATATCTAATGCACTATCTTCTTTCGTATGATCATAAACAAAACTATTAGACTCACCCATAAGCATTACTGATTTTTTAGGTAAGTAGCCTTCTTCTTCCCCTCTACCCACAGATTCAAAATATTCCATTGGGCCATAATGTAACTCATACTGATCAAATGTTTTCTCATATTTTTTATGCACTTCAGCGCCTTTATAGCCTGACACTGGATTAAACCCAGCCCAGCTAAATGAACTAAACATTAACGCAACGAAAAACATACTTATTTTGATATTGATACTATTCATTATATTTTCCCGAGTACTCCATAATTAATAACTTCTATCTCCATAATATATAACCTCTATAACAACAGGCAATTAACAAAAGGCCCCAAAGCTAACTCTTCATACTCTAAAGCAGGACCACTAACCGTGAATGCCATTGTTTTAGCCCAGGTTATTTCTCGTTCTTCAGGAGTTAACACACTGGCCATTTTAAATTCAGCTAAATCACTCTTAAGGACAGGCAATTTATTATTCTTAAAATTATTAATCTCAAGAAGACATTCTGAATTATTCTTTGAATTTAACAGGTAGTTTTCAGCTTGAGTGATAGAATCCTGCATATCATCTATATATCTCTCAACTTTATTACTTATCTTATTTTTTAATGATTGAGGGTAATTGATATGCAAATTACCTGATGAGTCATACATGTTTTCATCTGGATTAATATCATACAACTCCTCTAATGCACTTACATATTGATCCATAGAATGAGTCATTTTTTTCTGTAAGATCTCATATAGTTTTATACCTTTTTCACCAGCAGATGCGAGTGACAGGTTAATTAAAGCTATTGATAAAAATATTACCTTTATAGTAAATTTCATATTGATCAGATCCTAAAATTATTACAATTACGATAATCTGGACGCCTGGGATTTGTGTCACAACGAACAGGCGACTGCATTCTTATAATACTATCTGATGAAATAGGAACATAGTACGCTCTAGTCACTCCGCCTCGACTCAACAAATTAGTCTTAATCTGACACGCCCTTGTATGAGGACCTGGCCTGCTAAATAGACTTGTCACTACTCCGTATATCATCCTGTTAACAAATGGAACCTCGAGGCCATAACACCAATGCGATCTTATTTTTAGTAAATTAGCATCTTGTAAGTTTATATCCACATTTTGACCCGCACTTGATAAACGAATTGAATTATCCCGCCTGACATTTAAATTATCATTAGCAATTTGCCTTACTCGCTGCCTACTTTCACCCATACTAGAGTTGCGAGGACAATTTGCATTTCTATTAGGGCAAGGAATAAGTACAAAACTATCACGTGCAAACCTTGTAAAAATTTCCTGAGTAGGAGAAATAATATCTATTCTTCCTCCGCCTCTATTCGACGCACCCAGTGCGCCATTATAATTAAAAATCAATGACCTGCTCACGGCCACGGCATAGGCATAGGCAGCAACTCCAGGATTACGCTTTAATTCTAATGGAGCCATTGCCTCTGCAAGCTTTCTCCTCATGGGCTCTTTAAATGCATTATTGAGCGCACCCTCTCTAGCTGCTCTAAAAGTCGCATCGTTTAACGTAGACTTTGCTCTATACATTAATGAAAGCTGAATAGTTCCAAGAGTCAACATGAGTACGATAGGCCATATAATAATATGCTCTACCATCGCCTGACCGATTTGATGTTTTTTAGTTTTGATATATTTCATATATCAAGTCCTGTATCCATATTAGTTATATAATATTTAACTATTTTTACTATTAGATGAATCAATGATTCGTTTTAACGAATCATCAAGAAATTTATATTCATCACTATCTGGCCTCATATTTCTGCGGCCTTCCATTAATATTTTTGTCGATTGTTTCACTCGAGTTAGAGCAAGATTATGCCATGCTCTCACATCCTTCGGATTTAGCCTTACAGCATTTTCATACACTCTAATAGCCGCATCTAACTGGTTTGTTCGCACATATATATTTCCTAACTTCAACCAAACTTCAAATAGCTTAGGGTTTTTTTCAGTGATTTCTATATACATCGCTTCAGCATCACTCAACATACCTAATTTATAAGACTCATTTGCTCTTTGATATGTATCCCACAACTCAAATTTACGATTCGAGCAACCAGATGTTAGAAGAATAAAAATTATAAAAATAACTTTAAACAGATTCATATCACATGTACTCCCAGACAAGTCTTTGACCAACTTCTATATTTAGTCTGGTACTTTCATTTGCTATTAGCTCAAGAGTACAAACAGCCTTATATTTCATTGCCATTCGAATAGGTGATAAATTTTTTACAACTTTCACTACATAACCGCCTTTATCCATAAATACTATATCAAGCTTATAACTCATACCTATTGTATGTACTGAGTTGCAAGGTTTGATAAGCATGCCTTCTGATTTTTTAAGTGGTGTTGAAAACAACAGCCCACGAGCACGACTGGTTACGCTATCGGCTATTCTAAGATCACATAAAAAGTCGCTATTTATCGACTCTCTAAATAATTTACCCTTTTTACATTTCATACATCACCTTCATTACTATAGGAAAAGCCAATAATAAAAATGTCATTGGAAATATAAAAGCGACCAGAGGAAGAATAAGTTTTACAGGTGCCTCCATAGCTAGTTTTTCAGCCTTTTGAAATCTCTCAATTCGCCTTTGATCAGCCTGAACTTTTAATGTGGCGCCAACACTGGAACCTGTTTTTTCTGATTGAGCAATGGCTGTTACAAATGAACTTATTTCACGAATATCTAGCCTTTCAGACATCTCACGTAGCGCATCAAGTCTGGACATACCTGCTTTAATATCTCTAAGAATTTTCTGGAACTCAACTCTTAACGCGCTTTCTGATGACTTATCTACAGCCTGTGTCATTGCACCCGACAAATTCATACCTGCCTGTACCGCCATGGTAAGAAAATCTAGATATGCGGGTAACTCTTTAATAAGCTCCTTTTCTCTTTTCTTTTTAAGATCATTAATCGTCATATCTGGCATTAAAAACCCAAGCAGGCCGCCTATAAAAACAAACAGCCAATCGACCTCACCAAGAGATGACATAGCAAAATAAGCAATCAAGGAGATAAGCAAGCCAGAAACAATCTGTAAGCCAAATAACTGTTCAGCAGTCATAATATAATCTACGCCAGATCGTTTTAGTTTTTTACTATATTTTTCAATTTTTTCTACAGGTAATCTTTCACCAATATAGTATGCAGCTACCTGTACTAGAGGCCAGATAATTTTTAATTTTGGTGGCAGCGGATCCATGTATTCACGATTATCCTCTGGCACTTCCTGTTTTATATTTCGAAGTGAAAAGAACACTAATGTGAAGGATATAGCAAAAAACGATATAGCAATGATCTTTATTAATAATAATGACATGTCAAACATCTATAGTTACAATTTTTTTTATAAATTTATACCCAATACCAACAAATACCAGGACTATTGTGCAAACAGCCCAACCAATAGGTTCTGTAAATAATCTTGACATGGCTTGTGGCTCTATATGGTATAGTGCAAAGCCTATTAAGAATGGTAAACCTGTCATAACATACCCTTGAATAATTCCCTGGGCAGTTAGACTTTTAATTTTTCCTTCCATTTCAATTTTTTTACGTAATGTTTCTGATAAGCGCCCAAGAACTTCTGCAAGACTTCCACCAATTTCCCTGGATATCTTCATTCCTGCAACCACTAGTTGCAGTTCTTTTGACGGCATTCTCTCTAGCAAATTATCCAGTGCTTGATCATAATCAACACCTATTCGCATTTCTCTTAAAAATAAACCAAATTCCTGAGCAATAGGACCCTGACTTTCTACAACTAATACCTCCAGGGCCACATTGATATTGGTACCTGCTCTCAACATACTAGACATAGAAAGTAAGGCATCAGGTAAATCTACTATGAACCTGTTTCCTCTTCTTTTTTTAAGAAATTCATACAAAAATTTTGGTGCCATACCAAGTATCACTGAAATAATTAATGCCGGTACCCATAACCCTGTAAATAACCAGATAATCAGAAAACTGAACATTAAGATAATTAAATTTATTATAAAAAGTTTGCCAGGCTCTATAAATATAAACATTTCACTTAAACTTGAATCGGCTGTGTCTTTAAAATTTTCCTCATATTGACTTACAGATTTCATCACTACAGGATATCCAAGCATAATTATTATAATTGTGCTAAGAAACACCATAATTGAAACTAATATAATATTAAAACTCATTTATCTTCATCATTAGTAAAGATACTCAAATCGACATCTATGCCTCTTCTAACAAGATCTTCGTAAAATTCAGGTATAATACCGGTAGCCAAAAATCTGCCTCTAATTTTTCCATCGGCATCATATCCATCCTGCTGAAATTTAAATATTTCAGCAATTTGAACAGTACCTGCTTCCACCCCCGTCACTTCAGTTATACTAGTCACCCGGCGCGATCCACATGAAAATCGTGTTTGTTGCACAATCATATTAACGGATGATGAGATCTGCTCTCTAATAGCTGTAACTGGCAAATCCATTCCAGACATTAAAACGAGAACTTCTAACCTAGAAACACAATCCCTGGGTGAATTTGAATGCACAGTTGTTAAGGATCCATCATGGCCAGTATTCATTGCTTGCAACATATCCAGCGCCTCTCCACCACGACACTCACCTACAACTATGCGATCAGGCCTCATACGCAAACAATTTTTTACTAGATTTCTAATGCTTATAGCGCCCTTACCTTCCTGGTTGGGCGGTCTGGCCTCTAATGAAACAAGGTTTGGTTGATATAATTTAAGTTCTGCCGCGTCTTCTACTGTTACTATGCGCTCACCATCCGGGATAAAGTTTGATAATACATTTAATAATGTTGTTTTACCTGAGCCGGTACCACCTGATATAACAACATTTCTTTTTCTTAAAACGATGGTTTCAAGAAACTCAACCATTGACTGACTAACCGAGCCAAATCCAACGAGGTGTTCAGCCAATAAACGCTCTTTCATAAATTTTCGTATGCTAATACATGGCCCTTTCAGTGCCAATGGTGGAATAACTGCATTAACACGTGAACCATCTTTTAATCGAGCATCAACCAACGGTGAACTTTCATCGATACGCCTACCTAGAGGTGAAACTATTCTTTCAATCGCACTGATTACAGAATCATCATCAGTAAAAGTCACATCTGATTTCATAATTTTTCCACTACACTCATAAAATATTTCATTATGAGCATTAACCATTATTTCACTGATATCTTCTCTTTCAATTAACTCTTCTAATGGCCCAAGACCCACTGCTTCATTAAGAACTTGCTTGGCAATAACGTCTTTATCTAGATACTCTGGAAAACCTTCTACATTTTTGAGTACTTCACTAATAGCATCTTTGGTGAAAACCCTTAATTTGTCATCATCCATTTTACTGGTGTCAGCACGCCTTAAATCCATTAGTTTAAATAAACCTTTATGAATTATTTTTCTCCAGCGCTCTATCTCTAAAATAGATTCTTCGTTCTTAGCTGTATTTTTTATTGACTGATTATTTTCTGAAGAAACAGATAGATTTGAAGTCATCACATCAATAACACTATTTGACACTTTGCTAACTTCAACTGAGGGTTCATTAGTTAACGAAACAATATCTTTATCACCTGTAACTCGAATACAGTAATCGCCTATTGCAATAACATCTCCTTGCTTTATTGGCCCATACCTCTTTACTTTATTATCATTAACAGCCGTTCCGATTTTAGTATTATTATCTGCTATATATAACCCATCATTCTCAGAGAATAATTTCGCATGAATTTTACCGATCTTCCAACCGTGAAGAATAATCAGGTTATCTTTAGACTTACCAACATAACACTCACTATCACTTAACCTTACTTTTGATATTTTTGTGCCTTTTTTTGTTGTCACATTAATCTCATACATAAAGCATTACTCCAATAATGCCTGATTAACACGATCATCTGCAAAGTAGTCACGCAGCTCCATGCCATAATTTAAAAGCTTCTGATTCTCACTGTCTTCTGGCTTAACAAGCCTGGGAGTCACGAATATAACAACCTCTGTTTCCTGCCTGATCTTTTCTTTTGATCTAAATAACGCACCTAATATAGGTATATCACCTAAAACAGGTACTTTTGTTGTTTGTTCACTTTCTAACATTGAAGCAAGCCCAGATATTACAATCGTGTCATTATTCTGAACATTTATTGTAGTATCCACTTCTCTTGTCAAAACACCTGGAACATCGCTTACCGTCACTGATGGATCAATTGAGCTCAGTTCAGCATGAATAAAAGTATTAATACTGTTCTCATCATTTACAGTCGGTTTTATATCTATTTTTATTCCATATTCTTTAAAAAGAACTTCTGATTGACCTAACGAATTTATCACCAACACTGGAAATTCGCCTCCTGATAAAAACGAGGCTTCCTCACCGCTTTTTGTTAGCAACTTTGGTGTTGCTAAAATTCTTGCATCCCCAGCCTCTGCCATTAGATCAATTGAAGAAGAAATTGTACTTGTTATACCGAAGTACCCATAAAATTGACTGTCATTTGGAGTAGCATTTACAATTCCTCGGTTAATGCCAGCAGCGTCATCCTGAAACACTCTAAAAAAATCATTTGTATAAACCCCATTTGTGAAACCCAGATTTGGCCCTGACATACTTTGCTGCCACCGGATACCTACTTGAGATGCCGCCTTTTTATTAAGTTCAACTATTCGAACATCCATTCTTACCATTTTTTCAACATCAAATTCATTATACTCATATAGAGCGACTGAATTTGGAACGGCTGACATAATTTCTGCTAATTTCTCTTTATGTTTTTCAGAAACATTTCCCTCAAATATTATATTACCATTTAGCTGCCTAACTCTTAATCCATTAACATCTGATGACAGAGTTTTAGCTATTTTTAGCTCATGACTCATATCGTCTTTAGTAACTTTTACTATAAACTTTAGTTCTCTATTTTTATGTTCCCATATGTGTAAATTTGTCTCCCCTGGAGACTTTGCAATCAAAAGCAACTGACCATTATCCAGGATTTGGTAGTTAACAACATCAGGCAGGCCAATCGCAACACGATCAACTTTGTTTATAGATAAAACCTTCACCTCACCAACATGTAACTTTAAATATTTAAATTTAGTTTTTGCTTGAACCAAACCACTAGAAAACATCACATATGTTATTAATACAACTATTAACTTATTTTCTATATTTATATATTTCACATCTTATTCCATTAACGCATTTATTTTAAATTAAAATATCATATTAAATATCATATTAAATATCATATTAAATATTAGTATTTATTTGATCCGAAATTTCTGTGTCTTTATTTTCATTTCCATTCTCTTTTCAGTCCCAGCCTTATTTTTTTCAATCAATGAATAATTTGCATCAATATTGTTGGAATCATTTTTTTCACTAGATTTCACAAATTTTAAAGGAGCTGATTTATATTTTCTAAATTTTCTATTAGATCCATCTCCATTAAACAACGCATTGACAGTCCCGTTTTCACTTGATGCATAATTAATAGTAAGTCTGCCACCAGTTGCTTTGCCTCCTGCATATGTTTGTATTATATTCTCCTGCATCTGCTGTATCGATTTATATCTAGCCTTATCTTCATCTTCTGGATTTCTCAATAAAAACAACATATCACCTACTCCAGAATCTTTGTATTTTACAGCTGCTAATACCTTTGGAACATCTTTAACTTTTACTCCAAGTGTAATAGTTTCGTATTCATCAACTAAATAAGGATCCTTTTCAATATCAAAACGCCCTTCTTCTGATATAGTCTTATCTCCTGTTGCTAAAACCACTGCTCTTTCTAGTACTACATTATATATTTCTGACAAGAGAAAATTATTACCACTATTTTTTGAGGACTCTTCTTCATTACCTTCTTTATTGCTTAAGCTTAATTTAAGAATAATATCTATATAATCACCTGCTTTAAGCATTCCCTGGTTTGACTGTATCTCGTCTATTTTTAAGGTGATGCTTCTCTCACCTTTTTTCAGTAATTCTGAAAATTTTTCAACACCATTTACGCCGACAATATTATTCCTGATTAATGGTCGGCCACTCGTCATTGGCACAGATAACTGCATCCCATCTACCATATCAAATTCTTCCGGCATAATTGCACCATCCGGAATGTAATCTACAGGCACATCCCTTAACACCAGATTACTTGAATTGATTGTTTCTCCAGGACTTAGATCATATGCAGCCACAATCACTTCTATTTTCTCGTTCTCTCTCTCAAGTTGAGCCCTCAAATTTGCTTCTCGTGTATCTAGATAACTTACACTTGCCCAGGCAGCAATCACCGCTAATATGACCGCAAAACCTAATAAACCCCATGTTTTATTCCCTGCCATCTTCTACACCATTAATATATTTGTAAAATCACACACATTTATCTATGTTACAAAGGGACAGACATTCCCCATGCATATCCAGAATAATTTTCTTTAAAAGAATCACTTAGCATTTCTACTGCTGACCTTACTCCATCACCACCCAGGCTTCTTGGTATAGGAGTAAACATAATAGCTACCATTGTCATAGCAACTATCGTGTATTCAACCATTGCTGCGCCTTTTTGACTTTTCATGTTGTTTCAACCATTACAACAACGATACTCGTTTTTTTATTCATTTTTTCAAATGTAATATTTAATTCATCTGAGCCTTTTACCATAACCAAAGCTTTGAGATTGTTAAGCCTCTCGTTTGGCTTTGAAATTTCTATCCATCCTTTTTTTATGAATTTATTTCTATAAAATCTGTAATTTTTAGACATTGATGCTTCACTCTGAATAATCAGAGTTCTTGATTTTTTCCCAATATCAGTACTATGTATATCACTAAGCACCCTGCTTCTATCAGGCCGCGGAAAACCTTCCCCAAGAACTGTAATACTATTTTTTGAAGGAAGGTTAGAGATAGCTAATAACGCATGCCCTGTTTTTTTATTTCCACTATCTATTTGCACAGTCATCATATAATCACCTTCAACTCTGCTTACAATTGTCCATTTTTCAAATTCATTTATTAAATAACCTGGACTATCTTCTGAAGTATCCTTACCCCATAAATTAATATAGAATTTTTTTATGTAATCTGATCCTTTGTTACTATTTAGCTCCCAGGAACGCATCAATACTCCGTTATAAACCATATCATCTGATACAACAACGAGACGCGAATCTTTTGGTGTAGAAAATTCAGGCCATTTACTTGCAATAGTTTCCTTTATAGAAATAATCACCAGGAATATATATATACTCATAGTGATTATATTTTTTTTAATAACTATTTTTTTCATTTTTATCCTTACAACTTATAAACCAGTTATTTCAATAATTTAGAATTAACTAGCACCTATTTGTTCTTGCACCCACTAACCTTTGGCAAGCAACTCTATCTGGATCAACTCTTCCAAACTGAAGTGAACTTGATCTAACATCCCTAAAGCCCACCGCACTACCCAGCCTCTGTATTGAGTTCACCAGACCATTCTGTAAAATTCGAGATGAAACAACATTTCTTAGACTATTTCTAACATCAGCAGGACCTTTTGCATTCCACGCTCCATTTAAGATTGCATTTCGAGAAGTAGATTCAAATCGTCCACTCATCAATGGGAGAGTCGAAATTTTCTCTAACTCCATCGTTACATCATGAACCTGGATTCCACTTCTATCTAATCTGAGCCCCCTTCTTGCAACACTACCTACAGCTCTTCCTATGCGACCGCTTTGAGCTCTTTCAACCATATTAATTCGGTTATAACTATTAGCTGCTCGATTTACATCTCTCAACATAGGTATTTCATTTCCACCGTTGCCATAGTTATACGTTTTTAGCATAGGATCTAGATTTATCGTATTCAAAGCTACACTGCGTTTATCTTTTATTGTGTCAACTGGATTATTAGCTAAACCAAAAACTCGTTGATTTATTTCTCTCATAACTGATGCATCGCTTTTTCTGTTATATCGACTTCCCGTCCGATCATAAACAGTACGCTCCCATGCTGAATACCTCGAAGCTTCATAGAGCTTATGTTTAGCCTCAGAAACTTTTGCCAAATATGTTATGCCTATTGCCATTGGCACAAGAACAAATATAGATGCAACTAATAATCCCACCATACCCTGGCCTTTTACATATTTATTCAAGCCTGACATTTTTCCTAAACTATTCATCTTTTATCATTACCTGAATTACAATGTTCGCGCTATTAACTGAGTTCTTCTCAATTCACCATCTGATATTTTACTTAATCTAGCTTGCCAATATGGGTTATACAGATTCCCATATTCTCTACCTGCACCAGATCCGCGAGACCATAAATCATTTGGCCTTGAAAAGTATGGAGTAGCTTTTGCAACTGAATGCAACCTGTTCTTCATCATCCCTCCTTGCGATTCAAGATCGAGATCCCCTCCATTTCTATTAAAGCCCGTATCCTTCATAGTTTTTACTGCACTAGAAGAATTATTTTTTGTTAACAAAACCATTATTCCTGGCGCCTGCTCAATTAAGCCCTCTTGTCGTATATCATAAGATGGTTGCAAGCCTCCAAAGCCTGAGTAAACATTTTGTGCTCTCTGAAATTCCCTTGCAGCATTTGTTGACGAACGTCTATTTGTTCCCCATGTTCCGCCAAAATTATTTCCTCTTTTTCTGGAGTAATAGACAGTATCTCTTTGTTTTGAAGCCTGTGCTGCACCCCACCCAATTGGTATACTTTCTCCCCAGCCTTTCCAACGACACCCTCTTCGCCAACTGCAACCCCATTTATTTGTATACATAGACAATGTGTCCATTGCTGCCCATGTGTAATATTGTGCCATTCTATTTGCACCAAGCATTTCTGTGCCGCCTCTTTTTCTCATTTCAAATTTGACAACAGCGAGGTTTATTCTTGGTCCAAACCGGTAATTTCTTGCCTTACTAAAAGGATCTCTTGAATCTAATGTTACTTTTCTGAATTCATCCATTCTTTGTTTGTGCTCTCTATAAGCAGCACCACGACTTCCATTTCTTACAACATCAGGATCATATCGACGAGAAAAATTATAGTGCCCTACCCTCAAAGAATTCCAAAAAATCGCATCACTAAATGACAAGGCAGTATTAATCTGTGGATCATTTGCTTGCGCAACATCCACTAAAGTTTCACGCGCTATTCCAATAGTGGCAAAATGCATAGCTCTTTGAGCACCCGATAAAATCCTAATCGTAGTATCACCAAATATAGCCATACCTCGCATTGCTATTTCGCCAACTCTTGATAATGTATTTGCAGCGTTTGCGATAGCCCTTGTAACTGCATTTACATATGGAATAAAGCTGGTTACAGCCCCAATATTACGAGATGTAATTTTTAGCCATCGTAACCAGGACACCATTCCAACAGCTTGAGCAACCGCAACCTGGTTTGCCACCATTGCTCTATTGGTATAGGCCTTGAAATTTAAATCTTTGGCTTCTATGATTGCAACACTATATGCGACGGCATCAGTCGTGTTTTGTAATCGAGTTTTCTCGTTTGAGATTTGACCCGCATTAAAAACATAAGCAGCACCCAAAGCCATTACCACTAATATTGCTGTTATATATATTAGAGCCTGTCCACCTTGAGACTGTTTGAAATTGTAGTTCCCTGCTGAATACATAATCATCCTTAGTAAACATTGAAGCCTAGATTACCACTAACCCTTTTCTTCAGAACGTAGTTTTTATGCTCGCTTTTTATAAATTTCTTAAATACAAAAAAATCATCAGACAGCAAAACTCTGATAAAAATAAATTTTATCTTTAACACTATAAATTTTTAACGGCATTCACTACTTAATCATATAAATTAATGATATAAGGAGTTATGCACAGGCAGGTATAGCTTAATAAACCTTAACTTCTAGCGCATCAGTAAATTTGACACACTAGAGGTTAAGATTAATTTCTAAGCGCATAATGCCACCACAAAAATAAACCTGAACCGGTTTTAAAAACAGGCCCTCGATTCACTCTTATTGGTTGTTAGCGTTATAGTTGCTTAAGTTTTTAGCTGTTGATGCTGTAGTACTTGAAGTGGTGGCAGCTGTTTTGGCTTTAGTAATATTAGCAGTAGCAGCCTGGCCTGACATTTCCATAGCCAAACCAGCCATTTGCGAGCGTAATGTATCACCAAATAAACGATATACACCGATTGCAGCTACGCCGATCAGAGCGACTATAATGATATACTCTGTCATACCCTGTCCACGTTGCTTTTTTGAATGTTTCACAGGAGTTTGTGAATTTAATTCGAATTTCTTACTTGACTTTAATAGTTCCATTATTATTCCCTGTATTATTACTCATTTCTAAATCGTTTTACTTTTCAGACTTAAGTTAACTCCAAATTAAATTTAGATATTAACTCTCCCTACGATTTAAGTGCTGACTATAACATGTACTTTTTAAAATTCAAAATTTTTTAGCTCCAACTTAATAACCGCACATTTTTGATTTTAAATCAATCTATGTGATTTCAACTATTAAAATAAATAACAAACATCTACATTAGAATTATTTAACACTAAATATTAGTACCGGGTCATTCATACAACCTAATCGGCATCTTGATTTTTTAATAAAAATCATTTAAATTTCAAAATAAGAAAATATTACAAATCAACACTAACTTATTTAAAAATGGATTTTAAATGAAAAAATACCTTCGCCTTATTAGCTCTCTCATCCCTTCTGTGTTTTTATATTCCTGTGATTCTGGGGATCCTTCCGCATCTAACTCTCTTGATTTAACTGGACCTGGAAAAATAACCTTATCAAACTATGCCGATATCACCTATGACGCATTGTATGCTGCCGATTCTTTCAATAATCATATTGCTTCTAGTATTGTTCAAAGTATCCAGGAAACTAATAACCAAACCAAACTATCTCCTTATTCCTTAAGCTCAACTACATCTACAGCAAGCGGTAAGGCTATAGGCACAGAAACTACAGCTTGCTTCGGTGGTGGTTCTCGTACATTATCTATAACTAATTCTTCCATTTTATGGGCTTATAATGATTGCGAATTAGGTGTTTTCCCTGAAAAACTTGTTGGGTCGCTCACCCTGGATAACTATTCAGGTGACTATTTAGACACACCTCAACCTTGCCCTTCCTCTTTTTCTGCTTCGCTTATTTACACAGACTTGGGAATAGCAAGCACAGACCTCAGCACAACCTCTGTTGTGAATGGGATTGGTAACTTAACTTTAAATTCTAATGCTTTCGCTGGCTCTACCACATGCGACAAAATGACAATTAACTACACGAATCTTGAAATAGGAATCACTCAAAACTCTTTTTCTGTCGCTAATTATAAAGATTTTAATTTTACTAAAATTTTTAATCCATTAGACGGTAATTATTCAAACACATATCAGGGGGAACTTGGTTTAATATCAGCTCAAGGACGTATTGACGCTGAAATCACAGCTCCTAACTCTTTAAATGGAAATGAACTTAATGACCACCCGGACAGTGGAAAAATCATTTTAACAGATGGCACTGCAACCTTAACGATTACGATCAATAGCAAAGTGAGTGATAACCCAATCGCCATTACAATTGGATTAGACTCTGATACTGATGGTATTTTCGATGCAGGGTTCCCTGTTAACTACAGCTGGGATGAACTGGATACTATTTGAAATACTCAGACCATTCACTACCTGTTCAATAGATAAATCAAAATAGTATTATAAATAATTTATAGATATTTAGTCATATATGTATTTTTTCATTATATGTCGTCAAAATCTTTGGGACCAAGAGCTGCCTGATTTAAGAGACACATTAGCTCATCAAGTTTGATTACCTATCGTAATGCATCTGTTTTCTCTGTGCCAATGTATTCCGCTTAATCATTTGTCTTTGTCCCAAGATTTCATCACCACGACCATAAAATACATCCGCTGGTGTCAGGTTATTTATTGATTCATGGTAACGTTCATGATTGTAATAACTGATAAAGCGTTGCAAATGCTCCTGTAATTCACTGGGTAAATAATAATTATTCAGCAATATCTGATTTTTCATTGATCGATGCCAACGTTCGATCTTACCTTGTGTTTGTAAGTGATACGGCCGTCCACGTGTATGTGTCATACTGTTTTCTTCAAGGTATTTAGCAAGCTCGCTTGAAATGTAACAAGGGCCATTATTACTCAACAACCGCGGTTTATATTTGATTTTAACTTCATCAAGGCCAGTAAAGCTGAGTGTATCATCCAAAGTATCCGCAACCTCATTCGTACCCATGCTCGTGCATAAACGCCAAGATACAATATAGCGTGAGTAATCATCTAAAACAGTAGATAGATAATACCAGCCCCAACTAATGATCTTGAAATAGGTGAAATCTGTTTGCCACATTTCATTAACACGTGTGGGTTGTTGGAATTTATCACTGGCTTGCATCAGGATATACGCAGGGCTTGTGATTAAGTCCCGCGCCTTTAATAGCCTGTAAAAACTTGACTCAGATACAAAGTAAGCCTTGTTATCGGTATAACTCACAACCAACTCACGTGGTGACAGTTCTGGTTTGATCAGCGCTAAATCAACAATAGCCTCCTGATGTGCATCAGGGATTTTATTCCATACCGACAGGGGTAATGACTTTTTATCCTCAAGGCCATCCAGTGTTTTCTGACGGATAAATCAGAGTTGTAAACTAGTTTAATAATCTCGTATTTATCAGAGGCCGAATATCTCATATATCGTCCTCCCCATCCCCGAACACGCTTTTTTTGAGAAATCTGTTTTCCATAACCACCTCACCGAGTGCTTCTTTTAATGCTGATGTTTTGCACGTAATTCTTTTACTTCATCGGATGTGGCTTCACGCGCCGCATCACCGGATAAACGGTTTTACCGGCCTCCAAAAAATCCTTAGACCAGCGATAGTAAACATTTGAGTTAATACCTTCTCTACGACATAGCTCAGCAATGCTTTCTTCGCCTCGCAGTCCTTCAAGAACAATACGAATCTTTTCTTCAACAGAGTATTTCTTTCGGGTACGTCGACGAATATCGCGTACTGTCTTTTCTGCACTTCTTTTCTCATTTATCATTAATTCCTTATGGATTAACGATGAACTAAAAGTGTCTCTTAGGCAATCAGGCCAAATGCTCCACATGGCTCTGACGGGATACGGAAGCTCAATAATGAACTTATTACAAAACTCTATAAAATAGTCACGCACAAACTCTGCATCTGATTGCATGTAATTTTCAAGCACAGGCCATATAGGATTACCACCAATGGGCCATATCTGATTAGCTTTAAGTTTATAAAATGAAACATTCGTCCCATCAAATGTTGTCTCAGATGCTACAACATCTGATAAATTAAAAAGATCATCATTACTTTCTGGTGGCTGCATGTAGCACATAACCGATACTCTTCAGCGACTATAGCGCTACGTTTATGTATAAGGACAAGCCTATCAATACGTAATGTTGAATTCGCACCAGTGAAATCTATACGCTTAATGTATCGTGATACATCAGGACTAGATTTAATCTGCTTTCTGTAAACACAACCTGATATTGATATTTCAAGATCATCTAAACGGTCATCCTCTACTTGCTTCTTATCAACGGTAACACTATCGCACCGCCCGATAAGAGCACCGATCATATAATATGCGGTCGCAATATCTTGATAACGATATCCTGTATGCGCAGGCTTTAGATTACCTCGCTGCATAATCATTAATCACGAATACCTGAATGTAATTTCTGGAAAAATATCGCATTTACTTCTTCCTAATTAAAAGAGTTTTTTATCCTTTCCTTAAGAACCATAACCTTACTCATAACAATTTTGGCGCCTCCACTTTTAAATCCACCCTGAAATATTGAATAAAAAAATCATAATCATCTTTAGATATTAGATTATCCACCTCACACCCCAATTGAAAACTCCCGTCACTTTTAATTTGATAATCAGCCATTTCAACCATCAAGATCAGAGACGTTGCTCGTGCCACCTATCAATCGTTTTATTCTTGTCGGATTATTCCCAATGACTCCTAAAAATTCACAGGAAATTTTCCGAATCAAACTCCTGCTCGGCTAAACTACTAATTACTTCATCTATTTCAATGCGTTCAACATTTACCCTTAATATATTTTTTAATCATGTTTTATATAACGCCTAATTTTTATCGATTATGATGTTGCTTCTGCAACATCTATCACACCCTGTATTAAATTTTTGAGCAGTATTAAATTTTCCTGGAATTGTTCTCCAGTCACTCCTCTCGACATATCTTCTACCAGAGGATACCTATCACCATCCGCTGTGTGCTCTCTTATAATCTGATGCACCTCAGCTATCGCGTCACCGCTTAATACTGAAGCAATATCTCGCCCGAGCAACCGGGCTCCAGCACGCACATAATCAAAATCTTCATCTACCAGATCTTTATGCTCGTTTTGTAATCTCTCATGATTTCCAATATCCAGATAATTCTGCATAATAAAAATGAGGTCGGTTGCATCTTTGGTATTTTCTGGTGCTCTTTCTTTCCAGGCGATTAACTTTAGTGCTGCCAATGATGTTGGTGATGCCACCAAAACATCTAGCTCTGGTTCTGCTCTTAACCTGACAGGCATTGCATCGTTATACGCTTCGTCAAAACCAAGAATACTCATTCGTATATCATGATCAGGTGGCCAAGCAATTGAACCATCCGTTTCTTTTATTGACCCGAAGGGAACGATATCTACTGGAATACTTTCTTGATACATCAGCCTCTGCACCATTTTTGTTTCAGAAAACTGTCCTGTTTCAATTAAATTATTTTTTAATGCTTGAAATTCATCCCAGCTAGCCACATAAACAGCCAAATCAATATCTTTGGTAGCACGGCGTGCCTCAATACCATAACCATGGTGCAATATAAGATCACGTGCTGTTGCCCCAATAATAAAAAATTGTATTTCCTGTGATTCTGCTAGCGCTGCAATCTGCTCATAAATTGCAACGGTGAAAGGATCAAGCTTCCCTGAAATGTTCAGCAATGTTCTTCTCATATATCATTTCGGCAGTTTCAATATTTCTGGGATCACCGGTCGCCAGGAGATCTGCATATACCAGTATTGGATGCGCTATTTTTCTAGCAGTATCCTTTTCATTTTTATAATCGCACTTAACATTCCAGAAAGCCTCAAGCAATTCGATGTCACCCTCTGGGTCTTTACGCATTCTATAAAGAAATTTCAGATCTTGAGGGGTTTCTCGCACATACACTGTTTTGATTTCAGGAGTTAAATAATCAGTGAGGAACTCTCCTGCGAGTTCCCCCCCAAGATAAGCAGGTAACTTTTCTAACTCGGTATCTTTCCACCAACCTTGCACCGGTGTGGTGTATTTACCTAAAACTAGCTTGGGCCTTAATTGCTCTGGATAGGCCTCAACCCAACGATCAAAGAGTTTCTTTATATCCCTTAGTCGGCGCTTACGTTTGCCTAACTCAACGATATACCCCATATCTTTCAGATCTGTGATAATCCAGCCGACAGTACCCAGAGCCACATCGGTTAGCTGAGCGATTTCACGGTAAGGTGCGTTGGCCAGCTCCGGGTGACACAGTAGCGCAAAAACCACTTTCAGTCCCGTAGGCTGAAAAGCGCGTGGCTTATTGCCCTTGCCAACCTGCTGCAGAGGTTTATTACCTTTTACATAAATATAAATAGGGGCATGGTTAATATAGGCATTGCCTGCAGCATCAATAAACCAGATATCCAGTTCTTTTAAGCGTTCGGCCATGGCAGGATTAATATAATCCGCAACTAACAGTCCCCTGTCAGCCGGTAGATTGCGGGTAAATTTCTGGTATAAATAACCTGTAAAAGCATTAGTAGGCTGGGCTTTAGCCTCTATGGCCAGCTTGAGTTCGGTATCACCTGCTCGCAAGTATCCTATTGCATCGACATTATCTCTGGGATAATCAACTATATCGATTTCCAGGCCCGTGGCCTTATGGAATACGCCAATACCCCTTTCAATAAGGATTACATTTCGATCAGCAACAGGTTTCATTTTTGGATTGGGCACTAGTCGTTCACTTTTTATTCGCGTTCATTGTTAGTGAACATAGCACTTTAATGAACAAATGGAAACTCAAATGCATATAAAAACATCTCCAATTACCACTCTACTCTCTAGTAGAAGCAGAAATTGGCCATATCTCACTTCAATATTTCACTTCTCCGGGTTAAACCCAGATAATTTCAAATTATGCGCCTCGTCTCTCATTAGAGACGATACTTTGAATTAGATAAATATCTACTCAATGAATTTTAAGTGCTTCTTCACCTCAAAACGATACTCTTCACGTTGAAGGTCCTTTTCATTTCCCAGAATTGCAGTTTTAAGTAACCGAAACTGATCAGTATCGGGCCAGGTTAAAACTCTGTCTGAAAGGTGTTGTAAAAAGTAAGGTGACGCTTGTTTCCTGGCTTGCTGATAATCCTGCATAGTGCGTACATTTTTAATATCTATACCAGCCAGCTCGAACAATGGAGCAAGATGATCTAGACCGTCCCCGGTGAATCTAATATTTCCACAGTCATCTAATAAATAAAAATATGAATTCATTTAATTAAAACCGATAATTAAACCCGAAGCACTTAAAGGAAAAGAGTTTCAAATTGGTGATGCCATTTTTAGCTACGATAAGCCTCGTCCACCTTGCAGTTATCTAAACAAAATTGAAGGTAAAGGAAGGGTACTGGCTTTAAGTTATAACAGCGATATTTGCATTCGGGTTATTCGTAGCGGAAAAATACGGGTTAGCAGCGCTTTGGTTATTACCGGGTCGATGCAAAAATAAAAACAGTATCAGAAAAAGAATTTTATTAGAGTCAGAGCAAAAACCATCAACCAAAGAAATATGTCCTAGTAATGACCTGTCTTCAAAGCTGTGCAGCTAGAGTAAATCAAAAATATGAAATTAGAATCTATGGACTTAGAATGGACTTACAGGGGAAATAAACAAGTAACTTAAGCCCTAATATAAAGCTTAAGTTATTGATTTATTTGGTCGGGACGACAGGATTTGAACCTGTGACCACCACACCCCCAGTGTGGTGCGCTACCAAACTGCGCTACGCCCCGAAGAGGGAGTGAATTCTACACTGTGTGGGATTTGGGTAAAAGCGTGAATTGATGATTACAGCTTATTTTTTTAGCGTCTGTAAAATTTCTTCTAATTCAGTTCTAATCTGCTTAACTAGCTGAGTACTCTGTGATGAGTCTTCTTTAGCCTGCTCACCAGACAACTGCTGACGCGCACCACCAATCGTAAAACCCTGATCATAGAGCAAGCTTCTAATTTGACGAATTAAAATCACATCATGGCGCTGATAATAGCGACGATTTCCACGGCGCTTAACAGGCTTTAGCTGCGTAAACTCTTGTTCCCAATAGCGTAATACATGGGGTTTAACTCCGCATAGCT
>Ga0316207_10002112_pt1 | contig 21538 bp, 11 predicted proteins | sample 6weekpyrite_MG_FD_204943 | JGI IMG/M metagenome (GOLD analysis project Ga0316207, IMG submission 204943) | Microbial mat bacterial communities from mineral coupon in-situ incubated in ocean water Damariscotta River, Maine, United States -... | ecosystem: Environmental > Aquatic > Marine >...
AGAAGAAATCAGCGGTAATACTGACATTACCACCTGTGCCTGAACCTGCACTTGCGTCAAGTGTACTACCATCAAGAACCAGTATGCCAGTCGTTACATTCAAGTTGCCGCCACCTACGCCGGCTGTTGTGGCACCTGTTGAGTCGACAAGGATTGTACTGTCAAGCAAATAAACACTTTCACCTGTATTGATTGTAACTGTTCCTGCTTGTCCATCACTGGTTGTTGACGATGTTAATAGTGATGAAACCATGTTTAATGAGCCAATCGCATTAACGAAAATATTGCCTGCGTCACCTTCGATAATTGGTGCTGCGTTCGGTGTGGTATTTGTTGACACTTCTGCGTTATTAGATAAGAAAATATCAGACCCTGATGTTAGGGTAACTACACCACCGTTACCAGTGCCACTAACATTTGACTGGACTGTGCCGCCATTCGTTAAGGTAATTAAGTTGGATGTAATATTAATAGCACCAGAAACACCTGCACTGGTTGAGTTTGTTTGTACGGTTGCGTTATCGAGCAGGAAGCTAGTTGTTGGAATAACGTTAACTACGCCAGCGTCACCATCACCCGATGTTGAAGAAGAGACTGTGCTTCCACCGTTTAAAATCCAAACCGGGCCACGTAAAGTGATACCACCTGCATCACCCGTTCCGACAGTATCTGCACTAACAGTTGCACCATTAGTTAAAATGCCTGTACTTGAATTGGTCGCAAATAAATCAATATTTGCCAATGTCATGCCAGCATTATTAATCGTATTAATTTGAGCGTTATTAACTGTAATATCACCTGCCTGAATACTAATATTACCGGCACTACCTGTTCCCATTTGTGAGCTCGAACTAATAATACTTCCACTTTGCACAAGCACTTCGCCTGCGCTAATCATAATATCACCCGCTGGACCTGCACCAACCGTATTGGCCGTTACCCGAGCATTGTTAGAGAATGTTGACGTTGCAATCCCTGACGTCGTATCAATAGTGATCGTTGCCGGTGTTGCGCCGTCACTATTAACGGTTGCGATAGCTGCATTATCCACATCAAGATCAGCTGTTGTTAATGTGACACTACCTGCACTCCCTGTTCCATCATCTGAGTTTGATGAAATAGTACTACCACTATTAACATTTAAAGATGCTGTTGAAGTGAAGCTAACCGTTCCAGCATCACCACTACCATCACTGTCTGCACTTATATCACTACCGTTAGCAATATTGGCAGTTTTCGTTGTCAGAACAACATTACCACCCGCACCGTTTTCAGTTTCAGTGGTTATTTCACCTGCATTCATTGTTAAAAAATCTGTGGTAATAGTAACGCTACCCGCATCACCTGTGCCGATACCCATACCATCTACTGCAGAACCTGATGAAACCTCGCCACCATTTAGAATCGAAACAAAATCGGTAGTTACTACATCCATAGGATCTGTCGTAATGGTGACACTGCCCGCTGCGCCACTGGTTACACTGTTTGAAGCAACTTCTGCATTGCTATCGATAGTGACACTATTAGCAGCAGTAAAGATAATATCGCCCGCTGCACCTGTTGCTGTCGCCAATGTATTCGTTGCGACTTGTGCAAATTGTGATATTGACACTGCCGTATCTACAAGAATACTAATGATACCAGCCTGCCCGCTACCGGCACTGGTATTAGAACTAATCACCGTTGAACGACTCATTGCTGTATCAGCAGCATTACCTGAAATATTCCAGTTAGGGCCTGTTAGTGTAATATCCCCTGCTGGACCACTGCCAATTGTGTCAGCAGTAATGAGAGTGTTTGCAGTTCCTGTATTCCGGATCGTACCGAGCGTATTTACATCAATGGTTACTGATCCGCTTTGAGTTGCTGCTGGCATTAAATCATCATTAATTCCAGAGTTCGTTACAGAACTAATTGCTCCACCGTCAAGGATGAAATTATCGGTTTCAATCTGAATGTTACCCGCGGCACCAGCCCCGTTTGAAGAACTGGATGTAACTTCCGCACCACCTTGTATCGTGATGCTATCACCCGTAACGTCTCCTCCATCCATCTCTGTCGATAGTCCAACAAGACCCGCATTACCTGTTGTATTCATGGCTGTGGTTGAGGAAATTTTCGCGTTATTATCTAGCGTGATATTTGTACCAGCACGTAAACCTACTTGACCCGCATTACCTGAAGTATTAATAGCTGATGCAGTTGCAACAAGTGCATAATCTGTAATAGATAACAAGCTATTTGCAACAATATCAACAAAACCTGCATTGCCACTACCAACAGTTCCTGACGTGATGCGAGTAGATCGATTAACATCAGAAACACCTACATCTGCTACTGCATTACCTGTAATTGTCCAATCACCTCCATCAAGAGTGATATCACCAGCCTGACCAGCACCCAGAGTATTTGCTGATATAGAGGTGGGAGCAGCAGCTAAAGTATTTTGTACACGACCATTGACTGCCGTAATCGTAATAGAACCGACTTGTGTAGTAGTGTTAGTCAAGTCAATACCTGCATCCGTTTGAGTACTAATGCTGGCACCATCTAAAGTAAAATCATCGGTAACAATAAGTATTTCACCTGCCGCCCCCATTGCTGTACCTTCAGTTGAATTTGAAGATATTTGTGATTCACCAAGTATCATTATGGTGTCACCTGAGACATCCCCTGCATCTTCTTCAGTAGAAAGACCTACTTGACCCGCATTACCAGTACTACCATTTCCTGCACTAGATGTAATTACTGCGAAATCATCAACCAGTATTGACGTGTCTGCAGTAACGGCTACTTGACCTGCATTACCTGATGAGGTCGTAGTTGACCTGATAACAGTCGAGCCTATACCTTCACTACCATCACCATTCGCAACAGCATCTCCTGTGATTGACCAAGTTGTTGCATCAAGCGAAACAGAACCGGCATCTCCCATACCTGTGGTACTTGAAGAAATTTCAGTCATCGCAACGCCTGTATTTCTTATAATACCAGTACCGACAGTAACACTAACCCGCCCTGCCGTCGGATCAACACTATCCACATTTCCATCGACTGTATTAGTCGCAATAGTGGCCCCATCTAGCGTAAACGAATTAGCAGCTACGCGTATTTGTCCAGCTGTCCCAACTGTGCCACCAATACCAGCTTCAGTCGCCGTGCTGTCAGAAACAATTTGTGTATCGCCATTAAGCAATAAGGTATCAGCATCTATACTGATATCGCCAGCGCCACCACTCGCCATATTATCTGCACTTGTATTAACGCTTACACCCGTGAGCTCAATGTTACTACCCACGGCACCATTCAAGTCAATACGTCCAGCATTACCAGACCCGACCGTATCTGAAGTAATCGCTAGACCTGAATTTCCATCCAATTGGTCATTAACCGTTATACTTATATCACCTCCAACACCGTCGTTGGTCCTGGTTTGAATAAGAGCATCACTCAGTAATGCGCTACCGGCATTAATTATTATTTGCCCCGCATCACCAATGCCCGCATTTGAGTTTGCACTAATACCAGAGATGGCTGTCGGGAAGGTAAAGGTAAAACCAAAGAAATTAAATGTAATACCACTGGATATAATTAAATCGTTGGTTCCCATCACACCATCATCTGCTGTAATGTTGATGTCGCCTGCATCCGAAACGTCCATGCCCAATGTTGCATCACTGGTCGTACTGGATGAAATTCGACCGCCTTGTTCCAGTTCCAGTCGATCAACAACTATATCAATTTGTCCTGCATCACCAACGCGCCCACCTGCTGCATAGTTGCCATTTGTTGTTTGACTTGATTCAATTTGGACTTCATCAACACCCATATTGCTAAAGCCGGTTAGCGTCCAACTACCACCGGTAATGCTGATTGCACCCGCGTCACCATCGCCAATAGTATTTGAAAGAATTTGTCCGCCAGTACGAACTCTACCGGTTACCGCAGCATCGACTGAAATAGTGCCATTATCAAACATGTCACCTACATCAGTACCGGCATTATTGTTGGTACTTACTTCTGAGTCTGTGCCAATAAGATCAAAAATATCTGTATCAATACTGATGCTACTCGCGTTCCCCGTAGGCTGAACACCCATTGCAACAGATGAATTAGACTGAACCTTTGCATTGCCACTGATCGTAATAGTATCCGTTGCAGCTTCTGCACCGCCTGATGTGCCTTCAGTCGTCAGTGATACGTTACCCGCATCACCTGTACTGCCTGCAACTGCGTTAGAAGTGACTTGGCCAAGACTGGTAATTAAAATCGACTCACCCGAATCTATTAATACGGAACCTGCATCACCAGAACCTATAGTATTAGAGCTGATTTGCGCACTATCGCTCACAGTGGTTGATGTGTTTGTGAAAATAGATATCGTGCCATCACTGGCATCTGCCTGTGGACCCACATTGTTATTAGTGCTAATCGATGTGTTTGCATTCGTGACAGTCAAAATATCAGTGTCGATGGTAATGCTACCAGCATCACCAGTAGGCTGAGTACCCATTGCGCTGACAGAACTTGATTGAACTATTGCACCACTATTAATATCAATCGTATCGGTCGTAACGTCACCACCCTCACCTTCTGTTGAAATTCGCACATTACCTGCATCACCCGCGCTACCAGCTTCTGCATTCGAGGTAATATTTGCAAATGTATCAATTGTAATAGCCGTGTCAGCCGCAATTGAAATATCGCCTGCATTACCTGCATTAGCTAAACCAAAGCTAGTTGTTGACTGGATAACAGTAGAGTTTGTTCCTTCAAAACCATCTGTGTCATCAGTCGCATCACCAGAAATATTCCAAATGCCATCGTTTAGTGACACGCTACCCGCATCACCAGTACCATCTGTGCTCGACGAAATTAATGTTTGCTCAGTGGTAGCGACCGTAACACCGTTAACCAAATCCCCTGCATTAAGGTTAGTAATATCGCCTTGAGTGGTTGCTGTGATACTAACCGCACCACCGGTACCATTTACATTATTCGTTTCAATTTGTGAATTGTCCAAAAAGAATGTCGGTGTTGAAATAGTAACTAACCCGGCCCCACCATCTGCGAAAGCATTTGATTTAATGTCTGAGCCATTAACGATTGTTGTAGAGTTTGTTGTTGTTACCAAAATACTACCGGCATCAGAACCTGAATTTGAACCAATACTTCTCAAAAGCGAGCGGTCATCAAGAAGGAAATCAGTGGCTTCAATAGTAATAGTCCCTGCGCTACCCGCATCAGGTCCGCCACCAGTTGCTGAAGATGTTATTTGACTACGGTCTGTAACAATTAAATTATTCGCAGAAATATCTACATCGCCAGCATTTCCATCACCTCGGGTATCACTTCTTACAAAGGTGATTCCATCAATTGTTGCTGTACCAGTAACATTAATATCAATATTCCCACCAGCACCATCATTAGTATTGGCTAAAACATCAGCGCGATCCAAATTAAGCGTATCAACATTAACCGTAATGTCTCCAGCGGCGCCAATAGCACTATTTGAATTTGAAAGAATCTTCGCGACCGAAGAACCATTGGTTGTTAAAGAAAGCGTATTGGCATTTATTAGCACGCTACCCGCGTCCGATGTTACTGCACCGCCTGTCGCATTTGTGCTCGTTGTACTTGATTCAATCTCTCCACCCAGTTCAACCGTTAATGTAGCCACATTGAAAGTGATGTCACCAGCGTCACCAAGGCCATTACCATCCTGGTTTGAACCAACCTGATTCTCGTTAGAAAAACCCGTTAACGTCCAGTCGCCACTATTAATATCTACTGTTCCTGCATCACCATCGCCATCAGTATTCGAAAATATCTGACCACCCGTATTGATCGTACCGGTTGTGCCTACCGTAATATCAATATTACCGCCTGCACCCTCAGAAGTGTTGGTACTAATTTCTGTATTGGTACCAGTTAAGCTAAATGCAGTTGCCGTATCAATTTCAATAAGCCCAGCATCACCAATGCTATTATCTGAACTTGATGAGATCTTTGCACCTGATTGAATTGTCACATCACCATCTGACCGTATATAAATAGCACCGGCATTAGAGGCTGTTGATCCTGTTACGCCACCATCCCCTAGCGTATCCGATCTGATGACCGCCCCCATTTCAACCACAAGTGAATTTACAAAGGTACCATCGCTACCGCCGATATTGGTACCAATATTAATTTCGCCCGCATCGCCAAGATCCTGATCATCAAGATTGCCGTCAATACCGTCGACACCGGCATCCGTACCTAATTGACTGGAAGATACTTCCGTACCTGCACCGGTAATTGTCCAATCGCCATCCCAGATATAGACACTTGCTGCTTGTCCATTCCCAACCGTGGTTGATAAAATTTTGGAACCACCATCAACTAAACCAGTGCCCTCCGTATTTAACCAAACATAGTCAAGGTTTCCGGCATTACCATCATTAGTATTAGAGGAAACAGTAGAGTTAGTCACTGTGACAGAAGAGCTTGCACCATTATTAATACCACGCACCCACACCTGACCAGGCGTTCCTGAACCTGCTGATGTATCGGATTTAATCGTTGAGTTGACAACCTCAACCGTGCCACCGATAACATGGGCAAAGCCTGCATTACCTGTACTTTTAGCCTCGGTGGTTGAACTAATTGTTGACCCATCAATTCGGAAAAAATCAGAAACATTAATATCGACATCACCTGTATCGCCGGTAGTTATCGACGTAACCATAGGATCAGCCGCCATCGCATCATCGGTTAAAACATTACTCGTTAAAGCACTATTGGAATCAATCAATATACTATCGCCATCGATATCGATTACCCCAGCATCACCGGTTCCTGTTGAATCAGAATGAAGTGTGCTATTTCGAATTAAAGTATTATCAGCATTGATGTCAATTGTCCCGGCACTTAACGCAGAGTCACCAATAATCGTTGAAATATCTGAATCCAGAATAAATAAGGTATCGACATTGCCACCGCCACTACCTCTTAACCTGACATCACCTGAACGTCCTCCCCCTGCTGCCTCAGAAAATATCGTTGAATTGTTAATCACGATATCAGCACTAGTAGGTGTACCCGTAAAGGTGGCAAAGTCAACATCAGCAGCATTGGTCGCAATAATAGTGACACTACCCGAATCTTTTGATGTTTCGCCACTAAGCGCTTCCGTTCGCGAAAATATATTTGAACCATCTTGAATCACCACCGTATCACCGGTGATGGATACATCGCCTGCCGCCCCTGTGCCTTTAACCTCCGCAGGTATATTCACCCCGGGTATCGTAAATCCCGGAATAACAATGTCAGGTATGAACGGAGGGAAACCGGGAATCGTAAATCCGGGAATAACGATATCATCTGTCATCAAGCCTTGATCATGCCCAGTATTGATATCTGTATTATCCAGTAAAATTGCTCCTGACCCATTAAGAACAATAGTGCCTGAATCTATATTGCTAAAAAGCTCACTATTGATAACCGTTGTATCAAGGGTCAAGTTACCGCCAACGATATACACATCGCCACCCGCACCATTTGCGTCAGTGCTTAAGGCGGTACTTAAACCACTAACATCGAGTCGGGAATTATTTAAAACCACATCACCGCGAGCACCCGTTATAGTCAGCGCTCCGGCTCCAGACAAATTACTCACTGTTACATTTGCCGCGGATGCATCAACACTTGCAATATTAATTCGTCCACTTTTTGCAGTAATGTTCGCAGCGTTAATATCCAAGTTTGACCCAACAATTGATACTGCACCATCAGTACCTGCAGTAAAATCTGTACTTACTACTGATAGCGCGCTTGTATTTCCAGAAAGAAATCCAAATGCGGTTGGCTCAGCAGCATAAAGTGCACTGCCGGAAATCGTTCCTGCTGTCGTTGCAGAATCAAAAATAGTCCCGCCAAGTAAGATACGATCTGCCGTACTGGCGTGAAAAGAGCCTGGTATATTAATTGATGCATTACTGCCAAAAACTATTCCACCCGGATTGATCAGATATAAATTAGCCGATGAAAGCGAAGAACCGGTAAAAGAAACACTACCATCTATAGATGAGGCACCCCCGCTAATACGGCCAATAACGTTAGTTATCGCTGCTGCGGCACCATTATCAAATGTAGCTTGCTCTGGGTTGGCAATGTTGAATGCAGAAAAACTATGAAAGAGATTAGAGCCTTGAGTAGTACCGCCAGTAATAGTGAAATTATCGCCTGCGCTGACGACAGTGCCCAAGCCATTACCCGTAACCGCTGACCAACTTGGTACCGCAGCACAGGTAAATGAAAAAGCAAAAACACTCGCTAGACGTAACAAATTCAACAGTTGAGTTCGATATTGCATACCCACATCCCCAAGTCTGTACCTACGCACTCACAGACCCTGACTTCCCTGAAACTTCTTTAACACCCCTTCCAACTCAGCTTTCCTGTTATTTTTATTTATTACTGAGATTGTTTAAAATTGTAACAAAATTGCACAATAAATGCACAAAATCATAGGGAATGTATAGCGCCTCATTATCTATCAACCTACTTCCAAATTGTTATATATATCGGTGTATTACCAGTATATTAAAAAATGCTTATATATCTGTAATAAAATGAGAGTAATCATATTTGTAAGAGAATTCTTACAATTACTCATACGCTCTAGTAAGTTAGAGCTATTACATTATTGAATGTAGCTTTACCAGAATGAAAGAAATAGAATGGATTAAGATTCTAGCTAAGAAAAAAAATAATTATTCAAGCTAGCAGCAGTGCGCGGAGGCGCAAATTACGGATGAAAAAAATAACTAATCAAATTCTTGTTCTTGCTCTCTTGCTGTTTTCTCTAACATACCAGGCATCTGTCTTTGCAGATGCTGCCTTAGACGCATATCAACAAGGCAAAATTCCCACTGCAATAAAACTATGGGATCGCGCTGCTGACGATGCACTTAAAAATAAAAATTATTCCACCGCTGTCGATACTTTGTGGCAAAAAGCCGAAGCACAGCGCAGTTTAGGTCAACACAAAAAAGCAGTAACAAGCCTTGAAAAGGCACGACGTCTTTATAATAAAAAAAATCTTAAACTTGATAAAAATAAACAGGCTCTAATACTAGCGAGCTATGGTGACTCACTTAGTCATCTTGGCAGTGTGGCCAACGCAGTTAAATTATTACTAAAGGCCATTACAATCTCACGTGAAGTCGGTAATGATTTAACATTGGCGATTGCATTAAACAATTTTGGTAATGTATTAATCTTCCTCGACGATCATACTTCAGCACAGCTTGCTTACAAGGAAGCAGTTGATCTTGCTATCGCACAAAAAAATACTCCCTTAAAAGTAAAAATACTTGCAAACCAAGTCAAAGCATACCAACGCGAAGAAATGCCTGCTGAATCGTCAAAAACACTTAAACAGGCAATTTTATCACTGGAAGATTTTGGTGGCCTGGCTAAAAAAACATTTACCCTTATTAGTTTAGGCAACCTTGCTTGGCAGCAATATAATATTGAAAGCAACGAAAATAAAAATTATTGGCTAAAACAATCCTTTGATTTACTCGACAATGCTGATGTTCTTGCCCGTACTTCTGGTGATATCCGCTCTGAATCTTATGCAGCCGGTTACCTTGGTAAAATTTATGCCGAGCAACAACGATTTGATGAAGCGATAAAACTAACCGAGCGCGCAACACGCGCAGCACAAAAAGTTGAAGCACGTGAATCAGAATATCTCTGGCATTGGCAAAGTGGTCGCATATACAAACAGCAACAAAACCTCGATGCCGCAATTGCCGCTTACCGACTTGCTGTTGAAACCATTCAGTCAATTCGCACAAAATTGTCTACACGCTCTGCTTTTAAAGATGTGCTTGGACCCGTATTTTTAGAGCTGACCGATTTATTATTACAACGCCCCGCAGGTCTTTCTGACAAAGCTAAAATTGAAAGCTACCTGCTTGAAGCACGTTCAACGATGGAGCTGTTAAAAGCCGCTGAGCTACAGGATTATTTTCAGGATAATTGTGTCACAGCATTACAATCACGCACCTCTGGTTTAGATAAACTGGATTCACGAACTGCGGTGCTCTACCCTATTATTCTTGAAGATCGAATTGAAATATTACTCAGCTTGTCCGACGGTATTAAACAAGCGGTTACAGTGATTAGTAGCGATGACCTGCGTACCAAAATAACCAATTTTCGTGTCCTGCTTGAAAAACGCACAACGCACCAATACATGCGTTATGGAAGACAGCTATATGATTTGTTAATTCGACCTATGCAAGCCTCATTAGATAGCCATAACATCGATACACTGGTTATCATTCCTGATAGTGCATTACGAACAATCCCACTTGCAGCACTGCATGATGGTAAAGAATTCTTGGTTTCCAAATATGCACTTGCAACAACACCAGGACTAACGCTGACCGATCCCCAGCCTATTGATAAAGATAAACTTAAAGTGCTTGTTGCCGGTCTCACTGATGGTGTGCAAGGCTTTTCTCCTTTGCCCAATGTCGCAATTGAAGTGGATAAAATCACCGACACATTTGATTCAACAATATTAATGGATAAAAAATACGTCACTAATAATGTTGAAAGTGAATTATCAAAAACCAACTTTGGTATTGTGCATATTGCCTCACACGCACAATTTTCCAGCGATCCTGATGAAACCTTCTTGCTTGCATACAGTGACAAATTCAGCATGGATCGCCTTGAAACACTGCTAGGCCAAACCAAATTTCGCGATGATCCCGTTGAGCTATTAACACTCAGCGCATGTCAAACTGCAGCAGGCGATGAACGTGCAGCGTTGGGTCTTGCTGGCATTGCCATTAAGGCCGGCGCGCGCAGTGCGCTTGCAACACTATGGTTTATTAATGATAAAGCATCATCGGTACTGGTTGCTGATTTCTATGGCGAAATACAAAAAGGACTTTCTAAAGCCAAAGCATTACAACAAGCTCAGCTAAAACTAATTAAAGACAGACGTTACAAGCACCCTAGTTACTGGTCGCCTTTCCTTCTCATCGGTAACTGGCTTTAAAGAGATAATAAAGAACGTTTAATGTTGCATTGGTTTCGCACGCAAGCTCTTCAACTCACCGTCGCAACTGCAATCGGTGCAGTTACTTTTTTAAGTGTTTTCTTCCTTCGCGATGCTGGCTACCTAGAATACATAGAGTTATCTACCTATGACCTACTGATACAAAATAAACATGTCGAACCCATTGATGATCGTATTGTTGTTATTGGTGAGACAGAAAAAGATATCCACCGATTTGGTCACCCACTCTCCGATGGCATCCTTGCTCAGTTAATTGAAAAACTCACCGCCGCCGGCGCATGGTCTATTGGAATAGACAAATACAGGGATATCCCAGTTCCTCCCGGCATTGAACGCCTTAAAAAAGTTATCAACGAAACACCAAATGTTATCTGGGTATACAACAAAGACATCCTTCCTCCTTCAAGTTTAATCGGAACCAACCAGATCGGCATTAATGATATCCCGCTTGATAATGATGGGATCGTTCGTCGTGGTTTACTATTTACCGAATATAAGGGTAATGATGTGTATAGTTTTGCCTTGTTGCTAGCACTGTACTATCTAAATAATATCGATGTTTACCCGACACAAGATGGCCAATACATGCGCCTTGGTAACACCACGCTCATCCCACTAACCACTACCACAGGTAGTTATATCAATGCAGACAAAGGTGGCTATCAGTTTTTAATTGATTACAGTGGTATGCCAAATCAATTTACACCCGATTACACACTCAGCGATCTTTTAGATGATAAAATCCCCACCTCTGCACTAGCAAATAAAGTTGTTTTATTTGGTGCAAAAGCTGAAAGCCTGAATGATTATTTCTTTTCACCCTTTAATAAAACACGTGCGAATAGAGTTCTCTACGGTGTAGAACTTCATGCCTATATCGTTAGTCAACTACTGCGTATGGCAACAGATAATAAACCGGCTATTACGACACTAACCGACAATGAGGAAACCTTTCTACTTGCTGTGTGGATATTCATTGGAATAAGCATTGGACTATGGTTACACAGTCTTGTGCGTTTTATATTGATTACTCTCGTGGGTGGCAGCATACTGATTGGCAGTTATTACCTTGCGTTTAATTATTATATCTGGATCCCTCTCGTACCACCTCTACTCGCCTTTGTGCTAAGTATCACCTTAGTTACTTCTTTTATGCGCAGTCAGCAAAAGAAAGAACGAAAAATGGTCATGCAATTGTTTGAGCAACATGTTTCAAGTGCTGTAGCAGAAACAGTTTGGGAACAACGTGACACCTTCCTTGAGGAAGGTCGCCTTACACCGAAACGGGTAGTTGCAACCGTTTTATTTACCGATATAAAGGGCTTCACCACCGTATCAGAAAGCATGGATCCTAAAGAGCTTATGGACTGGCTCAATACCTATATGACTGAGATGGCGAATGTCGTCATTAAACATAACGGGACGATTAACAAATACATTGGTGATGCAGTCATGGCACTATTCGGCGCTCCTTTGCACGCTAGCACCGAAGAAGGCTACGCCGAAAATGCCATTGCTGCGGTCAATTGTGGCCTGGAAATGTCGACCACGCTTGAAGAAATGAATAAAAAATGGCGCGCAGAAAACCTACCCGAAATCGGCATGCGCGTCGGGATATATACAGGCCCACTGGTCGCAGGTAGTTTGGGAAGTTCACAACGACTTGAGTACACGGTTATTGGCGATACCGTAAATACCGCCTCAAGATTAGAGAGTTATAAACGCCCTGACGATCCAGAACATCCTGCAGAAACAAGCAATTGCCGCATTCTGGTTGGGGAACGGACACGGCAATATTTATCCGATGAAATGTACACTATTTCACACTATGGATCGGTAAAATTAAAGGGCAAGACTGACGAAGTTGACATATACTGGGTACAAGCTAAACAAACTAATGCACCTGATTCGGAGGTGGAATCATGAAAACTAAACATTTAATTATTCTGGCATCATTATTAGTCCCTAGTCTTATTTCAGGGCAGGCAATTAGTGCTGATGGAGATAACGGTGCAAGTAAGGCTAAGAAAGGCATGTTTCTATATACGCCACCAAAACTAGGAGCCCCCGCCACGCGTATTGGTGGTGGAACACGAGGCGTATCCGATGAACAAGCCAAGGTTCTCGTACTAGCCCCTGATCACACAGGGCTAACCACACGCGCCCAACCTACTTTGTACTGGTATCAATCTTTGCCAACTGACAATGATATTGAAATTACTATTGTCGATGACAATGAAATCAATCCACTGTTAGAAAAAGTGATTAAAAACTCTAAAAAGACAGGAATCCAACCTATTAACTTAGCGAAACTTGGCGTGACTCTAAAAAAGGATGTTGAGTACCGTTGGTTTGTTGCATTAGTTACTGACAAAAAACATCGCTCAAATGACATCATTACTGGTGGTACCATTATGCTTGTTGATGAAGCTAGACTAGGCGCAAGTATTCCAAATTTAAACTCGAGTGTCGATCAAGCCAATGCATTAGCTAACAGTGGGATTTGGTATGACGCGATTGATGCCCTGTCTGTTGAAATAAATAAAACAGGTAACCCCCAGCTAAAACAGGCTCGTGCAAAGTTACTAACACAAGTCGGTTTAGGTGAAGCTGTCGATAAATAGTTTATTCGAAGTACCAGATAACAAAACGCCTCCTTAATGGAGGCGTTTTTTATTGCTCAATAAGACGGCGAACTCTTTCCAGTTCTTCTTGTGTATCCACACCCGGTGGCGGTATGGCTGCTGCTTCGCTAATATGAATTCGTTCATCATTCCAGAGTACACGCAACTGTTCCAGTGATTCCATTTCTTCAATATCACAAATTGGCCACGTAACGTAACGGTTTAAAAAACCCGCACGGTAAGCATAGAGCCCAATATGTCGGTAATGCATATGATGACCTGACGGTCTAAAGTGAGAAACACGAAAATGCTCCCGCTCCCAAGCAATTGGTGCGCGACTAAAGTACAGCGCATAGCCTGCTTTTGAAAAAACAACTTTTACAACATTAGGATTAGCTACATCGTCGGCCGAATGAATGGGTGTGCATAAGGTGGCAACGCTGGCATCCTGATGTTCATGCAGGTCTTTAGCCACTTGTTCAATCAAACCGGCTGGCATCAATGGTTCATCACCTTGAAGATTCACAACAATATCATCGTCATCATAAGATAATTGTTTTACTGCCTCAGCTAGGCGATCGGTACCTGAACGATGTGTATCTGCGGTTAATATAACATCTGCACCAAAGTTTGTTGCTATTTCTTCTATTCGCTTGTCATCAGTTGCGATATAAACTGATGCTGCCCCACTTTCAATTGCACGTTCGTAAACATGCTGAACCATGGGTTTACCACAAATATCTAATAAGGCCTTGCCCGGCAATCTAGTTGATGCATAACGTGCTGGAATGATGACGCTAAATTTCATTTAACTTCTTCATCAGCTTCTAGTTGACGCGCCTCTTCTTCCAGCATAACCGGAATATCATCACGTACTGGATAAGCGAGCCTGTCTACTTTGCAAATTAATTCTTTAGCCGACTTGTCATAAGTTAATGACCCTTTGCATAAAGGGCAAACAAGGATTTCGAGTAATTTTTTATCCATGGTCTTTTCTCTTTTCTAGTAACGCCAGTAACCTTGGCGCAAAATGCTTATTAAGCTCAGCCTGTACAGGTACAAACCAATGCTGTTGGCACTGAAAACGCTGACATTTTACCGCATCTTTTTCTGTCATTAATACCGGTAAATCATCATCAAAACAAACATCTTTCTCATCATAAGAATGATGATCCGAATAAGCATGTTCAATTAAATCAATTTCAAATTTTCTTAAACTCGTAAAAAACCTGTCTGGGTTGCCTATACCACATATGGCATGAACTCGTTGGCCGCTAAATCGTTCCAGACCCTGAACCTTGTCGGATATCAGATTTCTCGCAACTTGTCCCTTCACCAACATGGCGTATTCGCCCCGCCCTGCAATGCCATTACTCACAACAAAATCGACATTTTCAAGACGAGAAACCGGTTCTCTTAATGGTCCTGCTGGTAACAAGCGATGATTACCATAACGTCGTATGCCATCAACAACTGCAATTTCAATATCCCGCTGCATCGCATAATGTTGTAAGCCGTCATCAGAGACAATGACATCGCAATCAGTATGCTCGAGTAATGCCTCAATTGCAGCGCAACGATCCGGCCCAACAGCAATCGGACACTTGCAACGTCGTGCTAATAATACAGCCTCATCACCAACAATAACCGGATCGCTATCAACCCTTACCTGCTGTGGCCAATTCCCAGCTTTGCCCTTATAACCACGACTAATAATGGCAGGCTGATAACCAGCGTTTTTGAGCAACTCTACAACCCAAATAACTAATGGGGTTTTGCCACTACCACCGACTGAGATGTTACCTACAACAATGATGGGAATAGAAAAAGATTGACTTTGTTTCCAGCCATTTTTATAGGCAACCTGCCTTAGCTTTACTAACTGAGAAAACAGCCAACTAACCGGTAAAAACAATATGCATTGCCAGCTATTGCCATACCAGACATTATTAAAGAAACGTGTCAGCCAGGAACTCATTAATTAATCTGATCCATCACTAAACTGCATACGATGCAGCATGGCGTATCGACCATCTTTGCTAATCAACTCTGCGTGCGTCCCATGTTCTACAATTTCACCCTCATGCATCACCATAATAGTGTCTGCATTTTCAATAGTTGAAAGCCTATGTGCAATCACCAACGTGGTACGGTTTTGCATTAATGCTTCTAATGCTGCCTGAATATGACGTTCAGATTCTGTATCTAATGCGGAGGTTGCTTCATCAAGAATTAAAATAGCTGAATTTTTGAGTAGGGCTCGCGCTATCGCTAAACGCTGACGTTGCCCGCCAGAAAGCAGAACACCATTTTCACCAACCAGGGTGTCATAACCGTCAGGGAATTTCTCAACAAATTCACTGACGTGTGCCATTTCTGCAGCCCGTTTTATCTCTTCGAGGCTCGCCCCTTTGAGAGTGCCGTAGGCAATATTATTAGCAACGGTATCATTGAATAATGTCACATGCTGGCTTACCAATGAAATATGCTGACGTAAATCTGACAGCTTGATGTTTTTTATATCATGACCATCAATACTCACCGAGCCTGAAATCACATCATAGAAACGTGGCAGCAAATTAACCAGTGTGGTTTTACCACTTCCCGAGCGACCGACAAAAGCAATCGTTTTACCTGACTCGGCAGTGAAAGAAATATCATTGAGTACCTTATCTGATTCACCATCGTAACTAAAATCAACATGCGTATAGTCTATTTTGCCTTTGATTTCTTTAAGCTCAGCTGAACCTGTATCACGCTCTTTATCTAAATCAAGGAATGAAAAAATACTCTGTGCGGCGGCAATACCGGTTTGCAGGTAGGAGTTGACCGTTGTTAAGCGCTTTATTGGTCGTTGTAAAACAATCAGCGTAGTTAAAATTGAAACAAAAATTCCCGGCGTGATTTTGTCGGCCATTGATTCTGATGTCGCATAATAAATAACCATCGCCGTTCCGGTAGCTACCAATAATTGCACAACACCCAAACTTAATACCCGCAACACATCCATTCTGATTTTCTGTTTGCGATTATATTCATTTTCTTTTTCAAAACTTTTGGCTTCAACCTTCTGCCCACCAAACGTCTTTACAACACGATGTCCTTCTATAGCTTCTTCTGTCACATGGGTTATCCCACCCATACTATTCTGAATACGTTTGCTGACTTTACGAAACTTCTTGCTTACGTAGGTGATTATCCATGCGATAAATGGCCCTACAACCACGAATACCAATGTTAGTTCCCAGCTGTAATACAACATCAGTGATATAAGGAAGACTGCAGTAAGTCCTTCTTGTACAACAACAGTGATCACATTGGTCGATGCACGGGCTACCTGCTCAACATCGTAACTAATTTTAGAAAGCAGTGTGCCAGAGGAAGTTTTATCGTAGGTTGCTGTCGGCAAGGTGAGCAAATGCTCGAACATCTGGGTACGTAATTCTTTAATAATGGTGCGCCCTACCCAGCTCATGCAATAGGTTGCAACAAAGTTCACCACAATACGTACTAAAAATAATCCAATCAATAAAAGCGGGATAAGTTTAATAGAATCCGGATCACGTGCAATTAAACTGTCATCAACCAGCGGTTTCATTAACAAAGGGAAACCGGCTTCAGTTGCCGAGAATGCAATCATGCCGACAATCGCAATGAGAAACATTTTCCAGTGCGGATAAACATAAGTAAGGAGTCGACGGTAAGCCTGCATACCGTCAAGTTGTTTGCGTGGTTCAGTCATCTAGTTAGTTATCTTTTTTCGGCAATCGTGTTGCAAAAGTCAAACGAGTGAAGCCCAGTTGTCTTGCTGCATCCATTGCTGCGACCACTGATTGATGGGATGCTTCACCATCAGCACTGATGATCATAGGAATATCACGTTTATCGCCAGCAATTTTAACAATGGCTGCTTTTAACGTATCAATTTGAGAATTAATAATACGTTCGCTATTAATGGCGTAATTACCCTTGGCATCAATCGATACTTCTACCTGCAGGGTTTCTTTTTGTAAAAGCTCACCATCCGCATTGGGTAGCTCGATACTTAATTCAGATTCTTTATCAAAGGTTGTCGAGACCATGAAAAAAATCAGCAGCAAAAAGACAACATCAATCAATGGCGTTAAATTAACATCCGGATCATCAACGCGTTGTGAACGAAGTTTCATTCTGGTGTATCACCTTCTAAAAAATCACCTTCAACACTGTCTGCTTCGCGATCTCCATGCATGACCTCGATTAATTTCAGCGCTTCTTGTTCCATGGTAATTATCAGCTCGTTAACATGCCCTTTAAAGTACCTTGAAAACATCAAAGCAGGGATAGCAACGGATAAACCTGCAGCGGTGGTAATCAGTGCTTTCGAAATACCGCTCGCTAAATTAGCCGGATCACCAACACCATGCTCAATAATGGCCGAAAAGACATCAATCATTCCCACTACCGTACCAAGTAACCCGAGTAGTGGCGTAATGGAAGCGATAGTACCCAAGGTATTTAGGAAACGCTCCAGTTCCGGAACAATATGACGCCCGGCATCTTCAATGCTTTCTTTCATGATTTCGCGTGGATGATGACGGTTAATTAGACCTGCGGCTATGACCTTGCCTAAAGGCGAGCTATTTTTGAGGTGATTCACTTTCACCTCGTCCAAATCGTTAGCTTTTGCCCAGTGCCAAACCTGTGCAACCAAGTGTCTTGGCGTAATTTTTTTGCGCTGTAATGACCAAAATCGCTCCACAATAATGGCCACAGCCAGAATAGAACAGACTACAATCGGTAGCATGAGCCAGCCACCGGCTTTTACAAATTCAAACACGGTATCTATACCTTCGTTATCTTTTTGATTTATATGTTATTTTTATCTTTTCCCAATTGCCGGGCAATATCTTCATCGGCAGTGGATTATTGTACAACATGACCACCGCAAAACCATCACTGACTGTGCCAATATCGACGTCGTTCTTCTCGCCAGATGACTGGCTCAGATAGGCGTTCTGGCGTCACTAAAATAGAAATAGCGCCAGAATGCTGTGTTTCAAGCCATTTTGCCCCTATTTGTTGGTAGCGATTTATCACACTTTCATGTGGAAACCGGTAACGATTTCGGTAGCCATTAGCGATCAGAACCAGCCTCGGAGAAACAGCATCAATAAACTCACGTGACGAAGACGTTTTACTGCCATGATGTGGCGCGATTAAGATGTGACTCTTAAGATTATCACCATACTCAGCAATGAGCTGCAGTTCAGCTGCCCGCTCAATATCCGCAGGTAATAGTATAACCTTGCGACCAACGCGAACTTGTAGAACACAGGAGCGATTATTTCCCCCTTTAGCCTGTTTTATCTGCGGGTGTAATATTTCAAAACCAACACCATCCCACTGCCACGACTGACCAGCCTGACAAACTCTCGCATCATCACTCCTCCAACGTTGTGTATTGGCGCCGCTGTATACACTCTCAACAGTGAAATCATCTAATATCGCATGCGCCCCACCACTGTGATCATTATCACCATGACTCACAATCAAGCTATCGACCTTATGTATACCCTGTGATTTCAATACTGGAATGACAATGTTTTTACCCGCATTAAAACTCGAGGAATAGCGCGGCCCGGTATCAAAAACAAGACTATGGTGTTGCGTCTGTAACAACAATGACAAACCTTGCCCCACATCAATAAGTGTTAGGTTCAACTCACCATGTTTTGGACTGTCTCTTGATACAAAAAATGCAGGTAGAAATAACAGTAATGCTAACCACCGTCCAGGCATACCACGTGGCATGAGTAAATATAACGCAGCAAGACCTGCTGGGATTAAAGTCCATGTAACGGGCAGATGAGTATCCACCACTGCCCATGACTGTAACGATAACCACTCTAAAAATTGCCATATAAATTCAAGCGAACCGGTCGCAACGATAAACAAGCCATTAGATAATGACGTTGAAATACCCATCAACAGCGTAGCAAGTAATGTTGCCGGGGCAGTAACAAAACTAAGCCAGGGCACAGCGATTAAATTCGCCAGTGGCGCTACCAAACTTACGCGCTGAAAAAATATCAGCATCAAGGGCAACATTCCTACTGCGATAACCAACTGAATTTTACTGAGGCTAACAACAGCCGAAGGCACCTTAATACGACCAACTGCAGCAAATAATATAATCGCAACCGCTGCAAACGACAACCAAAAACCCACATCCAGTACTGACATTGGGTCAATAATCAATACCACTAATAAACTAAAATTAATAATATTCGATGTTCTTACTGTGCGGCGTTGAACAAGTGACAACATCACGATACAAACCATTAAAAAAGCACGCTGCGTTGGAATTGTGAACCCGGCTAATAAGGCATAAATGAAGGCTGCCACAATTGCTATTACTGCTGCTGGAACTTGCGCCGGAGTATTACGCATTAATCGATAACACCGTGATACAAAAAATCTTATTAATAAGAATGTAAATCCGGCGACTAAACCGATATGTAATCCTGAGATAGCAACCAGATGAATAGTCCCCGTTCGTGTTAAGACATTCCATTCACCATTGGTCATTCGATGTCGCTCACCAATTGCCAGCGCCTCAATAATTCCCGAGTGTGGCATCTCCATTAAACGACTTTGTAATGAATTAGAAAGCTGTTGTCGCAATGACAGAATATAATCAAACAAAGACCGGTTTAATTCAGCATCATTTAAATACTGATTAATATCATCACGTCGAATATAACCGGTTGCTGAGATACCTTTACGATACAAACTACGTTCATAATCAAACCCACCGGGATTCATCGAACCATGTGGACGTTTCAATTTAATTAGCAACCGCCAGTGTTCGCCTGCTTGAGGTACTTGATATAACTTTTCATAGCAACTCAGCTTAAATTTATAATCCTTATGATTAAGCTGTGTCTTAAAATAAAATTGTGTCGAACGTATCGTAGTTTTAGGAATGCTCACTATCGTCCCCTCCAATAGTAGCTCTTTACCCTCATATTCATCAGGAAAAATATTGTGCGAGAACAAAAAAACCGAGGCAAACACCCAGTTAAACCCTAAAATAAGTGCAAAAATAGGCTTGAACCAATTATTAGCGAGGTAAAGCCCGAGTAAGGCAATAGGAATTAACAGCAACCAAGCGGTTGATGGAGTCTGAGAGGATTGCTGCGCAGCAACAATACCTATCATAAATGCGATCGTCCCTGTACGCATGATGATTTATGTGCCCTTCCTGGCAAAATGTACGATAATAGTCCTTTATCAAGTTAACCATAACATTAGAAGTAGAAATGGCCAAAAAGCTCGTCAAACGTTATATGCCCAGCCACGATAAAGTGCTGAATAATAAGTACATGAAGGTATTTGGTACCTTATTACATGATCCCAACCTGTTTCATATTAACCGCCGCTCTGTTGCAGGCGCTTTTGCAGTAGGACTTTTCTTTACCTGGGTCCCCGTTCCCTTTCAGATGGTCTTATCCGCTGCGGTAGCAATCCCGGCACGCGTTAATCTGATTATTTCGGTCGCTCTAGTCTGGATTTCAAACCCGGTGACCATGCCGCCACTCTTCTATTTTGCTTATCGACTCGGCGGTTGGTTATTAGGTCGTGGCACTAATCACTTTGAATTTGAATTGAGCTTTGCGTGGTTAGCAAATGAACTTGGGCTTATCTGGCAACCATTCTTACTCGGCTGTTTGGTAATGGCGATATCGAGTTCTGTTTTAGGTTATCTGGCCATACGTTTATTCTGGCGCTGGAATGCAGTGCGGCGATGGGAAGCACGTAAGACGTTAAGAGTCAGGAATTAACA
>Ga0316207_10002113_pt1 | contig 21533 bp, 19 predicted proteins | sample 6weekpyrite_MG_FD_204943 | JGI IMG/M metagenome (GOLD analysis project Ga0316207, IMG submission 204943) | Microbial mat bacterial communities from mineral coupon in-situ incubated in ocean water Damariscotta River, Maine, United States -... | ecosystem: Environmental > Aquatic > Marine >...
CTAACATTAAGTTATCTGTGCTTTCGTTGTTGGTATCAACCACTCGATCCTGAGGAAGATTTAAATCTTCCTCTGAAATACTATCGCCTTCATACAGAGTCATGGCGCGCTCCAGAATGTTTTCCAGCTCTCGAACATTCCCGGGGAACTGGTATACCTGTAATGCTTTTATAGCGTCACTTGATAATTTTGCGACATCAGTTTGCCACTCTTTGGCGATTTTGCGTAAGAAATGTTGAGCAAGAAGGGGAATGTCTTCTACGTGCTCTCGGAGAGAAGGTACTTTAAGTTCGATAACGTTAATTCGATAAAACAGATCCTGACGAAAGTCATCCTTATCGACTAGTTGTTGCAGGTTTTTATGAGTCGCACTTAAAATTCTTACGTTAATAGGGATTTCATTCTGGTGACCAATCGGACGGATGGCTTTTTCCTGGATAGCACGAAGTAACTTGACCTGCATGGATAAAGGTAAATCGGCCACCTCGTCAAGAAACAACGTACCACCATCAGCAGCTTGAAAGAGGCCTTGCTTATCCGAAGTAGCACCAGTAAAGCTGCCTTTCTTGTGACCAAAGAATTCACTTTCAACAAGTTCAGTCGGGATGGCGCCACAGTTTACGGGTACGAATGGATGGGCGTTACGTGAGCCATTTTCATGGATAAGTTTTGCTACCAGCTCCTTACCCGAACCGGATTCGCCACTGATATAAACAGGAGCCTGACTACGTGCAAGTTTTACAATGGTTTTACGTGTATTTTCAATAACAACAGATTTGCCAAGTAAGGCTTGTGCGGAATGAACACCCTTCTCCTTAACTTTATTTTTCAATTCAAGTGCACTGGAAACCAGGTTACGCAGAATTTTTAAGTCGACAGGCTTGGAAACAAAATCAAATGCGCCCGCCTTTAATGCCTCAATAGCAGACTCCATATTGCCATGAGCTGTAATCATAGCGACTGGAAGTTGCGGGTAATGTTCGGATATATGGCGAACGAAGTTGATACCGTTGCCATCGGGCAATTTCATATCACTTAAACATAGATCAAACTGATTATCTTTTAAGTACTGGGTAGCTTGGGTAATGTCTTCTGCAAGCGTAGTATTGATATCCATTCTGGAAAGTGTAATATCAAGAAGCTCTCGAATATCCGGCTCATCATCAACAATTAATGCTTTAAAGTTTTGTTTGCTACTCATTATCTATTTTCTAATGTTTATGTTAATTGATACTTCGTCTTGGATCCTGAAAAGTAATTCTAAAGCAACTTCCACCTGTTGCAATAGGGATGTAATTCATTCTGGCCTGGTTACACTCGGCTAACTCTCGCGAAATATAAAGTCCTAGTCCACTACCAGTTGCTTCTGTTGTAAAAAAAGGTTCAAAAATATGCTGAGCAGTATCGCTGTTAATACCACTACCATGGTCAATGATATCAAGAAACGGACGATTAAACTCGGGGGTAATGCCACCTCGAATTTCTACCTTGGGGTTGGGATGATACTGTTGGCTATGGCGTAAACCGTTTTCACATAAGTTGGTTATAATCTGTTCCAGATGCGAGATATCAAAACGAATATCAACATCGGTTGGTTTAATGTCGACGCTAATTTCTTTATTCCTAGAATTTTGTTGATTGTTATTGCCATTCTCACCATCAATATGATGATTGATTAAAAAACTATTAACAAACTTTTGCAAAAAATCATTTAAGTTAAAAATTTCAGGTCTGGAGTGATTACGTCGGCCAAGCTGCATGATATTTTCAATAATCGTATTCATTCTTGCAGATTGATCGTCAATTATCTGTGTGAGTCGTTGGTCATGCTTGTCGAGGTTATCCGACTCACTTAATAATTGGCCAGCATGACTAATTGCGCCTAATGGGTTTCTGATTTCATGAGCAATACTGGCGGTTAATCGCCCCAGTGCAGCTAATTGTAATTGTTGTGCCTGTTGTGCCATTACCGAGGTATCTTCCAGAAAAATAAGAATACCGGAATTATCATCCGGGGCTATTTTTGCAAACCGTGGCATAACATTCGCGTGTAATGGCGTTGGTCGAATAATTTGTGGGGTCAGAGTTGAATCTTTACGCCAACCATTAAGTTGAGTGGCAAGTTCGGGCACAATTACGGAAAGGTTGGGTGGTTCGTTGGTGGATGGCATACCTAGTATATGCCAGGCAGATTCGTTAATCAGCCTTACATCGTTTTCGTCATCAACTACCAGAATACCGGTTTGCATACGTTGAATTATATGCTCGGTAAGTTGAGCCATGTTTGCTAAATCAATACCACGTTTTAAGGCTAAGGCTTCGCTTTCTTTTAACCGAAGAGCAAGTTTATGTGAAATTATCGAAGTACTAAAAAAGATTAAGCCTAAAATACCCGCATAAGTGTAATTTGACGTCGGGCCACTTTCTGTGTAATAGCTGAATAACTGGTGAGCTAATAAGGTAATGGTTGCAACTGCTGCAAAGTAAAGTGCCGAACGGAAAGGAACTATCATACTGTAACCGGCGACAGTGATTAACAGTAAGGTGCCTAAACCGGTCTGAATACCACCGCTGGTATGCATTAATAACAAGATAGCGATACAGTCAGCCAGTACACTGGCATGAATTTGTATCAGATGACCAGGCTTACGCAGTTGAATGGCCATCCAGAAAAAGCATGCCAGTATCAGGTAATTTAAACTGGTCTGGGTAAAAAGTACTTCGTTAACGCTACCTAAGGGGTGAAAGGTATTTTGCGTTATCGCCAGAATAAGAAAAAATGCCGATAAAATAGTTCGGTAGATGTTCAGATAGGTGAGTGGTTTCCAGACATCAATTTGCGACTCACCAAGTTGTGGATTTAGTGTTGGTGGGTTAAGTGTAAAAGTATTTTTTGTCGCCATAAATACGCTGGGTTTTATTTATGGTTTAGTTTTTATGTTCTTCACAACAGTAATAGTTGCCGGATGCGTTAATAGCTTCCTGTTCGGGTAAATGAACACCACATTTTGCACACTGCACCATTTGCTTGATGCCAGTATCACTATCGGTTTTTTTTGTTGAAATTTGTTTGCTCGCTTTCCAGTTCTGAAAAATGCGATAAGAAAGCCAGACAATAGCGACAATAACAAGTAAGCGAAAGAGATTCATATTTTTATTTGGAGCGTTTTAGACGTTAGTTAGAAAATTAAGTATTATTATATTAATCATAGCCTTATGTTACCTATAACGCCAGCAAGAAGTTGGTTTGCCAGGCACAAAAAACGCTTTGTCACAGGATTAATCGTAGATTGTGAGTATTGGTTGTCGTTTATGTTGAGTACTATTGTAAATTTGGATGATTTTATTTTTTAGCGGCTCATCAAGTGCCTTACCTTCCAGAAAGTCATCCAGCTCATCATAACTAACACCAAGAGCAGCCTCGTCCGGTTTACCCGGATCAAGTGACTCCAGATCAGCCGTTGGTGTTTTATCAATTATTGATTGGGGGGCGCCGAGGCTTGCGCCTACCTGACGTACCTGGCGTTTATTTAAGCCGAACAGGGGCGCGAGATCACAGGCTCCATCACCGAACTTGGTAAAAAAACCGGTTATATTTTCTGCAGAGTGATCAGTACCAATGACCAGACCACCAACAATACCAGCCACCTCATATTGAGCTGCCATACGCATACGTGCCTTGACATTACCTTTGGCAAAATCAATCAGAAGTTCATTTTCTAATAACGCAGTTTGTGACTGTAGGGCTTTAAGCGTCTCCGAGTGTAAGCCTTCGGTCGAAGGTTTAACATTAATACATAAATTTTCACTCGCCTTTATAAATTGAAGTGACAACTGAGCATCGGCCTCATCGGCCTGGGTGTCATAAGGCAGGCGAACCGCGTAAAAAGTATAGTGTTGCTCTGAGGGGTTGGTTTCATTTAATTCGTCAATGGCAATTTGGGCCAGCCGACCGCAGGTGCAGGAATCAATCCCTCCACTGATGCCCAGTATCAGGTTCTTTAAACCGGACGCTAGAAGCGTCTGCTTAATAAATTCGACTCGGCGTTCAATTTCAAATTCTGTGTTGATGGACGGTTGTACTTTCATTTCAGCAAGAATGTGCATTTCCTGTTCGCTTTGGTTACTAGTTGCTGTATGGGTCATATTACAAGGCCTGTACTAAAAAATATAAATGAAGTCATCAGGTGAGTATTTTGCCAAAAAGTTGGCGAAGTTGCGAGATTCAATAAATAGGCAAATTCGTTACAATAGCGGTTTTATTATTGGTGTTTTTTAGCCAGTCTATGCACCAATTTGGGTATAATTAGTGATGGTAATTGACTATAAATACCGTTAATCTGCTGATACAAAGATTAACTCGCGCGATACTCGCGACTGTCAAAGTGTTTTGAAGGATATAATAATGAAAAAAATAGAAGCAATAATCAAACCCTTTAAATTAGATGACGTAAGACAGGCTCTGTCTGAAATTGGTGTGACTGGGATGACAGCCATTGAAGTAAAAGGATTTGGTCGTCAGAAAGGCCACACAGAGTTATACCGTGGAGCTGAGTATGTTATTGATTTCCTTCCAAAAGTTAAGCTAGACGTGGTTATCAGTGATGATTTGGTAGAAAATTGTGTTGAAGCAATTACTACTGCAGCGCGTACAGGTAAAATTGGTGATGGCAAAATTTTTGTTTCGAATATCGAAAAAGTGGTTCGGATCCGAACTGGCGAAACAGATAACGAAGCGATATAAACGGCGTCATTCTGGTCTGTTAAACAGGGTTGCCCTAAATCTTGGCAGCTAGTTATCATCCAACCGTTAGCTGGTTACCTCATTACATCTAAAGTAGCTTGATGATTAGGGTGATTAAGCTGTAAAACCCGAAGTGCGTCTTTTTCCAGATCTTTTAACCCCAGATTTCGATAGCCTTCGACCATCAGTGCCAGTGCATCGGGGACCGAGCCGGTTTTCGGGTAGTACTGGAGGATATATTTTGCTCGGTTAACCGCGGCCAGATAAGCATTGCGTTTCATGTAGTATTTAGCAACAAAGACTTCGTAACGCGCAAGGTTGTTGCGTAACTTTCTCATACGCTTGATCGCATCGTTTCGATATTTGCTTTTAGGATAACGCTTTATCAGTTCAGCAAAATACCTGAAAGCTTCACGGGCTGCTTTTGGATCTCGCTCGGCCGCTTCCTGATTGAAAAGATTACTAAAGAAGGAACTATTGACATCAAAGGCTGCCAGGCCTCTAAGATAATAGGCATAATCGACGTTAGGGTGATTAGGATGTAGTTTTATAAAACGATCAGCTGAAAGTATCGCAGTCTCTGATTCACCATCCTTGTAATAAGCATAGGCGATTTCGAGTTGGGCACGCTGGGCAAATTTGCCATAAGGGAAGCGGGATTCGATTTGTTCGTACAGTTTAATGGCTTCTTCATAGTCGGCATTATTTAAATGGTCTTTTGCTTCTTTATAGATTTCAGCCGCTGTGATGTCTTCCGGTAGGGCGGTACTGTCTACACTGGCACAACCTTGTAAAATAAGCATCAAGCCTGACAATAAAAGCAGTTTGGCAGTAAAGTGCCGTTGGTATGTCGTTTTCAGGCTAGTTAAAATCCAGTTAGATAGGTTCATAATATGTTTAATACTTCTTTATGGTTATGACGTAAATGCAAGCAAATAGTATACTCTTCTGTACCAGTAGATTAAATGCTTTTACCGACTCTATACTATATAAATTGACAACAATAGCGCGAATATATGCCATCTAAATCAGAAATACTTACGGCTATCGTGAGTGAAGCCGAATCGGGCAAACGTCTTGATCAGGCCTTAAGCCTGTTATTTTCCGAGTATTCCCGGGCCAGGTTGCAACAATGGATTAAGTCTGGACGGGTAATGGTTGAAAGCCAACAGCGTCGGTCTAAAGACAAAGTTTATTCTGGCGAAAGCATTGCTATGCAGGTTGAACCGGAAGTGGAAGTTGTCTGGCAGCCTGAAAATATTCCTTTGAATATTATATATGAGGATAATGACATTATTGTGATCAATAAGCCGGTTGGCATGGTTGTTCACCCCGCACCGGGACATGAAGCTGGTACCCTGTGTAATGCCTTGCTATATCATGTTCCTGATGCGGCAAACTTACCCCGAGCGGGTGTCGTTCACCGACTGGATAAAGATACCTCTGGCATTATGGTTGTTGCCAAAACATTAACTGCGCATAGTCTGTTAGTGCAAAGACTCCAGGCGCGCGAAATTTCGCGTGAATACATTGCCCTGGTCCAGGGCGAACTCACCGCTGGTGGTACAGTCGATGCAGCCATTGGCCGGCATAAAGTCGATAGAAAACGTATGGCTGTATTAAATGAATTTGATACCAATGCAAAACATGCGATTACGCACTACCGTATTAAGCAACGTTATCATGCCTATACATTGCTTGATGTAAAGTTAGAAACGGGCAGGACTCACCAAATTCGTGTACATATGGCACATATCCAGCACCCTATCGTTGGTGACCCGGTTTATGGTGGACGTAACCGTTTACCAAAAAATTGCAGTGAAAGTTTACGACAGGCGATTCAGAACTTTAAACGCCAGGCTTTGCATGCGTTTCAGCTTAGCTTAAAACATCCTGTTTCAAATCAGGATATGAGCTGGCAGGCTCCGTTAGCGGACGATATTCAACAATTGTTAACCGAGCTTGAAGTTAAATGACTTTTGAGGAAAGTGAATCGGCTGCTGAGATTATAAAACCAGGCTGGCAGGTGGCTAATAAAGTGAGGGCGTTTACCACAACTCGTCAAGGTGGTGTTAGCGCGGCACCCTGGGATAGTTTTAACCTGGCCACACATGTTAATGATAGTGATGATGATGTTAAACAAAACCGTTATCGGTTAATTCAAAATTTTAATTTACCGGCTGAACCGGTGTGGTTGCAACAGACTCATAGTGACAGCATTGTTTCCCTTTCAAAAAATAATTTAAGCCAGCATTTTAAAGCAGATGCTGCGTATACGACTGAGCCCAATATTATTTGTTGTGTGATGACAGCAGATTGTTTACCGGTTTTATTTTGTAACAAGCAGGCGACTTGGGTAGCCGCAGTGCATGCAGGCTGGAAAGGAATCGCTAACGGTATATTAAAGAAAACACTGGATACTTTTTGTGAACTTGACGGGGCTAAGCTTCAGGATCTAAATGTCTGGATTGGGCCGGCTATTAGTGGGCATGTATATCAGGTTGGTGAAGATGTTCGACAATGTTTTATTCAACAGGATACTAAACTGGAAAATGCATTTCAGGTTGATACCAACAAACCGGGATCCTATTTACTGGATAGTGCAATGGCAGCACAGTTACAGTTACAAGCTCATGGTCTGGATGCGTCACAAATAACACGAGATACTCATTGTACCTTTACGGATAAAGATCGATTTTTTTCCTATCGACGTGATGGTGTTAATTCAGGACGAATGGCGACATTAATATGGCTGGATTCGTAACAATGTAAAATGCTGAGATGTATCTTAGTTATCTTTTAATTTTAAATACTCAACTTTAGATTTTTATTTATTATGAAAAAAATTTTACCTTTAGTGCTTTTTGTTTTTATTCAGGCTGGTTTTATTCAGGGGTGTGCAGTTGCACTGGTAGGGGGTGCTGGAGCGGGTGGCTATTATGTTGGAAAAGATGAGCGTGATGCTGCAACTATTTTAAATGATGCATCAATCACGGCCAGTATAAATTCTAAATTTTTAACAACCAAAGGCATTCGTACTTTTGATATTAATGTTGATACCTATGATGGTGTTGTATATTTAACGGGTGAAGTATCAACAACTGCAATAAAAAATAAAATTATTATACTCTGTAAAAAAACCAAAGATGTGAAAAAAGTGATTTCTAAACTGACATTGAAAAAGTAACAGCAACTTCTGTAAAAGCAAGCTTGGGGAATGTTTTAGGCCATATTAGAGAAATCAGTGTTGGAAAAAATCAGAAATTTTGCTGGAAATCCGTTAAGATAGTCCGCTTTATTATTTTGCTTCGATATTCAAGGTTTACAGCCACTATATGAGTTTACTAGTCTGGATCATTATCTTTAGTTTATTGGGTGGCGTACTAAGCGTTATTGCGGCGTCATCTTTTTTACTTTTGCCTAAAAATACCCGCACGATTTTAATTCCACATTTTGTCAGCTTTGCAATTGGTGCATTGCTCGGGGCAGCTTTTCTGGCATTGATTCCACATAGTTTAATGGGCACATATAAAATCGAAGTCCATCATCTGGGATTGACTATTTTGTTAGGTCTACTTGGTTTCTTTATTATGGAGAAGCTGGTTATCTGGCGCCATTGTCACTCAGATCACTGTGAAGCACACCCCGACCATATAGAGCACAGCGATAAAGCCGCTGGTACGTTAGTGTTAATTGGTGATGGGATGCATAATTTTATCGATGGCATTTTAATTGCCGCAGCCTTTATGACCGACTTTCATCTTGGTATTGTTACCAGTGTGGCCGTGGCAACCCATGAAATTCCTCAGGAAGTGGGGGATTTTGCCGTATTGCTTAATAGTGGTTTTTCTCGTCGTAAAGCCTTGTTATTTAATATTCTGGCCAGTTTAACCACAGTCGTTGGTGCTTTGCTGGCTTACTATAGCCTATCGAACCTGCAAGCGATCGTGCCTTATGTTCTTGCTGTTGCAGCCTCCAGTTTTATCTATATTGCTGTGGCCGATTTAATCCCGGGGCTGCATAAGCGTACTCAACTGTCAGCGGGTATACAGCAAATGTTGCTTATTAGTGCTGGTATTATTGTTATCTACCTGGCACATTCCCAGCTTCACTAGTTAGTTAGTTGACTCCTTAAAAATTAAACAAATTTCTATTTCGGCCGACATAAAAGGCTGAATTGACTGTATATTGTTTATGGAGTGGAACATGGATTGGTTAAGTAACTGGGACGGCTTAATTGCCATTACCATCATTGTTGCTATCGTTATCTGGTTGACGGTGATGTATGTCCAGGATATTACACAGACTAAACATACGGTACGGCGCAATTTCCCGATTATTGGCCGGATGCGATATCGCTTTGAAAAGCTAGGTGAATACTTTCGTCAGTACTTCTTTTCCCACGATCGTGAAGAAATGCCGTTTAACCGGGCGACCCGTGCCTGGGTATACCGTACAGCAAAAGGATTGGGTGGACTGCTTGGTTTTGGTTCGACCAACGATTTAAAAGAAACCGGCTCGGTTATATTTGCCTCAGCAGCTTACCCTTTACTGGAAGAAGAATATACACCAACACCTAGTATGATTATCGGTGAGCAGTGTGATCACCCTTTCGAAGCAAAATCTCCTTTTAATATTTCCGGTATGAGCTACGGAGCGATTTCTTCGGCTGCCGTGCGTGCCCTGTCTAAAGGTGCGGGTAAAAGTGGAATATGGATGAATACGGGTGAAGGAGGGTTATCGCCTTTTCATTTAGAAGGCCAGTGTGATCTTATTTTTCAGGTAGGGACGGCTAAATACGGTGTCAGGGATCTGGATGGTAATTTAAGTGATAAGCACTTGCGCGAAGTAGCCCAGCATGTAAAAGCATTTGAAATAAAAATGTCGCAAGGGGCCAAGCCTGGACGTGGTGGGGTGTTACCCGGTAATAAAGTGACAGAGGAAATATCCAAAATTCGTGGAATTCCAGCGGGTAAAGTTTCCAGTAGCCCTAACCGTCATAAAGAGATTAAATCGGCTGATGATTTACTCGATATGATTAACCATATTCGCGAAGTAACAGGACGGCCTGTTGGTTATAAAGCGGTGATTGGTTCAGAGCAACCGGTACGCTCTGTATGTGAGGCTATTCATCGCCGTGGTCGGGATTTTGCGCCAGACTTTATTACCGTGGATGGTGGTGATGGCGGAACAGGTGCTGCGCCACAGTTACTAGCAGACCATGTTGGCTTACCAATAAATGAATCACTACCCATATTGGTGGATACCTTAATTGAATTTGACTTACGAAGTAGAGTAAAGGTTATTGCCTCTGGCAAGTTAGTACAGTCAGCGAAAGTTGCCTGGGCATTATGTATGGGAGCTGACTTTATCGTGAGTGCTCGCGGTTTTATGTTTTCGTTGGGTTGTATTCAATCTATGCAATGTCATGAAGACACTTGTCCGACAGGAATTACCACTCATAATAAGAGAAGAATTAAAGGTTTGGTTGTCGCTGATAAGGCTGAACGTGTTCATCAATATGCACATTGGGTTAACCATGAAGTCAATGGCCTGGCACATTCGTGTGGGTTGCCTAATGCACGTGAGTTTCGCCGTGAACACGTGCGTATTGTTTTAAACCCGGGAACTAGTATGCCGCTGGATGTGCTTTACCCTTACCCTAATGTTAAATTTCCACTTATCTAACAAATTTTTTTGTTAACACTTGATTTTCTATACAAAGCCCTTATTTATTTTAGGGTAACAATGTATATAAAATTTCAGGTCTGAGGTAGCGAATAATGAGAATGGATAAGTTAACCAGCAAGTTTCAGGTTGCGATAGCCGATGCGCAAAGTTTAGCAGTTGGACGCGATCATGCTTATATTGAACCTGCACACTTAGTTACGGCTTTACTCGATCAGGAGGGTGGCAGTGTTCGACATCTCCTGGTTCAAAGTGGTGCTAATGTTAATACCTTACGTTCACAATTAGGTGAAGCACTCGATAACTTGCCTACGATTGGGGATGCGACCGGAGAGGTACACTTATCAAATGATTTATCCCGGTTACTAAACCTGACTGATAAAATTGCACAGGATAGAAAAGACCAGTACATTGCCAGTGAACTTTTTGTTTTAGCCTGTATCGATGATAAAAGCTCGATTGGTGAGTTATTCAAAAAAGCCGGCGTTAGTAAACAAGCGTTAGAACAAACTATCGACCAGGTTCGCGGCGGACAAACGATCGATGATCCCAATGCTGAAGAACAACGTCAGGCATTGGAAAAATATACTATTGATTTAACTGAGCGCGCTGAACAGGGCAAACTTGATCCGGTTATAGGCCGTGATGATGAAATCCGTCGTGCTATTCAGGTTTTACAACGTCGAACCAAAAATAATCCTGTGTTAATTGGTGAACCGGGTGTGGGTAAAACCGCCATAGCCGAAGGTCTCGCACAACGTATTATTAACAGTGAAGTGCCCGAAGGTCTAAAAAACAAACGAGTGTTATCGATGGATCTTGGTGCGTTGTTAGCGGGTGCAAAATTCCGTGGTGACTTTGAAGAACGTCTAAAAGCAGTATTAAATGATTTGGCTAAGCAGGAAGGTCAGGTCATTTTATTTATTGATGAGATTCATACCATGGTTGGTGCCGGTAAAGCTGAAGGCGCAATGGATGCAGGTAATATGTTAAAGCCAGCACTAGCGCGTGGTGAGTTACATTGTATAGGCGCTACAACGCTGGACGAATATCGTCAGTACATTGAAAAAGATGCCGCCCTTGAGCGTCGTTTTCAAAAAGTTCTTGTTGATGAGCCAACGGTTGAAGACACCATTGCAATCTTACGTGGTCTGAAAGAAAAATATGAAGTTCATCATGGCGTCGATATTACCGATCCGGCAATCGTTTCGGCGGCAACTTTATCGCACCGTTATATCTCGGATAGACAGTTACCTGATAAAGCGATTGACTTAATTGATGAAGCCGCCAGTCGTATTCGTATGGAAATTGATTCTAAACCAGAAGCGATGGACAAGTTGGATCGAAAACTTATCCAGTTAAAAATTGAACGTGAAGCTTTGTCAAAAGAGAAAGACAATGCTTCACAATTACGTCTGGATAAACTGGAACAGGATATTTCCGAGCTGGAAAAAGAGTATTCAGAGTTTGAAGAAATCTGGGTAGCAGAAAAAGCCGCATTACAAGGCTCTCAACATATTAAAGAACAACTTGAGCGAGCACGGCTTGATTCAGATGCTGCCAAGCGTGCAGGAGACTTGGCCCGGGTTTCTGAATTGCAATACGGGCGTATTCCCGAGTTGGAAAAACAACTGGATATGGCAGCACAAGCCGAAATGCAGGAAACAACCTTGTTAAGGAACTCTGTGACCGATGAAGAAATTGCTGAAGTTGTTTCTAAATGGACAGGTATTCCTGTTTCTAAAATGCTTGAAGGTGAACGCGATAAGTTATTAAAAATGGAAGATGAATTGCATTCACGAGTTATTGGTCAGGCTGAAGCGGTTAAATCAGTTTCAGATGCTATTCGTCGTTCACGTGCTGGCTTGTCAGATCCAAATCGACCTAATGGTTCATTTTTATTCCTTGGGCCGACCGGTGTAGGTAAAACTGAATTAACTAAAGCCCTGGCAGAGTTTTTATTTGATTCGGAAGATGCCATGGTACGAATTGATATGTCTGAGTTTATGGAAAAACATTCAGTAGCCAGACTTGTTGGTGCGCCTCCCGGTTATGTTGGTTATGAAGAAGGTGGTTACCTGACTGAAGCGGTGCGTCGTAAGCCTTATTCGGTTATATTACTTGACGAAGTTGAGAAAGCGCATCCGGATGTTTTCAATATTTTATTACAGGTACTCGATGATGGACGTTTAACCGATGGTCAGGGACGTACCGTTGATTTTCGTAACACGGTTATCGTGATGACATCGAATCTGGGTTCACAACAAATTCAGGAACTGTTGTTAAATCGAAGTGAAGAAGTAAGTTATAACGAAATTAAAGAAGCGGTAATGAATGAAGTAAGTCAGCATTTCAGACCTGAGTTTATTAACCGTGTGGATGACTCAGTGGTATTCCACCCGTTACAACAAGAACAGATCCGTTCAATTGCACAAATTCAGATTAATCATCTTTCAGAAAGATTACTGGATAAACAGATTGAATTGATTACCTCGAATGAATCACTGGATAAATTAGGTGCTGCCGGATTTGACCCTGTTTATGGTGCTCGACCTTTGAAACGTGCCATCCAACAGCTAGTTGAAAACCCGCTTGCACAGGCTATTTTAGCCGGTGAATTTAACCCGGGCGATAGTATTAAAATCGATATGAAAGATGATGGTCTGGTCTTTAACAAACAGACTTCAAACGTATCAGCGGCCTGATTTTCCTTTTCCTCAGCTTAAAAGCACCAGAAGAAATACTCTTCCGGTGCTTTTTTTTTGCGTAGCATTTTTTTTGCTAATTTCTATCTTATTTGTCTAAAATTTTGCAATTTTATGCCTAAATCATCCAACTGGGTTGCCGATAACAACATTGAAATTTTCTATAAGCACTGGGGAGCTATGAAAGCTGATATTATCAATCCATTCTTATCATCAGTTGCTAATGTATTATCCACCATGGCAATGCTAGAAGTTTCCCCAGGCAAGCCAAGCATAAAAAATGACAATATTTCTCGCGGTGATATATCCGGAATTATTGGTATGACAACAGATACAATCAATGGATCGATGGCAATAACTTTTCCAGCAAATGTTGTTTTTGAAATTGTAAATAGAATGCTGGGTGAACAAGTGAACGAAATAAATGAAACCGTGACGGACCTGGTGGGTGAGCTAACGAATATGGTTGTAGGTGGCGCCAAGGGACAGCTGGAAGAAAGTGGTTATGATATTGGAATGGCGACTCCTGTTGTTGTGACTGGCAAAGATCATGAAGTGATTCATAAAGGACAGGGACAAAACATTCTCATGCCATTTAATAGTGAGCCGGGTGCGTTCTATGTTGAAGTATGCTTCGATGGATAAAAAAATTTGGGTAAGGAATTGTCAGGGAGTGAAATTTAAACTGGAAACACGCTCATGTGCTTTTTGCAAAGTGTGTTGATCAATAACTCCTTCTTTTTTTAATCGATCAAGTTCTTTTAGTTCAATTACCAGCATGCGGCGTTTGTCCATTTTTATATTCTGACTTGCCGATAATATTCGTGAACGGATTTCATTAATAAATTTATCGAACTCATCAGCATTGGGTTTATTGTAAAGAAAGCTGATTAATACACAGCCAGCATAGCGGCTTCTGAATTCAGTTACATTTGGTGAACGGTAGTAAAACATTACCAGTGAACCAAGTGATAGCAAAATAAACACAATGATAAGCGGCATAAGCTTACCAAGCAGGTTTCCATCGATGTGGGATACTAAATAGACTGTATAAAGGATAGTGCATAAAGCGAAATAGAATACTGCTGATAACCAGGCGATTGAAATCTTACGGTGCCTGACGGGCCAGGGTTCTAATAAACCCAGGTTGATATTAAATGACTTTTCTTCAACAAGGTTGTTCGTTGTTATTTGAATATGTTTTTCATTAAAAATTTCAAACTCTCGCTTTTCGCTTTTCGCTTTGCTTTTCTGAACGAGTTTGGAGTTTATTTTTTTTGAAGTCATTTAAGCTTTGTTATCAATTTGTGATATTTGAAATTATATATCGTTGATAATAAAGCTTAAATGAACTAATAGCCAGACTGATAAGCTGTTATGAGAAAAAAATCAACAGTCGGCGAACTTTTTAAGTCTACGTTGTACTAAGCCGTATAGCATGACATTAATTTTGATAACCTGGAGTGTCTCATCAATGTTGTTAAAAAAAACTGGCGATATTAAAGCCTCAGAAATTACCCCGAAAGAAATTTACGAGCAACGCAGAGATTTCCTGAAATTGTCAGTTAATTCTGGTATTGGCTTGGCTGCTTCGGGTTTATTTACGGGTTATTCCTCAGATGCTCTGGCTAAAATCAGTAGTGGGTATGGGTTAAAGCCTTTAAAGCATTCTAAAAATTCGACTTATCAGCTGGATGAAGAGTTAACCAAGTACAAAGATATCACTACTTACAATAACTTTTATGAGTTTGGCACCAGCAAGTCGGCGCCCGCTGCTAATGCCGGTGCATTATCAACCGACCCCTGGACCATCAAAGTTGAAGGGCACGTTGAAAAACCGCAAAGCTATAATCTTGAAGATATTATGGATGAAAACAAGATGGAAGAACGGATTTATCGCTTGCGTTGTGTAGAACGCTGGTCAATGGTTGTTCCATGGTTAGGTTTTCCATTGGCCGATCTTATTAAAAAAGTTAAACCTACCTCAAAAGCAAAATATGTTGAATTTACTACCTTGTATCGCCCCGAAGAAATGCTTGGACAAAAACGTGGTGTACTAGCCTGGCCTTATGTTGAAGGATTAAGAATGGATGAAGCGATGAATCCGCTTTCATTTTTAGCAGTTGGTTTATATGGTGAAGTATTACCCAATCAGAACGGGGCCCCGATACGTTTAGTGGTTCCCTGGAAATATGGATTCAAAAGTATTAAATCCATCACCGGATTAAGATTTACCGAGCAACAACCCGTCAGCAGTTGGACGCGAGCTGCGCCTCGGGAGTATGGTTTTTATTCAAATGTAAACCCTGAAGTTGATCATCCTCGATGGAGTCAGCGTAAAGAACGTCGTATAGGTGAATTTTTCAAACGAAAAACACTTATGTTTAATGGTTATGCTGAACAAGTCGCACACCTGTATAAAGGCATGGACTTGAGAAAGTACTACTAAGCGGGATTACTGACAGGTATGTGGCGTTTTTTAAAAATTAGTGTATTTCTTCTTTGTCTGGTACCTATTTCACTATTATTTTATAACTTGTATCTGGATGAACTTGGTGCTAATCCTTTTGAAGTATTGACCCGTGAAAGTGGTGAGTGGACTCTGCGCTTTTTGTTAATCACACTTTCTCTTACCCCATTAAAATATTTACTCAACAAAAGTTGGCCGCTTAAATTTCGCCGTATGCTCGGTTTATATGCTTTTTTTTATGCTTCAGTTCATCTTTTAACCTATATCTGGTTTGATCAATTTTTTGACTGGGCAGAAGTCTGGACTGATATTGTAAAGCGGCCATTTATTACGATGGGGATGCTGTCGTGGTTATTATTGTTACCGCTTGCAGTAACCTCAACGAACGGAATGAAAAAACGCATCGGTCGTTACTGGAAAAAACTCCATCAGTTAGTTTATCTGATAGGAGTACTGGTTTTAATCCACTATTTTATGCTGGTCAAAGCCGATATATACTGGCCTGTTTTATACAGCATTGTGTTTATTGCCTTAATGATAGTAAGGTTGTACAAAAATAAGAAATGGTTACAGCTTGCCGTTAAATGGAAATTAATTCCTGCATAAGTAAATATTAGCCTTCGCTTATGTAAAGTATTGCAAATTGCGATTTTTTAAAAGCCGCCGCCCATGAAGTTGATATTTTCTGGCTTTGTCCTCAGTCAATCGCTATAATTCCTGAAATTACAATAAGATATGATTAGAACAGGCGTGTTTTTTTTACACCCAAATTTTTATTCATTATTAATCACTAACAGAAGTAGCCTGCTCGCAGAAATTGGGTATTTTTTAAACTTTGATGCTATGGCATACTTGCCGACAAATTTTTTACTGTCTGCAGAACGCAGATAAAGCTAACTACGTGAAAGTCCGTAGAGGAGAACCGAATGTCGATTAATCGTCGCGAATTTATTCAAGTTATGGGTATGGCTGCAGCAGCCGGCATAGTACCTGGGTGCAGTAAGTCAGATTCAAATGGTAAGTCTGGTTCAACAGGTGCATCCCCAGAGGAAATTTATAATATTCCAAAATTTGGTAATGCAACTGTAATGCATTTTACAGATTGTCATGCTCAATTAAATCCAATTTATTTCCGTGAACCTAATGTCAACATTGGTATTGGTGGCAACTTAGGTCAGCCGCCTCATTTAGTTGGCGATAAACTTCTGAACCATTTTGGTTTAAAAGCAAATACATTAGAAGCTCATGCCTTTACTTATCTTGGCTATGACAAAGCGGTTAAGCAATACGGTGCTGTAGGAGGTTTTGCTCATTTACGTACACTGGTGAAAAAACTTCGAGCTGAAATGGGCCCTTCATTATTAATTGATGGTGGTGATACCTGGCAAGGTTCGGGTACCGCTCTTTGGACTCGTGGTCAGGACATGGTAGGTGCTTGTAACTTACTGGGTGTAGACGTAATGACGGGGCACTGGGAATTCACTTATAAAGATGACGAAGTCATTAAAAACGTAAAAGACTTTAAAGGTGACTTTGTTTGTCAAAACGTTTTTGTAAAAGATGATGCAGCATTTGATTATAAGCATGAAGATTTTGAAGATTATAACGAAAACACGCAACGTGCCTTTAAACCTTACACAATGAAAGATTTAAATGGTGTGCGTGTTGCCGTAATTGGTCAGGCGTTCCCTTATACACCAATTGCGAATCCTCAGCGCTTTATTCCTGATTGGTCATTCGGTATTCGTGAGTCAGAAATGCAAAATACCGTTGATATGGTTCGTGAAAAAGAAAAACCTGATCTGGTTATCGTTATTTCACATAACGGTATGGACGTTGATTTGAAGATGGCTTCACAGGTAACTGGTGTCGACGCAATCTTTGGTGGTCATACACATGACGGTGTGCCTCAACCAACGGTCGTAAGCAATAAATCAGGTAAAACACTGGTTACTAATGCTGGCTCGAATGGTAAGTTCCTGGGTGTTATGCAATTTGACGTTAAAAACGGCAAATTACAGGATTGGCGTTACCGTCTGGTTCCTGTGTTTTCTAATCTGCTTGAAGCAGACAAGGAAATGCAAGCATATATTGATGATGTCCGTAAACCTTACCTTAAAACATTAACAGAAGAGTTAGCTGTTGCTGAATCGACAATGTATCGTCGTGGTAACTTTAACGGTACCTTCGATCAAATTATCTGTGATGCCCTAAGAGTTGTTAATGGAGCGCAAATTTCATTATCACCTGGTTTCCGCTGGGGTACGACAGTTCCTGAAGGTCAGGTTATCACTATGGATAACGTTATGGATCAAACCTGCTTAACATATCCAGAAACTTATGTTCGGGAAATGGCTGGTTCTGAGCTTAAACTTATTCTCGAAGATGTTGCGGATAATATTTTTAACACAGACCCTTATTATCAACAAGGTGGTGATATGGTACGCGTTGGTGGTATGGACTATACAATTGATCCTAAGAAATCCATCAGTAATCGTATTACTGAAATGCGTCTTGATGATGGTACTGTTATCGAAGCAGATAAGAAGTACACGGTTTCAGGTTGGGCGACAGTTGGTTCTAAAGCACCGGGTAAACCAATTTGGGATGTTGTTGCTGAATATCTTCGAGATGAGAAAGTGGCGAAAATTGGTAAATTCAATACGCCAAATATCGTTGGTATGCAAAACAATCCAGGTATGAAAGATTATCTGGGAGCAACTAGCTAACTTTGTAAAAAGTTACATTGCTTAATAAGCGCTGTCAGTAATGACAGCGCTTTTTTTATGTTTACATTATTTCTGAATTTTGCTTATTTTAGTTGTTTATTTGGTTTAGAAATTTTCTAAAAGTTTCTCTGCGCGTTTAGCAGAATCCTCCAGAGTAGTATCAGTATCATCGTGTAATTGCTGATGTCGTTCCAGATGTGGTCTTACAAGTGTTGCCATCATATTAATATGTGCATCACTGTCGTTTAGTGCTGGGATATAGGCATAATCTTCTCCACCCGCCGTCAGGAAAACATCCCGGTTTTGCATATTAATTTCTTCCAGTGTTTCCAGACAGTCAGAAGAGAATCCGGGGCAGACTACCTGTACATTTTTAACGCCTTGCTGCGCAAGTTGTTCTAGAGATTTATCGGTATAGGGGCTAAGCCACTCTTCAACACCCATTCTTGATTGGAAAGTTATCATCCATTGTTCGTCAGACAGGTTTAACTCTTCAGCGAGTAAACGTGCTGTTTTCTGACATTCGCAAAAATAGGGATCACCGGCGATTAAATAGCTTTTAGGTAAGCCATGAAAAGACATGATTAATTTTTCTGCTTGACCATGATCCTGCCAGAACTCAGTAATTGAGTTAGCCAGTGTTGTGATATAGAGCGGGTAATCGTGATAATGGCTAATAAAATCGAGGCTGGGTAAGTGTCGCCAGGATTTAAATACTTTGGCAATGGCGTCAAAGGTTGATGCGGTAGTGGTTGCTGAGTATTGCGGGTATAAAGGCAATATCACAAGGTTATTAGTATTATTATTTTTAAAGCTATTGAGTGCATTTTTGGTGGACGGTGAGCCATAACGCATACCGAGTTTAACGGATACATTAGGGTATTTTTTTTCAAGTAAAGCCTGCAACTTTATCGCCTGGCTTTTACTGATGGTTAATAGCGGTGAACCTTGTTCTGTCCAGATCTGTTGATAAGCATGCGCCGCTTTACGTGGTCTAAATCGCAATATGATAGTATGTAAAATAATCCACCATAGCCAGCGAGGTTTATCAATAACACGGGGATCGCTCAGGAACTCATCAAGATAACGACGAACAGAAGAGCTTGTCGGTTCGTCAGGTGTGCCAAGGTTTAACAGTAACACGCCTGTTTTAAACGGGGTGCTGTGTTTATAATTTAGGTTATCGATTTTAGACATTATTTCATTCTACTGTCAGGCATCTTTATATGCAATATTGAACAGAGATGAGTATTAGACGAATAAGGTTAGCAAATGCGATTAGTCATACTGGATAGAAAAAGTTTTGATCGTGGTGATCTGGATTTCTCAGGCCTGGATGCACTAAACTTGGAAATTGATATTTATGATAATACAGCTGTGCAAGAACTTACGGAACGAATTAAAGATGCCGATATTGTCGTAACAAATAAAATAGTAATTGATTCGCAACATTTAGATAAAGCTAATCACCTGAAATTAATTTGTCTGGCAGCTACCGGAACAAACAATATTGATTTACAAGCTGCAAAGGATAAAGAAATTAATGTCTGTAATGTAACCGCTTATGCGACAAGCTCTGTAGTGCAACATGTTTTTATGTTAATAACGGCATTAAGCAGGCAATTTAATTTGTACCGACAAACGAGTGAAAATAATCACTGGAGTGAGAGTGATTATTTTTGCCTGCTGGATTATTCCATTACCGATTTAGCAGGACTCACGCTGGGAATTATTGGTTATGGTGAACTGGGCAAAGCCGTTGCCAGGTTTGCAACAGTTTTGGGTATGCGGGTTGTGGTTGCTGAATCGTTCATTGCTGAACACAGTAAAACAAGCCAGCGTATTCCTTTAGAAAAGCTTTTATCCGAGTCAGATATCGTGAGTTTACATTGCCCCTTAACTCACCAGACACAAAACCTGATTACTGAAGCAGAGTTTAAATTAATGAAACCGTCAGCAATTCTGATTAATACAGCAAGAGGCGGTATTATTAATGAGCAGGATTTATTAACGGCATTGAATAAGAAACAAATCGCGGGTGCAGGACTTGATGTATTAGAACAGGAACCACCGGCCAGTGATAATCCGCTTATTAATAGTAATCTTTCCAACTTGATTATTACTCCCCATATTGCCTGGGCGAGTAAACAATCCCGACAACGTTTACTTAACGGTGTTATCGAAAACATTCAGGCTTATTTAAATGGCGTCTCAAAAAATAGTGTAAATTTTTAATGACAGTGTGATTGTAATCACAGCTATGTTAACAAGTAAGAGTATTCTGTTTGATTTATTTTGACCCGATGAGGAATTACTATGAATAAGCCTATTGCCCATACAGCCACAAAAATAACATTAGCAAGTTTTATTTTATCAATTCTGTCATTCTCAAGTATTGCAAACCAACTGAATATTGATGCTGTGGAAACACCTTCAACCACAGAATCTACTGCTGTTATGCCTGATAACATGACAGAAAAGAAAGCAGCCGCACTTCCGGAAAACAATAAAAGCCTTCAAACAGACAGTAATGCGACACCTATTGCCGATATGACTGGTTTTTCAAGAGGAAGTGTTATGCGTTCTATTTTTACCACGCAAATAGATAACCGTGAGCCAGTCGATAAAATAAAGCAGGTACCGGAAAAATCGAATGATGTGTTTTATTTTACTGAATTAAGAGATATGTCTGGGCAAACCGCAAAACATCGTTGGGAATATAAGGGAAAAGTAATTGCAGAGGTAAAGTTTAATGTACGTGGTCCTCGTTGGCGTGTCTGGTCGAAAAAAAGTTTTATACCCGGCTGGTCGGGAGACTGGAAAGTTTCGGTTATTAATGGCGCCAATGAAGTTATCTCTGAAGAAGTAATAGCATTTACTATGCCAACTGTTGATATTATTGAAAGTGAACAAATTGAAGGGAACAACCTGAAAAATAATTCACCGATACCCGAAGCAAATACTTCCGCCGGTGGTGAAGGCCTAAAAGAATAAGTTTAATTAAATTTTAAGTGGATAAGCAAAAAATGCTCCAGTAAAAACGGAGCATTTTTTATTAAAAAACTCATAATGTTATAAAATTCTTTTAATTAAAAAAATGAAGTGTCGAGTTATTGGCTTCATATAAATTTTCGCGCCACTCAAAAAAGCATGCTAATGTTAATGGTGAAGGTTGTATCATTAAATTTAACTTTTTT
>Ga0316207_10002114_pt1 | contig 21530 bp, 19 predicted proteins | sample 6weekpyrite_MG_FD_204943 | JGI IMG/M metagenome (GOLD analysis project Ga0316207, IMG submission 204943) | Microbial mat bacterial communities from mineral coupon in-situ incubated in ocean water Damariscotta River, Maine, United States -... | ecosystem: Environmental > Aquatic > Marine >...
GAGTGCCTGTTCTTTCTGTGTGGCCGCCATAACACGCCCGCCACGGCCAAAAAAAGGGTCATTTGCGATCACCGGTTTTACATCCAGACCCAACGCACGCAACATCTCTTCACCGCGCTTTAACCAGTAGTCTCTGTGTGCATGCGCCTGCTCAGGTGTACCAAGCCTCACATACTCTCGCTGTCTGAAGATTTGCATGCGCGCAGGATCGGGCGATGGCTCATGGCGAAAAACAAATGCGCGCAAATCTACCAGCCTGCCTTCATCAGGCAGTGTAGTATTTGCAGCTGTCGGATATAAAGGGTAGCAAGCGGCAGGAACCAGCATCACTTCAGTTGGATCCAGATTCTCAGTCCAACGCCCCCCTTCATCCTTTTTCTGCACCAGGTTCAGATGATCCCTCTCCATCCCCTCAAAGGAATGAACCGACCCCATCAAATCAGGGAATGTTTCAATGTGATCGGTGCGAAGGTAACTCTCCCTGCTAAGTAACGGCGGAAATCGTACTACTTCTGGCGTCAGGTGCTTACCCATACGGGTAACATAACCTTCAAATGCTTCGATGACGCCTTCAAACAGACCACTGAGTCCGTAAACCCCAGGCACGCCCGAAGCGACTAACAATCCTGCATCTAATAACTGCTGCTGATACTGCTTATATTCCTTATCCAGAAGATCGTGAGACAAACACACCTAGTCATCCCCTTTGTGCATCAGAAGTAGTGTTGAATTGTGTAGCAATATACGATCATTATTGACCATCAGCGCCGCCCCATAGGCATCACGCAAGTGCCGACATAGACTAAATTTCGAATCATTCCGATAGCTTGAAATCCCGCATATCAACATTGCCTGGCCAACGATATCTACAATTAACTGGGAGCTTGTCACCTTCAAATTATTCGTGCGGATTCCAAATCCAAAATTTGTAAAGGCCTCCGCATCATTCTTGAGCAACATACGCTGATACTCATCTGCTGCTACCGCAATATTATTACGCATCGTCTGCAATACACTCTCAACCTCTCCCAGTCGAATCGCCGATATAGGGGGCATTTCCAGATTGCGTTTAGCCTCACTTTTAACAAATTTACGAGCCATATTGACTGCATCAACTGCGATTCCTAACCACAGCGCACTCCAGGTGATATGGGCAAAAGGGTGCATGGTTTGACTTAAGATATCAGCAAAGGGGACGGGTAAAACCTGCTCATCCTGCCCCTTAGCAGTCACGATAAAACCAGCGCTACAGGTACCTCTAAAACCCAGTGCATCCCAATCTGAAATTTGCTCCAGGCTATATTGCTCTTTATGCAGCAGAACATGTACCTGGTCACTTTTCGCAGCATCAGGATGACGGCGCGCGGTGACCATCAGGTCATCGGCATCAACACCATATGAAATGACAGGGGCTTTTTTGACCAGATCAAAAGAACCCCCACTACTCTCAACTGCACAAATGCTCGACCTCAGATCGCCACCAATGCCAATCTCAGTTGTGGCAGAGGCAATAAGCCTTTGTTCCGAAACTAACTTATCAAGATACAACTTGGCGTAATTCGACCCGCGGGCATGGTGAACAAGGCAAGCCACCTGAATCTTGTGCATCGCATAGATCATGGCTGTGGAGCCACAATAGTGCCCCAGCACCTCACAGATCTTTGCGATCTGCACAATATTCAGCCCCATACCGCCCTGTTTTTCAGGGACATACGCACTAAGGAGCTTTAAGCTCCTCAGAGCATTGATGCTTTCAACAGGAAATCGAGATTTCTCATCAACATCAGCCGCATTTGGAGCAATAATCCCCTCGCCAACTCGCCTAATGTCTAAAGTCAATGCAACAAATGCTGTTGAGTTTAGCGACTCATGATCCCGCATTTTGATATCCTTACTCCAACATTAGATATTTATTATGTTAACTTTAGTCTTGCAGAGACTCAATTGCATCAACAATCGATTCGATGCTACCAAAAGTTTTTCGACTAAGCATTGAGTCTGGAAATTCGACATCAAACTCTTCCTCAAGTGCTAACATCAAACTTACAGTTGCCAATGACGTTAAGCCAGCATGGTACAAATCGCTATCACCCTGAAGCTCATCAACCGGCGTTGATAACCTTCCATGCTGCGCTAATATAGCTCTAACCACTTGAATACTCACAACAATTCCTTTCCTCAACAAGACAACGACTCAAGAACCCTAAATACATGCTATCATAACACAATCATTACCTTTGTTTTCAGTAACTTATACCTTACCCCGACATCAAAATAAAAAAACGACCCTATTTTATTCGAGATACTGTAGATAACGGCATTTTCACTCATCCGATACACACTATTTTTTAATTTTTAATATGACTCAGTCAGCTAGTCCAATACACGTCATACACATCGCTTCTGGCGACCTCTGGGCAGGGGCTGAAGTTCAACTTTATACCCTCTGTAAGTGCCTGAAAAACATGAATGATGTTACTGTCAGCGTCATTTTACTCAATCATGGGGCACTTGAACGCAAGCTTCAGGAGTATGGCGTACATGTAGAAGTACTTGATGAATCAAAATTGAATAGCTTTCAAATACTCATAAAGCTCATTAAACGCTTACAAAACTTAAATCCAGGCTTAATACACACTCACCGTACCAAAGAAAATATTCTGGGCAGCCTTGCGGCCAGGATAGCGGGTGACATTCCATCTTTACGTACAGTACATGGGGCACCAGAACATCAGCCCAGCTTGCGAACACCACATAAGTATCTTTTATATTTACTAGATTGGTTCGCCGCCCGATTTCTACAAGCCAAAATAATTGCCGTATCGCAGGATCTGAAGACCTTATTAGAAAAAGATTACCCTGCAAATAAAATCCAGGTTATTGAAAACGGAGTTGATATCGATGCACTCGCCTCTTACAGAGCACCTCAGATACCGAAAGACTCAAATAAACACAAATCATTCAAAGTAGGCCTGGTGGGTCGTCTAGTGCCAGTAAAACGCGTAGATATTTTTATTAAAACAGCTAAATATATTCAGGACCACCACCCAGAACATGCGATTCGATTTCATATTTATGGGGATGGACCGCTATTTAACAAACTAAAAACACTCAGTAACTCACTTGATGTAAATGATGTAGTTGAGTTCGAGGGGCATCGCGATGATATTCATAGAGAAATAGCCTCACTAGACGCGCTGCTCATCACATCTGATCATGAAGGCCTACCAATGACTCTATTGGAAGCAATGGCATTAGGCACACCAATTGTTGCCCATTCAGTCGGAGGAATAACAGAGGCATGCCAGCGCGGGAAAAGTTGCTGGCTTACCACAAACAATAATCTATATAACATTTCAAAAGCATTATTAAACTGCCTTAACGAAGACCCGGAGTCAAAAATCACTCGAATCAATCTAGCACTCTCTCGCATTGAGCACTATTATTCTGCTGAATCAAACGCTCAACAACTAAAAAATGCATATCTTGCTGCAACCAGAAAACCAGACCATTAACCTGGTTAAACAAGTCAGCAGTATAATTGCGGCCCCTAGCATTTGACAGAATCATTAATGATCAACAAAACATCATATCAAGTTGTGACGTGATGCCGAGTTAACCAGTAATCTTATGTTATTATCCCCGACATTATAAGGGACGTGTTAATGTAAGCTTATGGTGGCCAACTATGAACATGACGATATCTAAACGGTTTTCATCTATTAAAACCGCCAACAAGTTACATCGAATCAGATGCTCATTGTTTTTAAAGGCGGCAATAATCAGTGTTTTTGCTATTCCGACGCCGACTCTGGGCAATACACTCTTGCACGAATCATTTGATGACAACAATCTTTCCTCCAGAGGCTGGTATGACAATACCAGCCCGGTCATCACTAATAATGAACATGCCTTGAATAGCATTGGGTCTTTAGAATTTCAATTCAAAAAACATGAATCTATAGCTTCTTCTGGAGGAGCTATTCGTCATAAATTTCAGGAAACTGAAACCGTCTTTGTTAGCTACTATGTAAAGTATAGTGCAAACTGGGAAGGCTCGAACATGAGTTCGCATCCCCATGAATTCCTACTGTTAACGAATGTTGAATCTGACTGGGCCGCGCCTGCTGAGACACATCTTACTGCTTATATAGAGCAAAATGAAGGTACGCCAATGTTACTCATTCAAGATACACTGAATGTTGACCAATCCAGAATCGGTACTGACCTGAGCCACATAACTGAGTTTCGTGCAACGGCTGGTTGCAACGGTGATAGTGATGGATACGTTAGCACATGCTATACATGGGGAGGGCTCTCTCGAAATGGAAAAAAATGGAGCGCCGGACAAATCTATTTTACAGATGACCCAGGCCCAAGGTACAAAAATGACTGGCATCTCATTGAAGCCCAATTCACACTAAACAGCATTATCAATGATAAAGGCATACCAGATGGTATTCTGCGCTTATGGTACGACGGTAGTCTAATAATAGAACATGACGACGTACTCTTTCGCACGGCACAGCATCCAAACATGAAGTTTAATCAATTACTGATCGCTCCTTACATCGGTGGCTCAGGGTCACCCATAGACCAAACTTTCTGGGTCGACGAAGTATCAGTGTCGACAACAAGAACAACTACTGGCACAGTGGAGCCTTCTCCTCCTACAAATGTACAGGCAAACTAACTGCATTAAACCAATAGATCGTTATACTTGTATTCACCAGCAACTTTATCCAGCAGATGGCTTAAACCAGAAAAAACACTAAAACGTGGGATATTAATAAAGTGGCTTAAAGCAAGCCGAATTAGATGAAATTAATCTATTCAAGGCCTTAGGATATGCAAACTGATTTACATACGATTACCCCGTGATTTTCATCACACTTCCTTGACAACGAGTTATAATTTTGACTGGAAGTGGCGCTATACTTACTAACCCAGGTGAGTATTAGTCTGAATGACAGGCTTTATCTTTCCTTGACGATTTCGATACCAAAGGTCAGCTCAACATGAATTCTAAATATATATTTTTATTAACTGTAATACTGTTTTCCACCTCAAGTTACGGAGCTCCGGGAGATATATATTATGTCGATAAAAGCCACCCTTCTGCATCTAACACAAACCCCGGCACTGAATCACTACCTTGGCTTACTATACAAAAAGCAGCGGACACCTTAACTGCTGGTGAAACAGTGTATGTCAAAGAAGGGATATACACCGAGACCGCAGGTAACAGCGATCCCCAGTATAGTGGGATAACCCCTAAAGAATCAGGGTTACCGAATGAGCCAATCACATACCAGGCATATGCTAATGACTCCGTTGTAATCGACCAAAATTATTCAAGCACAGGATTTTATCTACGTTCAAAAAACTACATCACAATTAAAGGCTTTGAAATCCGAAATGCGTACTCTGGGGGCATCCGAATGGCAAACCAGTCCCCTCGGAATTCTTTCATCACCGTAGAAGATAACTACATACATGATATTAGCGGGCCGTGGGGACATAACGTGGGTGGAGTTCGCCTGGACTCATGCTACAAGTGCATCGTCAGGAACAATACAATTCATGATGTTTGGATCAGCACTGACCCACAAACCAATAGCGCCGGCATCCATTCATATAGAATGAGCTATGCCACCATTGAGAACAATGAAATATGGAATTCGTATAACGGCATTTTTTTTAAACAGGCACAATTTGATGGCGAACCCGGGGGAACAATCCGAAGGAATATTTTTCACAACATCAGTGAAGGCATTAGATTGACACCACAAGGTTCAAACTTTCCTGGGCACCAGGAAATACACATAAAAGAAAATATTTTTTATCGATTTTCTCGCGGCATCAAAGCACGCGTTTCCGAATCAAGCACTGCAAGCAGTGGGCTTTATATTAGCAATAATACATTCGATGATGGGGTGCCATATTCAGGAACATCCACCCCTGAATGCCTTGTTCTCAACGGATATAAAAATACTCAGATATGGAATAATATCTGTGTTGCCGAAATACCCATTGAATTACACCACATCGCCACCTCGTTCAATTTTACCGGTGATGTAACCTATATGGATTTTAATCTATATCATTCATATACAGGCTTTAGACTAGACAGGTATGGCCGCTTTCTAACGCCTGCTATCTCATTCCTTCAATTCAGTACTATTGATGATTGGAGAGCCAATGCGACCACGAGTGACACGATGGTTTCTACACCGGATATGAACTCAGTTACGGCCTCGCCTCGCTTCATGGATCCAATAAACCGAAACTATAAACTGCAAACTGATTCGCCAGCCAGAGGAAAAGGAAAAAATGGTGAAGATATAGGCGCATATAGCAGTGACACTATATTTATCGGAGCGTCAAATAACTTCTCGAATACACAACGACCTACCCCTCCTCCTCTATCAGTTCGTTAACATGGGCTAACTGTAATCTAGCAGACACCCCATGCTTTAAATTAAGGCAAAAGAGAGTCACTAGGCAAAAATAAAATTCGCAGAAAGATTCAAGCAGGGGGTTGATCTTTCCTCCAGAATTAGCGCCCTGACGTTGATGAGATTCCCAATTAACCTAGCAGTAAGGAGATCACATCACATGGGACAGGGATCAAGGTTGATGCAATCAGTCGTGACCTTGGCATATCCACAGGCACTTTTTACAACTGGCAAAGTAAATATACAGGCCTTGAAATGAGCTATGGGTTGAACTTGTCAAAGTTGAATTGTGTGTTGCGGGTAATTAAGAGTCTTATTTTTTATACTTTCTTATGATATTTCTGCCAACCACAATCGAAGGTTTTTCGATATATCTATAGGATATTGACGCCGTTAAATAACTTGCAATCAACGTGAAAAAGAACGTGAAAAACAACCTTAGGTTATCGTCATATATATCAAAATTAATAATCAGGAGAACTGCAATAGCCACAAATAAATTATGATACAGGTAAGTGCTATAGGATATAGTCCCATAGTGTTTAAGAAACAACCCAACTTTATTATGAATATTGATTTTTGTAACCAGAACAACAAATACTGAAGCAATTGCAATACCACCGTACCAATTCCATGCCCCAGATACTATAGGAAAATCTGGCAGCGTAATATAGGATTGACTTATAGCTGAAGAAAGACACACAAGAAAAAAAAACAAGGAAAGCCCTAAAAGAGAATTGATTCGAAATAACGACTTCTTATATATGTAGCCAACCAGCACTCCGCCACAAAAGCTAAATGCTAATGTAAATACAACCTTGTTATCAAAATCATAAAAACCAAATTTTGGAAGTATGTATAGCGCTAAACCTAGACTTACAGGCCCAACCACGCCAAACTTAAGCGAAGCCACTATAATAGGAAAGATAATATAGTACTGAAATTCAACAGGAAGGCTCCAATACGCATTATTAAAAAGCCCGCTCGGGCCTGTTAAATTAAATGTAAAAGCTAAATATGAAAACACATCGTAAATTGAATACTGAAGAAGGAACTGTTTCTCAACCCAATGCCCTTGTGGCTCAACATACCAGGTTGAAAAAATAAAACGAAAACATATATACACAACTAAGGAGACCACAAACGCAGGCCATATTCTAAAAAAGCGCTTAACATAAAAAATAGCAATTTCTTTATTGCTACTAACTTTATCTGAATTACTGATATATAGTGTGCATCCACTCAACACAAAAAAAAGTACCACCCCGAAGCTCCCCATATCAAACAACGACATAAGAAGGAAACTGCTTACCTCATCTTCGGAACTATACTTAACCTCTGTGGCGCGCAATGTATGAGAAACTATTACAAAAAAAGCTGCAAGACCTCTCAGCCAAGTTAGCTGGTCAATATAACTCCCATCTAGCTCTTTTGCCTTAATATCCATTTAATACATCCAATATTTCAACTACTTCTTGACCATGTGCTCTTAACTGAGAGATCCAAATACTATTTCCCATACCATTAAGGTGCACACCATCCCCAATATGATAATCCACCGAAAGGTTCCCATTAGCATCAGTAACAAGCTTTGAAATGTCTAAAAAGTGTAACCTTTGACTGCTCCTGCATATAGTATTTAAACTGCCGTTCAACCGCCGAATTCTATCGTTAATTCCAACTCTACCGCTCGCTATTTCATCTACAGGAAAAATCGCACTTAACAATATTGGTATGTTATTTGGAATTAAGTTTATTATCTTTAAAAAGTTGTTTACTATTTCGTCATTATCTCGCCTTTTTAAGTCGTTAACACCTATCGCGATTATTATCATTTTTGATCGCGGAATGGAATGATAAAAAGGAATCCTCTTTAATACCCCAACCGTTGTATCCTGACCAATACCAAGATTAACTGATTTTGGATATACCGCTGTTACAGCAAGCCCTTGAGTAAGGCTATCCCCAATAAATAATATCGATTGATCTGGTATATTTTCATCTACTCTCCTATGAAAAGCTAACATCGTATGATAGAGAGGTGTCAATTCGGCCCTGATTACCTCATGTCCAAGTTTCACTTGGAGGCGAGAAATGATATCAGTTTTTAAAATAGCGATTCCTACGAAAACATGAATAAGCAAAAGATAGATAATAATAATGGCTTTCAATGTACTAACTTCTCTTTTCTCGTATCGTTTACGCTTGCTTCGCTTTATTTGGACGTCCATTACTGAACATCACGATAAACTGGAATGCACCTGCTTAATTTGTCAATTACTATCTATTCACAGCGCTGCCGAAGGTGGTGGCAGTAGAGGTAATTGAAGCGCTCTTGTAGCACCCCATCCTTCAAACCCTTTATGGGCTTACTTTGCTTCACAGTGAGCTCAGCTACTCCTACTAGTAATTTTCTTAGCTTTGACAAAAAAGGAAAAAAATCGAGACATTAAATATAGATAGAAAATTATGGAATTAATTAATATGAATTTAAGATTCTCAGACTTATATTTAACACAAGATGATATAAAAGGTATTGCAAAAAGCACAAACAAAGAGCAAAAAGTTACAATTGAATAGCCACCGACAATGGAAAAAAGCAAGATAATTTGACTTAACATCAAAAGGCTTGACAATATCGCCACCTTTGAGGATATAAATTTTTTGAATGTTTGAATGTCACCTATGCCGTGCCACATTTCCCTCAACATAAATGCCTTCAGCGTACTCGGATAACCCGTGTGTATAACAGCAAGGTCTTGGTTATTTATTATTTTCGCGCCAAGTTTTTTGGCCCTTATAGAAAAATCGTAATCCTCACCACTTGTTAGTTCGGCAGAAAAGCCGCCCAATTTGTCAAACAGTTGCCGCGTCGTAATCAAATGACCGCTATTTATATAGCTTGAGTTCTTAGATAACAAGGGTGCAAACCAATACTTCTCGATGAATGAGGGTGTTTCCGACACACCACATTTGGATCCTGTCACAATATTTGGATTCTTTTCTAGCATGTGAAAAGTTTCATTAATACCCTGATTCCACGACTTAGTTAAACGGACATCAGCATCCAGAAAGACTAAATATTGGCCAGTAGAGTGAGCTACACCAAGGTTCCTCAACGCCCCCACTTTTGCATCTGGCTCAACATAAACAGTTGCACCAGCAGATGCTGCGAGATGTTTTGTTCTATCCGTGGAACCATTGTCGACCACAATAATTTCAAAATGATACTCGCTAGAAACAAAGTTATATATAGATGCAATTGTATCAACAATACATTTTTCTTCATTCAAAGCTGGTATGACGAATGATATGTCGATATGCGCCATAAAAAATCTAATAGGATATTATAAGTATACTAGTTTTAATACTCGGACTGAGGCTTACCGGGCTGGCTGAACCCAGAAGTGGCCTACTCTAAGACTGCGTATGTGCAAAATTAACCTTTTTATTTGGGACAACCCCCATTCTGCATCATCTGAATATTTCAAAATGGCGAGGTCTGAGGACTCTATCAGGTTTTCCCAGTTTTTTTTAGATCGAAAACATACGCCAACCCCAGCAGTATTCGCACCAAGTTTTTTCACGGGAACGGCAAGTACTTTGGAAGAAGTAAGCCAATATATGAGATGACTAGGTAGATTGTCGAAAATATAACCATCATATATATTTTCAAAAACGGACACTTTACCCCTGTCCGTTAAAAAGTTAGGGGTCATTCGCAGTGTATTTAACACATATTGCGTAGTGCGCTCGTATGTGTCTGAAATGACATGATGCAACAACCAGTTCATGAAGATAATGTCGAATTTGCGCCCTTTTAGCGTATCTTCCATATCTTCCACAGAAGAAAGGATAGTTGTTTTTCTTGGGTGTTCTGTATTTTTACTTAAGAGTAATTCGGAATTGTCTAAAACTGTAGCGGTGGAATTGGGGTAGTGCTGCAAAATCTTGTCGACAAAGACCCCATTACCGCCGCCCAGATCTAAAAAAGAAAAATCCTCATCATGGAAGTCTCTATCGATGCAGGCTTTAACGATTTCCCACCGGGCGCTATTGACGTACTCAGAATCAAAAGTCTCAAGTTGCGCATCTTCCAGTTGTTTGACTCTATCTATCATTTTTCTGCCTCAGTAAATATTGTCACTTGTATTCATAAAATTATTGTCGCCCCTTATGACAGAAGCAGGGCAAGCTCAATCTATGCAAACGAGGTGACAACCCGCCTGACAGAAGGCACCACAAGCGAGTGACAAATCATCTTTTCAGCCTCCCATGGGCGGCGTAAGAATTTATATTAGCGTTATACTTTTTTTGCCACACAAACGTATAGAAATTCACTTAACCCTGTCAACGCCTTAACTTTATCCTTGTATGAAGAAGACTTCAGATCCTTAATTAGGCACTCTTTAAAGGGTTCGTGTTCTTCGTAAAGAATTTCAAACCCATGGTTATTTAAAAAACTCCTAATTTTTGCCAGGGTAAATGTATGGGGATGACCTTTATCAATTTTCAGCCTGGATATTATCCGATGCAAAAAATAACCATAGGTGGGATGTAAATTGACCGTAAAGAACAGCGTAGAACCATCCTTAATAACTCTATGAAGCTCATCTATCACACTATCTGCATTTAAAACATGATCAATGACGTTGTCTAGTATCCCCATGTCAAATGTTTCCGCTTCAAACTGGAGGTTTTCTCCCTGAGTATTTACATATTTCACCCCCTCTGAACGAGAATGAGCAAATGCTGGCTGCGTAGAATAAAAGTCACAGAGAGGATCTAGAGCATACCGCTCTTTACCTTCCATATAACTGATTACTCCAACCGGTCCACTTCCAACTTCAATTATTTTCTTATCCGATAAGTCAATCGTTTCATCAGAGTAAGCGGCCTCAAGCTTCTCCTTTAACCAGCCAGCCTTCCATTCGTACCATGATAAGTCAGAACCCTGGCCCTCTTCGATCCTCCGTGCCGACTTTTCCCAGTACTTCTTTTCATATGACTGCGCCTCAGTCCAGCGATTCTTTGTTGCCACGAAAATACCCCATCAAAAATGCTTTAAAATTAAAACTGCTTTCCCACTGACCAAGATTATTTTTCGCCTTGAATATCTACAACTTAACCACCCACCTAAAACCTGCTAACTCTAGAACTAAATAAATTTTTAGTTTATGCACACAACATCAGGCATAGGGATAACGTACAGCTCATAATTCCTAGGCAAGTCATATTTTCTCCTGCGCCAACACCTGCGCCAACATGGAAACACAAGATTTTTGATTATATAGCTTTTAGAGCGTAGAGGAAAATTTTGTGCGCACCCCTCATAAGCGAGTGAGCGCAAAAAAGACTCATGAAACTACGCAGACTCCCTTTAGATGCACCTTACAATTCCCTGGTGACCTTCGCAGGGTTACCGGAAAGTAATACACTGCCCTCATATATTCCTTTCACAACGGAACCGGCCCCTACCGTAGACCCCGCCCCAATAACCGTATTACAGAGAACAAACGAACCTGCCCCAATCCATACATTATCACCGATTATAACTTCACCAACATTACCGCCCTCTCTTGCCAGCCGCCTGGCCGGGTCAATCGGATGAAAATCTGTGTCCATGATTCTGGCATCGGCAAGAATGCTATCCGCCCCCACCTCTATCTTCTTAACACAACCAAATCGGGTACCATTCAAAAAGGAACGATTACCTATAACTATTTCTGCGGAACTTGAGTGCGTAAAGGGTGTAACAGGATGGCCTTTGCCATTGATTCTAACATCATCCCCTATCACCAGCTTCCCCTTTCCCACAACGATAAATTTCCCGTTTATTCGAACATTCTTTCCCCAAACTATCCGCCTACCTAACAACGAATATTTCATTCGATACCAAAGCACATTAAGTTTACCTATCAGGTAACTTAGTGTCTGCATAAATCTGGTCATTACAAGCGCCTATCTCTTACTCGTCGTTCCAATTCCCAAATCTGTTTGATAGTAGGTTTACAATAAACTCTCCCTTCCTGCAGATTCACCTTCTGCCTTTGAAGCTCACCTGATAAATAGTCTCTTACTACCCCCCCCAGATGCTTGACGACACACTCATCAAGTTTAGTCTGTAATGACGATAAATTGTCTTCTTTAAGAATAGGCAGAGCCGTTTGATAAACAATGTCACCACCATCAAGATCGTCTGATACACAATGCACCGTCATCCCAACTTCCCCCTCGTCATTATAGAGCTCCCAAAACCCTGGCGGTTGCCCCCTGTAATAAGGAATCATCCCTTGGTGAATATTGATCATACCTTTGTCTGGAATGTTAAAAACAGAAGAGGATAAAATCCCGGTACCAAAAACGATACCCAACACACATCCCTCTTCTTTAAGTTTATTTATTAATGCCTCATCATGATAATTGGCCACATACCTAATTTCCATGCCTTCATTTTCAAGAACACTAAATGGTAGCTTTCCTTCAGAATATCCACCCATCTCTTTGATAAAAAACCCTTTCACTGCCGTATACAGCCTGTATGGAACCCATATAAAGCCATGTTTTTTTATGTTTTTAACTTGAGCTAATAATTTTTTCTTTAAATTAGAGCTCTCACCGCTTTCTATTAATAGACTTATTCGATAATCTGGTAACTCGGTGGCCATACCCCTTACAAGATCGGCAACAACGCTGTCTATTCTTTTTGTCAGAACTATTACTTTCTTCATGCCAAATCACCATGATAAAGGGCTTCGTACTTTTCAACCATAGAAGCCAAAGAAAACTTCTGCTCTACAATATTTTTTGAGGAACATGCAAACTGACGTCGCAACTTAACGTCTTTATAAATCTCAAAGAGAGCATTAGATAAATCAGAAACATTGCCATTAGGAACCAGATACCCATTCACCCCATCAACAACCAGTTCATTATTTCCGCCAACGTCCGTCGCAATTACAGGCAACGATGCCATCATGGCCTCTTGAATACTACAAGACAGTCCTTCCGTTTCAGAAGCGAGAACAAAGCAGTCACTTAACTTTAAGAGCGAATATACATCATCCTGAAAACCCAACATATGCACATGAGAAAGCTGGTGATCATCCAGATATTTCATTAATCTTTCTTTTTCTGGCCCATCACCGACGATGAGAAGCCTGCTATTCTTTCCACTCCGCAATAAGAACTCTTCAAAAGCCTTAAATAAAAACTCATGTTGCTTCAATGGAACCAGGCGGCCAACACAAATATATACTATATCCTCATCAGGTATATTAATGCCCTGGCGATTAACTGATCTCAGTTTATGCTCAACACAATTTGCCCCATTATAAACAACGCTTATCTCATCATCTTTAAAGCTCCCAAGATGATCGTAAAAAAATTTCATGTCCTGAGAAACTGCTACGAGCTTCGTTCCCAGAGTTTTTGCCAACCTCACTAAATAAATCCTGCTGGATTTATCTTTGACAGTATAAACATCATGGAGCGTTCCCACATGCCTTATTCCCGCGATTTTCGCCGCCATAGCGCCAGAAGTTACAGGGCCAAAAAGATGACTATGAAGCAGATCAATCTTGTTTTCCTTGAGGAAGTTTGAAAATTTAAGTGCAAATACAGGAAGAAGCTTGATTGATTTGTAATAGCGATGGCCGGGTATTATCAAAGTAGTTATGTTGTTTCTTTCACACGCCTCTTCCAACCATGGGTGGCCAAAGTGAATTACAACGACTTCGTAACCTTTTTCAATAAGCATACAACTCAAATTAACAATAACTACTTCTGCCCCACCTGGAATATCAGTATCTATAAATTGAGCGATACGAAGAGCCATTAATCACATAACTCCTGACAGTCTACAAAAGAAATCGGTTTCATTTGATGTAACAGCTTCATGCATGCTAATTCTTTTCAGCATCTTTATATCCCCATTACTTTTATTAACGCCCCTTTTCGTTATACATACACCCTTGTAAACACTGTCAACTAAAGCCTTGGATTGTCTACAATAGTCACCATTAGGATAAGAAAAAAGGTTGATTTCCACTTGCATTCGCTTTTCAATTAACGCCTTAGATGACACAACTTCTTCCTCTAGATCACCCTTACGCATAACTTCCCCAAGCCTTACATGATTCATTCCATGACTACCGTACTCAACCAGCCCTGACTCGCACATCAACCGGGCATGCTCCCAATCAACAAGTTCATCCACATTGCTTTCATAGCTGCCGGGCTTAGTTATAGCCAGTAATTTATCTAGTTTGTCATGTATAAAGGAGTCCTCATATGACTTAGCCATTCCGATCAGCTCATCTATATGGGATCGCGATGGAACAGCCCCATAAAATTCGTAACTACCACCCAGGGTCGTTAACCAGCGTAGGTCATCGTCGTTGAATTGACTACTATCGATACCCCGGCCGCTATTCCAAAGAAAGTCTGCTAAGCGTTCTGGCCAAAAACGAGTTCTATTTTCGATAATGCCCGCAGGTAAAAAAACTGTAATAGGCACATTTAATTCTTTCAAGATAGGAAATGCATATTGATAATTATCGTACCACCCGTCATCAAACGTGATAGCGCACGCTCTGGGTGGCACAGGTAAACCGGCTTTGGCCTTGTCACACCAATCCCCCAAATGCACAAGCTCATATTTATCCTGCAACCAATGTAAATGCTTTTTAAATGTATCGATAGTTACAGCCATACCAGGCTGAACAGTTTCACTACTCGCTTCTCCTTCAGGCAATACCCTGTGATACATTAAAACGGTCAATTCATTGCCAAAATGAAAAAAATCATTACGAATATAACTGGCCAAAACTGGCCTTGCTAATTTTTTAAGATACTCCTTCATAGCTTTCACCTTTAGAAAGAATTTTCCGCCTCACTCTTTTTGAATGTCTCATATTTTTCCCAAAAGACCCGCTCTATGCATATTAAGAATGCGATCAAAAACCATAAGTGAGGGTAATATAAAACTGAAATAAAGGCTCCTGCAGATAAAAACCCAATCAAAGATATTCTAACCGCCTTAGCCAACAACCCTAATCTATATAACTCATCATCCTGCCCTTTGATTTCAAGCGCTGCCCTGTAGATTCGCCCTGATCGGCTATAAATTAAATAGAATATAGCCCCAAATATAAATATTCCAACAAGACCATACTCTGGAATTATCGTAAAATACAGTGAGTGCGCTACCATACCACCATGGTTCCGAATTCGCGCATCAAAATCGTCACTTTTCATCTCATACTCAGCAATCCTCCAGTTATAATTCCCGGCACCAACCCCTAACAGAGGGTTATCAGCAAACATTTCAAGTCCTCTACCCCACATAAACATCCTATCAGAAGCAGTAGACTCAGATGTATCGCTTATTGACTGAACTTCGGTATAGTAGCTTTCAGGAATAAAGGGGAAGATCACTGCGAACAGAGATAGTGCCAACACTATTTGCTTCATTTTTTCTTTTGCAGCCCCTCCCCACCAAAGTGCTAATAACACGCAGACTAAACCAACAAACCCCCCTCTAGAAAAACTGACCACTATTGCAAAAACTAAAAACCCTGCAATTACATAATAAAACCAGCGAGCCTTGCTACTGTTACCCGGCATTTGAGCCATCAGGTAAGCAAAAGGTATACACATAGTCATTGCCAAAGCCAGATCATTTTCATCTTTGAGGAAACTTCCAATCCCCATACCAGCCGAGTTAATACTAAAGATTGCAATATAAAGATGAATCATAAGCCAGAAAATAAAAAATGACTTTAATCTTTGTTCAGTATTTATCCACGCTATGAACGGCAATGTAAATACTATTAAATATGTTGCAACTAATTTGAACTTCTCAAATGGAGAAAAATAATTAACTGAGTAGGTAATGCTAATTAACATAAACACAAGAAAAGCGATATTCAATTTCATGAGGGGATGAGCTATCACATCTTTTTTAGCTTTAGCCAGCCATAAAAGAAGCAACAAAAGCGAAAGAATTAGCTGCAATCTAAGGTTTGGCAGGTAAGTCTGAGGCCTTACATATTCAAGAAAAACAGAAAGAAATACTAAAAATACCAACCATTTTTCACTTCCAGCTTTTTTAATATTGCCCTTTGATTTTATATCAGATTTCATACTTAGAACTGAATGCAATTATAAATTTTATATGTTATCTATTTTCTTAACTACTTTCGCAGGATTACCCGCAACAATAGTGAGAGCTGGCACATCTTTTGTTACGACTGCTTTAGCAGCCACAATTGCGCCATTTCCAATATTGACACCTTTCATTATAATCGCCCCAGTGCCAAGCCATACATCATCGCCGATATGAACAGGCTTAACATCACTTTCAGTCAAATACCCCCCATTATCTCTTCGAGCCATGTAATCAATGGGATGACTATTGTTATCGTAAATTTGTACTCCACCGGCAATACGGCAATTTTCTCCTATATAAACGCTACTTGCCACGCTGATTAAACAACCAAAGTTTACAGTACTGTTCTTCTCAATTTTCAAACGCGCATCTTCAAATCCTTTAAAACCAACTACCCATACCTGATTTTTACCAAACGAGACCCTGTCGCCTATATCAATAGTGCCAGCCCCGTAAATCAGTGGCACTCCCCCACCCCAGCTAACCTTTTGACCAATAGATGTACACTTAACTGACATAATTTGTTTTGCGTACTGGTTAACCAGCCATGTCAGAATCCCATTTCTAACACCTCTCTCAATTAACAAGAGATAAGGTAAACCCGGAATAACAGGTATAGTCATGCTACGCAAATACTTTGCTGTGCGGTAAATAGCATCCCAAAACCAGGTCTTTCGAGCTCGTATCTTTCTGACAATATACTTCACCATAATTAAACCGCCTTCATAGCCTTTATATTGCTTACTACTTTAGATATTTCGCCTCTAAAGAATAAATAATACGTCAACACATATACTATCGCTCCACCGCTAATTTTCAGCAATAAAAGATAGATAGGGGTCAGTTCGGCAAAACAATACTGGACTAACAAAACCGATACAGCCATAACTACACTTGCAATAATAATATGACAATAAGCCTGATATAGCTCATCTTTTGATATACCCAAGGTTCGTACAATAATTTTCTTAATAACTACAAATGAGATAAAACTCGCCACTACTATAAACCAGCACATTGAATATAATCCAAACATCACTCCACAAAGAATGGCTAAAGGCAGCAGTATTGCGACAAAAACATTATACTTTAATACAAGCCCAGCCTTCCCTAGGCCAATCAATACCTGTGGCGCTAACATTCCCAATACAATAAAAACATTTGCCACGCATAGTATTTGAAGAACCCCTACAATTGGCGACCACGTATCTGTAAGGAGAACAATTACAAATTCTTCAGCGACCAGTGCAAGCCCCACAAGCATAGGCATACAAATCATCAGCAAATATTTCTGTAATTCCAGATAATACTTCTTTACCATCAACGCATCGCTTGCAACCTTAGCAATAGTCGGAAAAGCAAGCGCATTGAACATGGTACCAATTTTTGTCGCGGGAATTGTTGCAAATGTTAACGCCATCGCGTAGTAACCAAGCAGGTCAGCTTTTACAAATGCCCCAGCGATAAATACATCAGATTTTGTCTGCACCATGGTTAACAATCTTGACAACATGAGCTTATAGCCAAAACTGATAATATCACCTAACCCGTTATACCAAAATCTTGCTTTAGGTATGAATTTCAATTTACGTATATAACCAATAGCTATAGACAACTGTAGCGTCAAATATGCATAAACCAGACTCCAGACCCCATACCCTAATGTAACCATAACAACGACGACGACTATAGACGCAAAATTAGCCCACATATCAACAAGGGCTCTATAACGAAAGTCCAGCTCCCTCAGTACAAGCGCTTTCGGCATAACAATGAAACCACTAATCAATATGGCAATAGAAAGTGTTTCAAATACATCGGTTAGAATAGCCTCCTCATAAAACTGAGCTATGAGCGGGGCGGAAATGTAGGTGCCAAACGCCAACATCAATGCAAATATTATCGATATGTAAAAAACACCATCAATCTGCTGCTGTGAAATTTCTCGCTTTTGAATTAACCCTTCAGCCATACCCATTTCTAGAACAAACGTCAACACGTGAGTGATAACCAGCGCGATTGCCATAACGCCATAATCATTCGGGCTTAATAGTCTTGCAACATAAATTGTCGACCCCCACGACCCTAGCTGCACAAGAAACCTGGTCATGCTTTCCCATGCAAAACCGTTCAGTAGTTTATTTTTTACCGAGGAATCGTCCATTACATGACTTCTAAAACACCAGGCCAGGGTAATTCATCGCCACACGAAAAAGCCCCCTTTGATGGCTGGCCAAAATACCTAGCCTGCTTATCCCATATCGATTAAAACTAGACAATTCATTGCTTCCCGAGACCCCATATTTCACACCGAAAACATAACCGGCTTCTTTTGTCGCTTCTTCAACAACTGGTCCAATAGACGCATCATCACCATTTGGGTATGCTATCACGTCCACTTCTTTCTCAATCATGCTTTCAATTTTATGCTTGGATGCACATAGTTCATGGTTCAATTGATCGTCTTTCAATGATGACAATATCGCGTGGCTCTCTGTATGAGAACCGATTTCCATTCCTGAGCGTGACATTTCGATGACTTGATCCCATCCCATTGTCTTACTTTCCGCCAGATCACTACCCACCAACAAGACGTTTGTTTTTAACTCTAAATCATTCATATAATCTTGCCTGATCGTATCAGGAACTTTTTTTAATCGCCCAACAAGACTATTAATTGCTTTTGAACGATCACATCTTAAATCGAGCACACTTCCATCTATATCGGGTACTCTGTCGATGCTTAAATCGCTGAGAATATAATGCATTTTTTCAAACCAGAAAGGCTCTTTAACACCAATTAGGCCTGACGTTACAAAAAATGTTGCGGGCACTGAATGGCTACTTAATATCCTAAATGCGTTTGTATAGTTATCGTCAAACCCATCATCAAAAGTTATAATAACCGCGCGCCGGGGAAGTGATACTCCGTTATAGACTATATCTTTTAGATCGTTAAATGTTATTGGGTCAAAGTTATTTTTTAAGTATCTAACCTGCCATTCAAACTCATCACAGGAGGCGTTAATTAGTCCATCATCAAATCTTCGTCCCACGCTATAATCGTCTTTTATTCGATGGTAGCCAATCACAGAAAAACAATCTTCCTTCCTAGAAATAAATTGCTTCACCCTCTCAATATATGGCATCTGCCCCAGCATCGTTGCAGCCGAACTTTGTAATTTTCTTCTAAAATCCATAATACCTGGATCTTCTCCATTTCAAACAACAGTTAGAACAATCGTATCGCAGAACTCGCCACCCTACTCAAGCGTTGGCTCTCAACATTATGGAGCGAGTATGTGGTTGTTGCACTGTATTCACCAGCTTCGAGCACCATTACAGGTACCCCTCCTTGTCGTAGAGTTAAGCTACCTTGCTCGCTATCAGTATGACGTACAAATAAAACTTTCTATTATCTCTAGTGCCGACGCATCAAGCATTAGCAGTAAATATTCCTTTGCCATCCATCATATGAACAATCCGCTCCACACTCGCGCCAATCGATAATTTATCAGTATCGATAATCAACTCCGCATTCAAAGGTTCATCATAAACTGAAGAAATACCTGTAAAATGCTGTATTTCACCTGAGCGCGCGCGTTTGTATAACCCTTTAACATCACGTTGCTCACAAATCTCTAACGAACATCTACAGTAGACCTCAATAAAATCACTCGGTGTAAATAAATTTCTTACACGATCTCGGTCTTCCCTAATAGGCGATATGAAAGCCGCCATAGTGATAAGACCAGCATCCACCGTAAGCTTAGCCATCTCTCCAATTCGACGAATATTCTCTGTTCGATCATCATCACTAAAACCCAAATCGTTGCACAACCCATGACGGACATTATCGCCATCGTACACATAAGTTCTACATTTCATTTGATACAGCCTTTCTTCTAACGCATGAGCAAGCGTCGACTTACCAGCACCAGACAAGCCGGTAAACCACAACATGGAAGCTTTATGTTGATTAAGAGCCTCACGGTGTTTACGCGTCACGACCGCATTATGTCTAACTAAATTTTTATTCATTGGCCAACATTTTACCAAATACTACTCCTAGATTGTTTCTAGTAGCCCTGCTTTTGGGTGAGAATAAAATAACAACCGAACCAGAATTATCTCCTTTCAAATACCCAAGCAACTCATACCATTTGGTCTTCATATTAGAGGCCGTATTCTTACCATCAACCCGATACCAATTCCAAAGAAAATAACTCTCCCCTGTTAATTTAGATTTCAATTCTATTTGAAGGACCTTACCACCCTTCTCCTCATTCTTACCTACTAATTGCCACCGCTCCTCATCAAACAACCTGTTATTTGAAGATACTAGCTCTTTTCCTTGCTCTTGCTTAATTATCATCGCGTGGTATAGCTGAACAGGAGGATCATATTCATTCGCAATATAAGTGCTCTCAATCGCACCATTAAATATTGGCTTAAGGTCGTATAGCGGGGCGGAGGGACTAAACAGACCAGAAACAGAGATATTTGCAGTTATTTCTTCATTATTAAGGGATTTATTATTTTCCGATATTCGGTATTGTAACCCTATAAAAACCACACCCAAAACACCTAACAACATTGACAATAGAAATACAGGCACAGCTATTACATCACTCTCACGGCCTGAAGCACCAGTTTTATCCTTGGAATTGAAACATTGAACATCACCCTTATCTTTAACTACCTTTTTAAAAAGGATCACCAACGAGACAAACATACAACCAAATACAACCCAGCCAAGATTAAAGTGCTCAACGGTCACAAAATAGTGCTGCATGTCTGTTAGCTGACCCGCCACTATGATGATAAAAACACGAACCCAATTTGCCACAATAGAAGCGGTAACGATCACAGTAATCACAAGAAAAATATTCTTTTTGTTA
>Ga0316207_10002115_pt1 | contig 21526 bp, 20 predicted proteins | sample 6weekpyrite_MG_FD_204943 | JGI IMG/M metagenome (GOLD analysis project Ga0316207, IMG submission 204943) | Microbial mat bacterial communities from mineral coupon in-situ incubated in ocean water Damariscotta River, Maine, United States -... | ecosystem: Environmental > Aquatic > Marine >...
GCAAAAGTGCTTGCTAATCTAATGACACTATTTTCATCGTTATTAAAGTCATTTCCGTATAGCGAACATATGACATTTGCCGAAGGCGATGGATTTGACTGGCTTGAACACGCCGAGCAAATGGGCTTTGTCGATCGACAAAAGCACGACATGGGCGACATCATCTGCCTGCAAGACCGAAACGCAATCGCGCTAACCTATAACCGCAATAATATATTGCACTTCTTCGCAGTCCCCTCTCTTATCGCGAGCCTGTTGCAAAACAACGACAATATGGAAAAAAGTAAAATACATACCATTTTCCGGGCCATTTATCCCTATATTAAATCGGAGCTGTTTTTGCACTGGAATCGCGACGAAATTGACCGTATTTTTGAAGGCTGGCTGAATGTTTTGGTCGACAACAAATTACTGTCAAGAGAAGGTGATCTTATTGTCCGTCCCGCCGTCGGCAGCGCACAGTTTGTACAGCTATCGGTCATGGCGCGTTTCATCATGCAGACGCTCGAACGCTATTACATTGTCATTGCGGTATTGATTCAGAAAGGCCCGGGCGAACTAAACGCAAATCAACTTGAAGAACAAAGTACCCAAATGGCCGAGCGCATGTCCATTTTATTTGGACTCAATGCCCCGGAATTTTTCGACAAATCCCTGTTCCGGCGCTTTATCGGAACACTGCAGGATAAACACTTTGTCAGTAAAGATGAAAACGACAAACTGATCTTTGGTAAGGAGGTTGAACAAATTGCCGATGATGCCAGACTGGTGCTGAACTCAGAACTTCGTCAGGCTATTATTCAGGTCACAATGCTTAACTGACTGACGCAATTTCGCTGGCATCACAGTGCCAGCAACCATTGGGTAAAATAAGCCATCATAATGCCGAGATAATTACCCAGAATATAACCTAAAATGGCAGCAGCAAAGCCCGGCAGAATAATTTCCCGATTTTTCAAAGCGCCAGCGACAACGGGAATAAATGGCACCGACATAATGGCTGCCGATGAAGTAATCAGAAAGGTGTCGGTATCGATGCCTAACAGCCGGCACAACATTGCGTGAACACACAGCGAGCCCACCAAAATCAAACCAATGTATAAAAACAAATCAACATTAAGGTTGGTCACAATCGATGTATCGGTCATGGTTCCCATCGCAAAACAAAAAATAAGAATTAGATACATCCCCAACTGAAAACTATTTGCCAGCGACCTCACATAAGGAATAAAAGAAAAAACCAGGCCCAGGCTGGTAATCGCAATAATTGTCGCGGCGGAACGCATACTTTCAGGGAAATAACTTGCGACCATTATACCGATTCCGACAGCGAGAACGGATGTCATCAACACCTGAGCGGTCTGACTTAACTTAGCCACTTGCACCAGTTTTTTATATGCATCGGCACTTTCGTCGGCCAGCTGCTCAAAATCCTCTGTCGCCGGGTCCGGTGTGATTGACCGGCGCTGATAAGCAGGCAGAAAAAGGCTAAACACAGGCTTCGCTATCGTCATCACAAAAACCAGATAAATAGCGGAAAGCAATATATCGTAGCTAGTCATCATCACAAAAACGGCTTGATCCCCCTCAATTGCGGTCTTGATTGCCGCCATGTTTGGGCCACCCCCCGTGTAGGCGCCGACAGACATTCCTGCTATTTGCCACATAGGCTCAAGACGACCTTGAAAAAACCACGCTAACAGCGCACTCATCACCATCACCGTGAGCAATGCAAGCCCCATCGATTTCATGGTGCTGCCTGCGAGCGAGAATGCACTGCGTACATCGATCGAAAAAACCAGCATCGGAAGTGCGAGCGCAATCGCCACTTCAGAAATCTGAGTTTGCAAGGGAATCAGTTCGACGTTGGTGAACAAGGCCTGCAGATCAAGCCCAGCTGACAAGCCGATTCCTGAACCAAACGCCACCACAACAAGCCCTAATTTATCAAGCCACTTTATTTTCTGACAGAGGTAAATCAGCAGTGCGGGCATCACTATAAAAGCCGTAATCAGTACCAGATTCACGCGCAGATCCTATTGTATTTTCGAAAAGTTTAAGTCTGGATAGCTGAAAACAGACCACCAATCGATAATTTGACCATTTTCATAGATAGCGATTTTGCCAAACTGAAGAAAAACAGCCTCACTTTGCGTTGGCCTAAAGAACATAAAATCTTCTTCTTGAAGCTGACTACCCGCTGGCAATGAATACAGTTCCTGGTTGGTGGAATGGCCATACACATCCACTTTTTTAACGCCTTCAGGAAAGCAGGGTGAAGCCAACCAGCCCCCTCCGTAAATAAAGCATGCCTGCCTGGGCATCAAACCAACACCTCGCATCGCAAATGATACTTTTTTGGCCATCGGTAATTCGGGTTGAGAAATACATTTCAAAACAGGCGTCGCAATAAACGTCGCTGGCTGGTGATGCGCCAGCGTGTCAACATCAAAATCTGATGGTTTAACCAAGGCCGACGCAGTCGCTATTTCATTGCATGATTCGTTATCACCATACAAAGGATAAGTACTGCTACCGCCGGTATTAAGACAGAGGTCTGAGACATCCCCCACCTCCTGTTCAATCAGGCCGACAAATTTTTGATACTGCATCTTGGCCAGAAATGCCGCTTTCTTTGGCCCCCCTAAAACAGCAGGTATTTTGGTAATGTGCGCCTCGTAACCCATGATCCCAGACAACTTAAGACAGCTGGAGGCTTTTATCGTGCGTAAACTTTGGCAAAATGTCTTTTCACAGCTGTAACCACCGCGATGTAAACCAATATCCACTTCCAGATTGATATTTAAGGTCAGCCCTAACGAGAGTGCGACGGATTCGTATGCCGCCAAACGTGACTCGGAATCAACCAGCCACTGCAACTGCTTATCTGGATTAAATGTCAGGCGCGAGGCATTTGCACGATGCCAATGATAAAAGCACTTCAAGCCGTTAATTGTCATCGGCTTGCCCAGCAAAATATCGGCCTCCGGCAGTGATTCAATAACATGCATCAAAAAAGGCAGATGGAAGCACATTAAACGCCGAGTGTTCGTCTCTGCCATTAGATACTGCAGCAAAGAGATGCAGGGCAAAGACTTGGCAACAATCCGATAGTCAAAGCCTTTATCTAACACTTTTTTCAAACAGGCCAGATTATGATCGAAACGCGCCTTATCTATCACCAGAACCGGGTACGCAACGCCTTCCCTGTTTAGCGCTTCGCTTAATTGATCGAAGTAACGCTGGCTCATTTCCACCATACTCTATTTTCCTGATTCTAAAACGGATACATGAAAAAACGAAGCCAGGAAAACACCCACTTCTCTAACTCCGTAATCATACTTCCGAAATCCCTAAAGACATTTAACGCCTAGTTGTTAAATGAATTTGACCTAGGTACCATAAATTATACGCATTACCAATGCGTATAATTTATGAGCGTGAGATTATATTATGCAACACACCTTTGATGAAAGCGCACCTAAGAAAGCGACAAACCTCAGTTTAAATAGCGACTTATTAAATAAAGCCCGCAGCCTGAAAATAAACCTTTCTTCTACTCTTGAGCAAGCATTAATTGTACAAGTGAAGAAAGCTCAAAGAGAAGCCTGGGCTAACGAAAATAGCGAAGCGATTAACGCTTTGAATGAGCTTAGCGAAAAACATGGCCTATTTTCAGATTCTTTTAGGGAGTTCTAATGAGCCAATTTGCGCTATATACAAATAAGGATAAAAACACAAATAAGGCATACCCATATTTTGTTGATGTACAAAATAACCTTATGAGTGAGCTAAATTCACGATTGGTGATACCACTAACACCTACTACAAAAGTAAAAGATAAAGTTGCTAAAAAATTGTGCCCTGTCATTCATGTGGATGATTCTGATTTCATTTTGGTAACAAATCAAATGACCACAGTACCAAAATCAATACTGAAGTCTGAAGTTGCTTCGCTAGAAAGCTATAGATATCAAATCATTGATGCTATAGACATGCTTATTACAGGCATTTAGCGCCGCCAGAAACGGCGAGGAGCGGCAGTGACGAGTCCTGCCCACGTTTTTTTGTGGACGATGTTTGCTGGCATGGTTAGTTATTATTAGGCACATTAGTCAGAACTTTTTTAGTTTTAGCTAAGTAAATAACCCATAGCCCGAGAACAACATCTATGCTTGCGCAAAACGAGGGCCACCATACTGGCACTCCAGAGTTGCTTATAATGTATCCATGTACCAAATCAAATACACCATGCATGAAAAGACCAATGCCCAATAGTAATGGGCTGCGAAATGCCCCAGCTATTGCGATAGCCGAAAATATAGTGGCTACAAATATTTCTGCAACGATCGCTTCATTTACAATACACGCAAAGAGTACGTAATAAGTGGAGATGACAATTAGCACAACAGCATAATAACTTCGATCACGATCAAAACCGGTGACTCTTGCTAAAAATGCGATGGCTACAGCTAAAATAGCGCCAATGGTAATTGGTAACATATAGAGCTTCTCTGTGGTGCTTAATTATCTGGCACAAAACAAATAACGTTTAATATGTGACATAATGTCAGCTTTTGCAACTATTACACGGCTCCATACTGAAACACCAGACAGATTCTGCCGGAGAATAGCGAATGAGGCGTCTGATGAAACATTTGAAATCAATGATATGGGCATTTGGCTTGTCTCTCTGCGTGGGTTGTGCAGACAGCATTGAGAGCCCTGCTCCCGTGGCACACGTCCCCGAATCCCCCTGGATATTGGACGGCATGGCGGAATCGACAGCTGCAGCGTTATATGCCTCGTGCGCCTCATGCCATATGGCTGATGGCAGCGGGCGTCGTGACGGAGAGGTTCCACGACTGGCGGGTCAAAGCGAAAAAATACTGATTGATAAATTACAAAAACTGCGTGACGGTAAGGTCTCCTTGCCGGTCATGACACCTTTTGCCCGCGCACTGACGGACACCGAATTAACGCAGGTGGCGCGCTATATCTCGAGACTCCCTCTTTCAACTCCGTCTGTTTCGACGCCGTCAAACCAAAAGTACGACGTTTTGCCAAATCAAAACTACCTTGCTTATTGTGCCGCTTGCCATGGTCATGAAGGCCAAGGTAACGATGCCCTACTCGCCCCAAAATTGTGCGGTCAACATGCAAACTATCTTGATCGGCGTATGCTGGAAATAGAACATCAGCATCGTGGTGACGCTGACACGGGCATGATTTCTGTTTTGACGATGGTGAATCAGGCAACACGCGATGCAATCTCGCAATGGCTGGCTGCCGGACACTGTGCCCGACAGGGTGCCAATACGGAGAATAAGCATGCGTCATAATCGCCGCGATTTTTTACGTTTCGGCCTGAGTGCATTGGCATCCGGGATGCTGCCCAGCGGTTTGCTGTGGGCCTCGTCAGAAGCACAGCGCGTGCAAGTGCTTGTGATTGGTGGAGGCCTGGCAGGCCTGTCAACAGCGCGCGAGCTGGAGCATCTTGGAGTAGACTCCGTTGTCGTACTTGAAGCGCGTCACCGAGTCGGTGGACGAACCGTCAACCTGCCCTTGCCAGGCGGGCACGTGGTCGAAGGCGGTGGAGAATGGATTGGCCCAGGTCAAGACCGTATTGCTGCGCTCGCGGCCGATGTCGGAGTCGATACCTTTGATGCCTATTATGATGGTGCCGGGATTTACGAGATTCAAGGCTTGGTGTCCAAAGGCTTGTTACCCGAAATCACCCTCAAACAAGGCTATGACTTTACCCGCCTGGCATGGCGTTTACAGTCGATGGCCGATGACCTGCCCCTGGGCAGCCCGTGGCAAGCACCAAATGCTCACTCTCTGGATAACATCACGCTGGCAAACTGGTTGCGCAGAGAAGGCGCATCTGACTGGGTGATCGATGCTTTTCGCATTATTACCCGTGCCATCATGTCAGGTTACCCTGAGCGAATTTCGTTACTCTGGTTTTTACATTACATTCAATCGGGTGGCGGCTTGTTGGGCATTGCATTAAATGACTCTGGCCTTCAGGATTTGCGCTTTGTGGGAGGTTCGCAAAAAATATCCATCAAGGCGGCACAAGCGCTAGGGGCGCAAGTACGACTGGGTGAACCCGTTGTGTCTATTCGTGATACCAGCGCCGGGCCGATGGCAGTTCATTCCAGCAAGGGCGTCTATCTGGCTGATCGGGTCGTCGTTGCGATGGCACCCGCTGACACGCTTCGCATCGATTTTAAATCGGGATTAACGGCACAACGCAACGAGCTGGTTAACAAATGGGCCGGACTCACGCGTTTGCCCTTGATCAAACATTCCACAATATATCCAAAACCCTTCTGGCGTGAGGCAGGCCTGAATGGCAATGCAGTGACGGATCGCGGGCCGCTGCAACTGGTTTTTGATAATTCCCCACCCGATGCTTCAATGGGCGTACTCACCTCTTTCTTATCGGCGGCCGAAGTCCCCGCGATGGCAAGTAAAGCTGACCGTGCCCGCCTGATCCCACAGGAACTGAGTCGTTACTTTGGTCCCAAAGCACTTGATACAACAGGCTATGTCGAAAAAGACTGGTCCACCGACCCATGGAGTACCGGCTGTATTAGCCCGTTGACCAAAGGCGTGCTCACCTCGGCGGGCCCCGCATTACGCACCCCCATTGGCAGAATTCACTGGGCCGGTACCGAAAGTGCGGAAATCAGCTGTGGTTATATGGACGGCGCGGTACGTTCTGGCGAACGAGCCGCGAAAGAAGTACATCACCACTTAAGAGCTCAAGCTTCGTGATACCGCTAGCGTACCTTAAGGCTGTCCAGACCCTTGAGTGCATAGATATCATAGCGACTGCTCTTTCCACTTAGCTGATACGTCGGAGCAGGCCCTTCAATCATCACGCCTTTTCGGGGTCTTTTTACAACAATGCGGTATCGTGCTTTATCAAGAGCCGCCGCCAACAGTGCAGCATCATCCCCATCGGTTCCGACCAGTTCCTTGAATACCCGCATTTCTTTTTTAACCAGCGACGATTTGTCTCGCTGCGGATACATTGGATCAAGATAAATCACATCTGCGACGTTACCCGTTTGAGCATTCAACCACCCGACAGCATCGGCAGTCTCTAGCGTCATTCGCGCAACAATGTCATCTATCTCGGACAATTTCGCCGTTTGTAAAGCGCACGACAGCAATTCAGAAATAACCGGCGAGCGCTCCAGCAACTGAACCTTGCAACCCAGGCTCGCGAGTACAAAAGCATCCCTCCCCAGCCCGGCCGTCGCATCCAGTACGCTGGGAACGATGCCGTTTTTTAAGCCTGCAGCTCTGGCAATCAGTTGCCCCCTGCCGCCGCCAAACTTACGACGATGCTCCGCTTTCCCACCCAAAAAACAGGCCGATACCGGGCCAGGGGCGCCTTTTTGACTTTGCACAATCGAAACGAACCTGGCCTGGTAAAACAATATGTATGGAGGTGACGAGGCCCGGGCAGCCTGCTGTGAGCAGGAAGCAATTGTTTGCACCTCTTGTTCAAGGGAAAACGTCAGACCATGAGACTCGGCAAACTGTCGCGCCCTTTCAAGATCGCTATCAGGAGTCGCGACGACGGCAATTTTTTGGGATAAATCAGAACTCACAACACGACTTCATGAACGAACCGGCGTGAACGCTAAGCAAACAGATCAACCCCAACCAACTCTCCCTGCTCAAATTGTTGTGCGGCCACGACAGTTTGCTGGTAACTGTCCAAGGCTTGCCGAGTACGAAGCGGGGCAGACTCAAGGTCATTTACTTTTTGAACGCGCCCCGCCTGAAGCTCACTGCCACGCCGGGCAATTGCTTCACTGTCGATATCACTGGAGCGGTTCGCAGAAGGGCGGTCATTGGTATCCAGACGTCGGTCCTGCTCCGGTTTTATCTGGCGATTTTCCTGAAACAACCTGGCATTATTTGCCGTGACAATTGAATTCGAAATATCCATGACATGAAAACCATTAAACCCGTAAACAGAACCATTATTCTACGCCTGTTTTAGACAGAAGCGAAGACTAAGGTAAACAGTACCAAGCCCAAACACAATCGATAGACCACGAAAGGCGTAAAACCGATCTTGTCCAGAAAAATAAGAAACCAGTGAATACAGGCATAAGCACTGATAAACGCAACGCTGGCCCCAATTATCACCATCCACCAGTCATTCTCAGAACCGGTTTCCAGTAACTCTTTCGTTTTTAACAGTCCGGCGGCTGCAATCAATGGAATCGATAACAAAAAGGAATAGCGGGCCGATGCATTGCGGGTATAACCCATCAGCAGTGCAGCTGTCATCGTTATCCCCGATCGTGAGGTGCCCGGAATCAGCGCGAGAGCTTGACAGAAACCAATCACGAGTGCGGCGCCAAGGCTCATTTTTTCCAGACTTAGCGTACGATGGCCACGTTTATCCGCCAGCAATAGCGCCAAGGCGAACACGATCGTGGTGGTCGCGATTACGGTGGTTGATCGAAGGTGCTGCTCAATAGCGTCGTTAAACAAAATACCCGCCAAGCCTGCCGGAATCGTTGCCAGTATGATTAGCCAGGCCAAACGGCTGTCGGCTGTCTGCGCCTTGCCAGCGACACTGAGCAACCAGGCCTTGCTGAGCACAAGCACTTCAGATCGAAAGTACAACACGATCGCCAAAAGCGTACCGACGTGCACGGCAACATCAAAGGCCAGACCCTGATCACTCCAGCCCAGTATCTGCGAAGGCAGAATCAAATGTGCGGAGCTGGAAATAGGCAAAAATTCGGTCAGGCCTTGAAGCAAAGCAAGCACAACGGCTTCAATCCATGTCATTTATGAGATTCCTGTGCTTGGGTTATTCGCGTCCGGGGAGTTTTTTCCAGGTAACTGTGTCTCGTAGGTAGGTCGGCGTTACCTCTGCAGGGTCATGTCTGACACCCTGTTGGTAATCTTGCACGGCAAGCTCACAAACGGCATCGGCATGTGGCCGAGCTGAAATATCGAAAAAAGAAATCGATGCCTGGAGCAAGTCTGGCATGCGTGACGCGTAGGCAAATCCACACCCCAGACCAACAAATCGCTTCGATACATGTGACTCTGGAAGGAACAGGCTTTCAGGCGCAGCAACATGCTCGCCGGTCAGGCAATTAACATAAATATCTGACGTCGGCCCGCCGTTCAGTTCAAAAGCAGCCCAGTAAACCTCATCCATTCGTGCATCTAGCGCCACCAGCACATTTTGCTCACCGTGCTGATGATAACTTTGCAAAGCCATTGCCCTTAAACTGGAAACAGGAATGACCGGGCAACCAATACCATAAGCCAGACCCTGTGCGACACCGGTGGCAATGCGTAAACCGGTAAATGAACCGGGGCCACAGCCAAAGGCAATGGCGTCGATCTCATTCAACGATAAAGACTGCGCTTCAAGCACCGACCGCACCATCGGCAACAATATTTGAGCATGCTGACGCGGAGCAGACTCCCCTTCAGAGCTTAGTCTGCCTTGATGGCAAAGCGTCACAGAGCAAAAATCAGAAGAGGTATCCAGCGCCAGTATTTTAGGCTTCCAATCCTCAGGCATCAGTTCTCAGGCGTCCAATCCTTTAACGATCTGATCCTTAATCTGTGACATTTCACCGACACCATTCACTTTGACATATTTCGGCGAATTGTCTTCACCCTTCTCAGACCATGAAGAATAATATTCAATCAGAGGAGACGTCTGTGAATGATAGACGTCCAAACGTTTGCGAATGGTCTCTTCCTTGTCGTCTTCTCGCTGAACCAGCGGATCACCTGTTTCATCGTCCTTACCGGCGACGGCAGGCGGGCTGAATCGTGTATGATAAATTCGACCGCTCGCCTCATGCACCCGACGACCACTCAAGCGGCTGACAATTTCTTCATCATCGACATTAATTTCAACGACCGCTTCGATCTGGATATTTTGCTTTTTCAATGCTTCGGCTTGAGGAATCGTTCTGGGGAAACCGTCAAACAGAAAACCATTCTGGCAATCCTGATTCTGAATACGCTCCTGAATCAGTTCGATAATCGTCTCGTCAGAAACCAGACCACCTGAAGCCATCACCTCTTTAACTTTTAGACCCAGAGGTGAGCCCGCTTTTACAGCCGCTCTGAGCATATCGCCCGTCGATATTTGCGGAATCTCGTATTTATCGCAAATAAACTGCGCCTGTGTGCCTTTCCCAGCGCCGGGGGCGCCTAGTAGTATCATTCTCATCATTGACTTGCTCGCAAATAAAACGCGCCATTATACGAGCTAGATCGAAACAGGGAAAGACTTAGTGGTCTTTCAATGCGATATTGACGATGCGCTAGACCACCATTTGTCCCACCATCGCATCCAGGCTTTGGCATTGGTCAATCGTTAATTCAACTAATTCAAGCGCTTGTTGTTCATCGATGCCCAGTTTTTCGAGCACGGGAACCGGGTCATATTCGACCACTTCATCACCGATATCATGCTGTGAAAGATAGTGATTCACTAACTGGATCAAATGAACATAATATTCGTCCGGCCCTTCATAACGTAAATTCTGATGCATTGCGGCGACTTTGATACTGGAAGCGGGCAAGCCCCAGAGTTTTAGTAATATACCGCCAATGGAGCCATGTCCCAGAGAAATAAACTCCTGGGCGCCGCCAATGCCGAACACCTGCTGTTCGATTTCCCGCATACTCGCTTCGGGTTCTGACTCTCTCAGTTTATTCAGCATTTTGAATTCAGGCGGAAATAAATGACCGATCAGCAAGATACCAAAATTATGAAGCAAACCGGCAAGATAAGCGTCTTTGTCATTCAGCTGCAAGTCCGGGTTTGCCAGTAAGGCCAGGGCCTGACTCAGCACACCCGCATACAGCGCGTGCTTCCAGAATTTTTTGAGTCCCAGCGGCCCGTCTTGTGAAATGGCAAAGGCCTTAGATGCCGCAATACTCATTGCCAACTGGGAAACCCGGTCGAAACCGAGAACGATATTGACCGCATCTTTAACAGACGTTAACTCGCCACGGTAACTAAACAACGCCGAACGGGCATAGCGCATAACCTGGGCAGACAGACTGGGGTCTCTTTCAATTTGACTCGCAAGCTGAATCACATCTGCTTCTGGATCTGCGGTAAGGTGCATGATTCGCACCGCAGTTTCAGGCATCGGAGGCAGCCGATACAAACGCTCCAACTTACGCGCGACCGAATCCAGCGACATCGAACCGCTGCATGAATTAAGGCCTACACCCAAACTTTTGGCAGGTGTACGAGGCCATTTTGCAACACGCGCTTTAATCGCGCCCATCATCGCCTCACGAAATGCTTGGCCGGGTATTTTCAGCAGGGTACTCGCACAGCCGCTGGCGGCAAAAAAATGATCGTTATCCAGCATATCAGCATCGACGATCACCGGAAGTCCATATGCCATCCCGAAAGGCGGCAACATTCCAGGCTCACAGTCTGCAAACAGCTTGTCTGCCTGTAAGTCAGACAATGCCTGAAAAGAGCGGTTAAGCGTGGTATTAATCAGTTCCAGGTCCAGCTCAGCGAGAAAAGGAATAACCGTAACGATCGCCCCTCTCTTATCGACGAGCGAAATGGCTTTTACCGATAACTCCGGCACCGCATTTGCCAGCTCGATCGCGTGCTGAAGGTGATCGCTTCGCGGGTGATGCACAAGCTGGTGCGTCACACCTTTTTTATTAATAAACTGACTGAGCTTGGAAGCAACGGGCACTGTTATTTACCGAAAGACTTAGAAGAGTATGTCAGTATAGACCTTTATTCAGACAAAATTCAGACAAAAATCGCGTCAGTTTCATCCGCTACCCGGTGTTTCGTATCCCAGCGGCAATACCTGCCATAGTCACCTTGAGCGCGGCTTCGACCAACGGCAGAGTCTCATCACCGTCATCATTTTCAAATGCCTGCCGCTCGCGTCGCAATAACTCGGCCTGTAGATAATGCAGAGGGTCTGTGTAGGGGTTTCGCACCGTCAGCGAGCTTTTAAATGCAGGATTCTCATGCAAGATGGTGGGCTGTTTCTTGACCCGGTTAACCAGATCAATCACATTCACAAAGCGATGTCTTAACGTTTGACCCAAGGGCTTTAATGCGTCTGGCGCGAGCAGCTGGTCATAGTATCGTGCAATTCGGGCATCACCTTTGGCGACAACCATTTCCAGCATATCGATATGCGTTTTGAAGAAGGGCCAGTGCGCAATCATGTCATCTAGAACAGCCGCATTATTCGAGGCTAAGGTCTGTGAAAGTGCCTCATCACTGCCCAGCCAGGCGGGTAACATCAACCGCATTTGGGTCCAGGCAAATATCCAGGGAATGGCTCTTAGACTCTCGACGCCTCCGCTGGCTTTGCGCCTTGCAGGACGACTGCCCAAGGCCAACTTGCCAAGTTCCTGTTCCGGAGTTGCGGCGCGAAAATAGGCGACGAAATCGGGATTCTCCCGTACCACCGAGCGATACGAGGCCAAAGAACTTGCCGTCATTGTATCCATCATCTCGCGCCATTGATCTTTTGGCTGCGGCGGCGGCAGCAGGCTTGCCTCAATCACGGCATTCAAATACAGTTTCAAGCTTTGTTTCGCCACGCGCGGCAAACCGAACTTAAAACGAATCATTTCTCCCTGCTCCGTTATCCGGAATGAACCGTCAACCGAGCCAGGAGGCTGCGACATAATTGCGCGATTTGCCGGACCACCTCCCCGCCCAACCGTGCCACCTCGGCCATGAAACAAGGTCAGTTTCACCCGGTGTTTGGCCGCCACATTAACCAGTCGTTCCTGGGCTTGATACTGCGCCCACGCAGCGGCCATCTGTCCAGCATCTTTCGCTGAATCCGAATAGCCGATCATCACTTCCTGTCGCCCCTGACAATAATCCCGATACCAGGGGATCGACAACAAGGCATCAATCGCCTCGCTGGCACAGGACAAATCACTCAGGGTTTCGAACAGAGGCACCACACGTAACGGATGATGAATACCCGCTTCTTTCAGCAGCAGAATAACGGTCAAGACATCCGACGGCGTGCTGGCCATGGAAATAACGTATGCTCCCAATGCGGAAGCGGGTTGCTCGGCAACAATACGGCACGTGGCCAACACCTCTTTCGCCTCATGGCTACACGGCCAGGTTTCAGGAATCAGTGGCCGCTTACTGTTCAGTTCCGTGAGCAAGAAAGATTGACGTGTTTGTTCATCCCAACTGGCAAAATCACCCAACTCCAGGTATTGAGTCAATTCCGACATCAGCTCAAGATGTCGTTCAGAATCTTGACGAATATCGAGTTTCACCAGCTCCAGACCAAAACAACTGGCCCGTCTCAAGGTATCTAACAACAGACCATTCGCCACTGCGTGCAAGCCTTTCTCTGTCAACGAGCGATAGCACAGCATCAGCGGCGCGAGCAGTTCTTGATTATCAAGCATCACATCACAGGCATCGGCATCTTCGCCTCTGGCGCGAACGGCGGCCCAATCACGCGTTGCCAGCAGACGTTTACGGAGCTGAATCAACACCAGCCGATAAGGTTCATCCCGGTGACGATCATCATGACCCGCTTCACGCTGAAGACGATCCGCTTCAGCCCTTAACTCCTCAGAACAGTCCCACATTGACAGTTCATTCAATAAGGCTCGCACATCACGCAAATATAAGTCCGCCGCCATCCACCGACTTAGGCACAGCACTTCCTGGGTAATACCAGCCGTGACATTGGGGTTTCCGTCGCGGTCACCACCCATCCACGATGCAAATTTGATCGGGCTGGCATTTGGAGGCAATGACAAGTTGTAAGCATCTTTCAATGCAAGGTCAAAATCGCGTAAAAAATCAGGCAGCGCATGCCACAGGCTATTTTCAATGACGGCAAACCCCCAGCGCGCTTCGTCAACAGCTGTCGGACGATCCTGACGAATTTCATCTGAGTGCCACGCTTCGCAAACCAGGCGATTCAAACGCTGACGAATATCGCGTAATTCCGTATTGCTCAGATCGGCACGATCTCGTTGCTCCAGACAGTCAGCAATGGCCTCGTACTTCATGATCAGTGTACGGCGAGTGACTTCCGTTGGATGAGCTGTCAGTACAAACTCCAAGTTCATTTCATCCAACAGAGCCGTCAGGTCTGTCTCGTTTTTCCCGGCGCTCTTCAGTCTTGTAAGCAGCGCTTCAAAACTCTCGACTCCCTCCGCCGCCGCTATTTGTATCGAATCAGGGCCTCCGTCGCCATCACCGACATCTTGGGCCTGCTGATTTCGTCGAACACCATGATATTGCTCTGCGATGTTAGCCAGATTCAAAAACTGGTTAAAAGCACGGGCAACTGAAACCAGCTCCTGGTCACCCAAATCAGTTAACAATTTGACCAATTCCGGGCTGGCGTCCCCGCGTTGCGCCTCGCGATCCGCTTTTGCCGCCAACCTGATTGCTTCAATTTTATCGAGAAAGTCTTTTCCGAGATGTTGCTGAATGTTCTCGCCCAGCAATTCGCCCAATAACCTGACGTTCTCTCGTAAAGCCGAATGCAGTTCAGACATGCGTATTCCTTTTTCTAAAATAGTGGCCTGCTTATCCTAAGCAAGATAACAAATGCGTACAAATCAAAGCCTGCGAATTTTAAAAAGCAGACGAAACCCGGTAAGACTACAAATCCAACCCTGCTTCACGATCACGAAAACCGATCAGATACAGAACCGCATCGAGCCCCAAATTAGAAATGGCATGACGCGCTGACTCTTTTACCAAGGGTTTGGCCCTAAAAGCGACACCAAGACCGGCTCGACTTAGCATGGGTAAATCATTGGCACCATCACCAATGGCGATCACTTGCTGACGGCCAATATTTTCTTTGGCGGCCAATTCATCAAGTAGTTCTGCTTTGCGCTGACCATCAATCACTCGACCAACAACTTGACCGGTCACCTTGCCATTCTTAATTTCAAGTTCATTGGCAAAGATATAGTCGATACCGAGCTTTTTCTGTAGTCCTGTCGCAAAATAAGTGAAGCCGCCTGACAGTATTGCGGTTTTGTAGCCCAGGCTTTTCAGGGTCGAGATAAGCCGCTCTGCACCTTCGGTCATTTTGAGGCGCGCAGCAACTTTAGCAAGCACATCTTCACTCAAACCTTCCAGTAACCCGATCCGACGTGCAAAACTTTCGGTAAAGTCGATCTCACCGCGCATTGCCCGCTCGGTTATCTCAGACACTTTCTCACCTACGCCAGCTTCTTTGGCCAGCTCATCAATCACTTCGGCTTCGATCAGAGTGGAATCCATATCAAAGACAACCAGGCGGCGGTTACGCCGATAAAGCGAATCCTCCTGAAACGCGATATCGACATTGAGTTCGCTGGCAATGCACAGGAAATTTGCTTTCAAGGCATCCACATCGGGCGCCGTTCCACGAACGACAAATTCAACGCAGGCTTGACTGGACGCGATATCCATCTCTAGCGAGGGTCGCCCAGACAAACGGGTAATGGTGTCGATATTCAGGCCGTGCTGGGCCGTGACCTCCGACACGCGGGCAATCTGTTCTGCGGAAATGGAACGTGACAACAGCGAGACGATATAGCGCGCCTTGCCCTTACCTTCGACCCATAAGCCATACTCTTCTGGACTCACTGGCTGAAAGGTCACTAACAGATTCAGCTCATGCATCCGAAACAGAAGCTCTTTCATAACATTTGATGAATCATCCTCATCTGGCACTTCGATCAGAATTCCCCAAGTAAGATGATCATGAATCACTGCCTGCCCGATATCGAGAATACGCACCTTGTATTGCGCCATAATAGCGGTTATTTCGGATGTCAGGCCGGGCTTATCTCGACCGGATACATTAATTAGAATGACTTCACTCAATCGGATCACCTTCAGTAGAATTAGACGTTTTGGCTGCCCTTTCCTTTACCAGCACTTCCATTCGATCAACTCGCTGCAAACCGCGTGGCAACTTATGCCCTCTTCGTCCGCGTTCACCCACGTAATGCGTCAAATCTGAAAAGCGCAACTTAAGATGTCGTTTGCCGGAATGAATCACCAAATAATCCTGCTCGGTAAACAAAGCAACTGTCACCATCCACTCATCCCGGCTCTGTACTCTTGCGGACGGAATACTGATAATCTTGTTACCCTTGCCTTTTGCCAACTCGGGTAGATCCTTCACCGGAAACACCAGCATTCGGCCTTCATTACTGACCGCCGCCAAATACTGCTTTTCAATATTGCCAACCGGAACCGGCATCATCACTTCGGCACCTTTCGGCAAGGAGATTGCAGCCTTGCCCGCCTTGTTCTTGCTCTGTAAATCACCCAGTTTGCCAACAAAGCCGTAACCGGCATCACTCATCATCAACAGACGCGTGCCGGGCTCACCCAGCATCAATGCCTTGAAGGTGGCGCCTGATGGCGGGCTGATTTTACCGGTGAGCGGTTCGCCCTGCCCGCGGGCCGAAGGCAAACCATGCGCAGGAAGCGTGTAAGCGCGCCCTGTGGAATCAATAAAGACAGCATTCTGGTGACTCTTGCCCTTCGCAGACAACGCGTAGCTGTCACCCGACTTATAGTTCAAGCCGCCGGGGTCGATATCATGGCCTTTTGCCGCCCTCACCCAGCCTTTCTCTGATAAGACGACTGTCACCGGCTCGGAAGACATCAAATCTGACTCCGAAAAGGCTTTGGCCTCACTTCTTGAAACAATCGGAGATCGACGTTCATCGCCGTAGGCCTTCGCGTCAGCCATCAACTCTTCTTTGATCAGCTTCTTCATTAACGCGCGCGAACCCAATATCTTGCTAAGTTGCTTGCGTTCTTTTTCCAGATCCGATTGCTCAGCACGAATTTTAACTTCTTCAAGCCGGGCCAGCTGGCGTAATTTGGTATCCAGCACATAGTCTGCCTGCACATCACTCAGATCAAAGCGAGCCATCAGTACTGCTTTTGGTTCATCTTCGGTACGAATGATGTGAATTACTTCATCGATATTGAGAAAGGCAATCAACAAACCATCTAACAGGTGTAGTCTTTTCTCGACCTTGTCCAGGCGAAACTGCAATCTGCGCGTCACGGTGTCCGTTCGGTAGACCAGCCATTCCGTTAAAATGGTTCGCAAATCTTTAACCGCAGGTCGGCCATCAATACCGATCATATTAAGATTAACCCGATAGGATTTTTCCAGATCAGTGGTCGAATACAAATGTCCCATCAGTGCTTCAATGTCGATACGGTTGGAACGCGGTACAATCACCAGGCGCGTCGGATTTTCATGATCTGACTCATCACGTAAATCAGCAACCATTGGTAATTTCTTAGACTGCATTTGCGCGGCAATCTGCTCCAGTACTTTTGCACCAGAGGTTTGATGTGGTAACTCAGTGACCACGATATCACCGTTATCTTTGTGGTAGACCGCTCGCATTCGCACCGAGCCTCGCCCGGTTTGATAAATAGACAGCAAATCCGCTTTTGGCGTGACGATTTCGGCGCCAGTCGGATAATCCGGGCCCAGAATATGCTCTGTCAGCTGCTCTGTCGTGGCCTTGGCATCGTCGAGCAAGTGAATGCAGGCACTGGCTACCTCTTTTAGATTATGTGGCGGCACATCCGTCGCCATACCGACCGCAATCCCCGTGGTGCCATTTAATAGCAGGTTAGGCAAGCGCGCCGGCAGCGTTTTGGGTTCGTCCAGCGTGCCATCAAAATTAGGCGTCCAGTCCACTGTGCCCTGCCCCAGTTCTTTGAGCAAAACCTCAGCATAGGGCGCGAGGCGCGACTCGGTATATCGCATCGCCGCAAATGATTTGGGGTCATCGGGCGAACCCCAGTTACCTTGCCCATCAATCAGAGGGTACCGATAGCTGAAAGGCTGGGCCATCAAGACCATCGCCTCATAGCAGGCGCTGTCGCCATGTGGATGGAATTTACCCAACACGTCTCCAACGGTACGCGCAGACTTCTTATACTTTGCCGTCGCCTTGAGACCCAGCTCCGACATCGCATAGACAATTCGGCGCTGAACCGGTTTAAGACCATCGCCCACATGCGGTAAAGCGCGATCCAGAATGACATACATGGAATAATCCAGATACGCCTTTTCAGTGTAATCACGAAGCGATACCTGTTCGATACCGTCTTCAAAGGTCATTATTTCTCTGCTCATGGTGTTATGTTGTTATCCCCTGGCCACACACGTTTGGTGCCTTATTTTACTGAGCGAGAACAGAGAACCTCAAATAAAAAGCCGCCCCGGTACTCGCGTCAGGAAGTCTCCCACAATCACACCAAAAATTCGAGCCAAAGTGGCTTTGCCGTGATAATATACCGCCAAATTTGGACGTTCCACATTCAATAACCAGGCACTTCAATGAGTTCTACCGCGACTGCAGAGCCTCACGACGAACAACAGGAAAGTTTTTCATTCGAGGACGCAAAGAATCAGACGACTAATAGCGAACCCAAGCCGATGAACACACAAAGCCATGATGGGCGTCCTTGTCTGCAACTGAAAGGCTCACTAGTGCCGATGACGGTACTGGAGCTCAATCATTATGACGCTGCACAGCTCAACAGCGACTTGCATGCCAAGACATCCCAAGCACCCGATTTTTTTGAAAATCTGCCCGTCGTGATCAGTTTGGAAAAACTTGATGGGCATGAACAAATCCCCTTTCAGCAGCTAATCGACACGTGCCTGCGGTACTCAATCAAGGTCGTCGCCGTCAGAGGTGGGGAAGAGCATCAACAAACTTCGGCCAAGCAGGCAGGCCTGGGTGTTTTGGCCAAGCAAAAGGAGCGCTCTGCCGAGCCAGAGCCACCAACAATAACACCAATTGAAGTCGACCAGGTGGTTCGCACCGAAATAGAAACCGTTGAAGTGGTTAAAACGGTGATTGAAAAAGAAAGACAGGTCAGCAAAGTCGTACAACATCCGATACGCTCGGGGCAACAGGTTTACGCAGCAGATGGAGACTTAATCGTACTCGCATCTGTCAGTGCGGGAGCCGAAATTCTGGCCGATGGCAACATTCACGTTTATGGTGCATTGCGCGGCCGAGCGCTTGCAGGCGTCAAAGGCGACACCTCGGCACGCATTTTCTGCCACAGCCTGGAGGCAGAGTTAGTCTCAGTCGCTGGCCAATATAAGATTAGCGAAGATATAGCAAAATCAGTCAGCAAAAAACCGGCTCAAGTCTATCTGGACACGGACTCACTCTGTTTTAAAGAGATCGAGTTATAAAGATAAAGTCACGTGCCGAACACACCGTGACTCTGGAAATGTAAACTAATGCAGGATGAAGTCATCATTGCAAAGTAATATGGGGCATGAACATTGGCTAAAACGATAGTTATCACATCAGGAAAAGGCGGCGTTGGCAAAACCACCAGCAGCGCGTCTATTGCAACTGGTTTGGCACTTAAAGGGCACAAAACAGTTGTTATCGATTTCGACGTAGGTTTACGCAATCTTGACCTAATCATGAACTGTGAGCGCCGGGTTGTTTACGACTTCGTCAATGTGATTAACGGTGAGGCAACCCTGAGCCAGGCGCTGATAAAAGACAAGCAGGTTGATGGCCTTTATATTCTACCCGCCTCACAAACCCGCGATAAAGATGCGCTGACGAAAGAAGGTGTCGAGAAAATACTCAATGAACTGGCTGAAAAGTTTGAGTTTATTATCTGCGATTCGCCTGCTGGTATTGAGCATGGTGCCTATATGGCCTTGTACTTTGCCGATGAAGCGATCATTGTTACCAACCCCGAAGTTTCTTCGGTGCGCGATTCCGACCGAATTCTCGGCATTCTGCAAAGTAAATCACGAAGGGCCGAGCTGGATCTGAGTCCGGTCAAAGAGCACCTGCTGCTGACGCGTTATCATCCTGAGCGAGTCGATAAAGGCGAAATGCTCAATGTCGAAGACGTGACCGACATTCTCGCAATCAAACTATTAGGCGTTATTCCTGAATCACCCACGGTTTTATCCTCTTCAAACCAGGGGGTCCCGGTGATTCGCGACCCAAACAGCGCTGCTGGCGCGGCTTATCGTGACGCTGTCGACCGACTACTCGGTAACGAAACACCGCATCGTTTTATTCAGGCACAGAAAAAAGGCTTCTTTAAGCGTATGTTTAAGGGGTCGATGGCATGAGGTTTTTGGATTATTTTAAAAGCAGCAAGAAAAACACGGCGTCAATCGCTAAAGAACGGTTGCAGATTATTGTGGCACATGAGCGCGGCCAGCGAGAGCAGCCAGATTACTTGCCTCAAATGCAGCAGGAAATTCTGGATGTTATCCGAAAATACGTACCAATAGATCAGGATCAAGTCCAGGTACAACTGGATAAAAGTGACAGCTGCTCGGTATTGGAATTAAACGTGACCTTACCAGAAAGCTAGCACGCGATAGAGGCCTGTGGAATGAAGCAGTTTATTTTCAGTCTTTTGATATGTACTGCTTTATTCGCCGCTTTCCAGGCAGGTGCCCAGATCAGCGATCAGCTGGATGAACACGCTTCCGCGTGGACACTTAGCAAACAAAGCAATCGCGTTAAGGTCTATACCCGAGCCTACGAAAACTCCAACTTTAACGCATTCAAGGCTGTTGCCACCCTTAATCAACCCATCAGCAGCATACTGGCAGTGCTTTCCGATGCCACGTCCTGCCCTTTGTGGGTTGACGGTTGTCTGCGCTCAGACAACCTGGAAGTCACGAACTTCAATGATCGCTTCGGCTATTCCGAAAGCAAACTTCCCTGGCCCTTTAAAAACCGAGATCTGGCCGTTCGAATCCTCACGACTAATCCTAATGGCAAACATGAAATTCAGATTGCCATGTATACAGATGGCCGGTTGCCCAAAGAAACCGGCAAGACGGTTCACATTACCGACTCGGAATCACTGTACATTCTACGCGCTGTCAACAATACTCAAACAGATCTGATCTGGATGCAACACACTGAACCCTCTGGAAACCTGCCGGCCTGGCTCGTCAATTCGATGATTGTCAATTTGCCTTTAAAGTCAGTCGCCGCATTAGAGAAGACGGCGAGCGCAGAAAAGTACCAAAATGCTAAAATTAAATACGATGACCTGGGCCAGATAATCGGTCTTGGCATTGAAAACATGTAGTCGCTATACTGACCGGAAATCATCATGGAAGACGACTACCCGCAGAATAGGAACAACACTATGACCACTGACGCAAAAACCACTTTTTCTACCGCGAAAGACATCATGACGCCGCATGTCAAGTCGGTTCCACAGTCCTGGACCATGCAAAAATTTGCCAAATTTCTTTCTGAAAACAATATTTCAGGCAGCCCGGTCGCCAATGATGCAGGTGAGCTGATTGGTATTGCAACACTTAAAGACATTGCCGACTTTCACCTGAATTCAGTCACCACCGATTATGAGTCACAATTGGATGAAGAAGAACTTCGCGAGGCACGACGTCTGCGGATGATGCTATTTGAGGGCATGTCAAAACTGCCA